>OBVY01000378.1_pt1 | contig 52396 bp, 52 predicted proteins | sample 1538051 | NCBI WGS metagenome assembly OBVY01 (sample SAMEA2580017, study PRJEB22360) | human gut metagenome | biome: human gut; feature: human-associated habitat; material: faeces | place: Denmark | collected 2008/2010 | reverse complement strand
TCCATGGCAAAGAGCTGGGGCGTGATGTCGTAGCCGCTGCCGTCGGCGCGGGGCAGGCCCGCATTCGGCTTGACGAAGACCGGGAAATCGCCGGGCAGAGCCTCGGCCAGCCGCTTCGCCATGGGGAAAATTTCTTTCGGGCCGAGGGAGCAGTTGATGCCCACGGCGTTGGCCCCGAGGCCCCGGGCCGTGACGGCGAAGCTCTCGACGGTGCAGCCGGTGAAGGTGCGCCCGCCTGCCTCAAAGCTCATGCTGGCGAGGATGGGCAGGTCACAGTTCTCTTTCGCGGCCAGCAGGGCAGCTTTCAGCTCGTAGAGGTCGGTGAAGGTCTCAAAGAAGACGAGGTCGGCCCCGGCGGCCACGCCCGCCCGGACGATGCGGCCATACTCGGCCACGGCGTCTTCAAAGGCCAGCGTGCCGTTGGGCTCCAGCAGTTCGCCCAGCGGGCCGACGTCCAGCGCGGTCAGTGCGCCGTAGGGGGCGCAGGCCCGCTTGCAGTTGGCGATGCCCGCCGCGATAATTTCTTCCAGCGTGTATTCGCTGCCCGCCAGCTTATGGGCCGACGCGCCGAAGGTGTTGGCATTGATGATGCGGCTGCCTGCGGCGGCGTACCGGCTGTGGATGCTCTCGATGAGCTGCGGGTCGGTGATGTTCAGTTCCTCAGGCCGTGCGCCCAGCTTCAGGCCCGCCGCCTGCAGCATGGTCCCCATGCCGCCGTCGAGAAGGATGGTATTCGGCTGGGTAAACAGTTCATTCGCTTGCACAGGTCTTGCCCCTCTTTCTATATTCGCACCGCGTGTTCAGCACGCAGTGTCCGCACCCGGCAAGACGTCCTTTCACCGGATGGTCGCTCAGGCCCAGCAGAGCGGTCACGCTCTTGCGGGGCGTCATCAGGTCGTTTTCGGTCACGCAGAGCCCGGCCCGGCGGGCGGTGTCCAGTGCCGCCGCCACCAGCGGCTGCACCCCGATGGGCCAGTCGCCGTAGCCCGGCGAGAAGCGGCCCGTGAGGTACTTGTCCTGCTCTGCGGCCCACTGCCGCAGCTCGGCCTCGGCGGCGTCCGCAGCCTGTTCAGCCAGCACAGAGCCGATGGCGTCCGACGCCACACCGGCGGCGATGTCGCCCACACCGGCCCGGCGTATCTGTCCGTCCACGCCGAGGCCGACCGTCACGGCCAGAAGCAGGGCCTCGCTGCACCCTTCCAGATGCCGGAAGATGTCCTCCCCCTTCAAAATACCGGCCTGCGTGAGGCTCTCCACGTCGGCCTCGAGCCAGACGGCCCGGGGCGTGGCGGCGGCGAGAAGGGGCGCAGCGCACTTTTCCAGAAGGGTGAGGGTAGCGCTGTCCGCCTCGCCCCGTGCGCCGAAATACCGCGCGGCCTGCCGGATGTCGATGGACTCCGGCTTTGCTAAATTCAGGGGTCTGCTGGGGCCGATGGGCATTTTCCGCCGCCTCCTTCTTTTGAATAAAGTATGATAAGTATACCGCACCGGTAGGCTAAAATCAACACAAAAGCCCCTCCCTCAGCATTTTTGCCGGGGAGGGGCCTATGATATGATCTTTCCTTTCAGCCCCTTGATAGGGGCGGCGGCACGGCGTCAGCCGTGACGGAGAGGTTTATCAGCGGATGTCCCTGACCGACACCGCCTGTTACTTCAAAAACTTGCGGACAGCGCGGGCGACGATGCCGCCCAGGATGCCGGAGACAAGGAACTCGGCCACGCCCTGCACGCCGACCAGCAGGACGACGAACATCAGGGGGTTGGCTGCGCCCTTGACGGACACGAGGTTCTGGACATAATCGCAGCCGTAGAAGGCCAGCACGATGTAGCCCATGAAGAACAGGGTGTTGAGGGCCGGGGCGCACATGGCGCTGACGATGTAGCTCCAGGTGCCGGGCTTATCGAAATTCTTGACAGCGTTGAAGATAAGGCCGACGCACACGCCCATCAGCACACGCATACCCACACAGAGGATGAAGGTGTTGACGGGGCTGACCTGGAACAGCGCACCGGTCATGGCGGAAGCGCCGGTGACGGCGTCATAGAAGCTCACGGCACCGAACACGCCGCCGAGGATAGCGCCTGCGGCGGGACCCATGGTGATGGCACCCACAGCGATCGGCAGGGTCAAAAAGCTCATGTAAAGCGGGCCTACAGGGACACTGCCCAGGCCGACGGCCTTCATGACCAGCTCAATGGCGACCAGCAGTGCCAGCCGGGTGAGGGTGCGAATGTCATTCTTTTTCATAATTCAGTTTTCCTCCTTGCTGCCGTTCCGCCCTAAATTGTCGGATACGGCGCAAACCTGCCCGTGAAATACACGGGGTCTTTTGTAGAATACAGTCTGAAATATACGGGATGTTTTGTCAGGGAACTCCCGGGGATCGCATTATAAATCAGCAGTGAAGCGGATGCCCGCATCGCGGCGGGCCGTTTCCAGCACACGGCTGACGGCCACCGAGGTGTCCAGCATTCGGCTGCAAAGCTCCATATCCTCGCTCTCGATGGCGCGGGCAAAGGCGTGGAACTCTGCCGCCTGCCGGGGACGGCCTGCGCTGAGGTTGAAGTGCTCTTCCTTGCCCTTATAGGGGTGGAAGGTGACGCCGCCGCAGAAGTTGGCGGTGGATTTCTGAAGCAGATACCCCTTGGTACCCTGAATGATGTACCGGGCCGGGGAACTGCTGTCCTTGGCATTGATGCTCACGGCCTTGAAGCTGCGATACTCCATCGTCAGCACGCCGCTGGTGTCGATGCCCCGGGTGATGTTGGCCGCATAGTGGACCTTGTTGGGCGAGCCGAAGAGGCCCACCACATAGCTGACATTGTAGACGCCCAGGTCCATCAGCGCGCCGCCGGCGCAGGCCGGGTCAAAGGACGGCCAGACCTTGCCGGCGCAGAAATCATGATACCGGCTGGAATACTGGCTGAAATTACACTGCACCATCGTGACGGCCCCAACCTTGGGCAGCACCTCACGGATCTTGGCGTAGTTGTCCTGATACTGCGTGGTGACAGCCTCGAAGAGGAAGAGCTTTTTGCTCCGGGCCAGCTCGGCCAGCTCTTCGGCCAGCGCCGCCGTGGGGGTCATCGGCTTTTCGACGATGACGTGGCGACCCGCTTCCAGAGCGGCACGGGTATATTTTACGTGCAGGATATTCGGCACGGCGATATACACAACGTCCACCCAGCTCAGCAGTTCGTCGTAGCTGGTGGTGTGGCGCGGCACACCATACTGGTCGCAGAGGGCCTGTGCTGCACCGGCGCTCCGCTCCGTGCTGCAAAGAGCCTCGACCTTGAAGGGGCTTTCCGGCCCGGTGAGCCAGGGCAGGAACTCCCGGACGATCATGCCTGCGCCGAGAATGCCTAATTTCATCATAAGGTCTCTCCTTTCAGGGCTCAGCCCGCTTTGGCCTCATCGTCCCGGCGGGGACGGCGGTTATTGTGGCTGCGGCGGCGGGGGCTGCTGCCGTTGTTGTAAGGGCGTCTGCCTGCCGGGCGGGGACGGCGGCGCTCACCGTCGCTGCGCGGCTCGTGGTGACGCTCATGCTGCGGCGCATTGAGCTGGTAAAGGAGAGCCAGTCCCTTCAGCAGCAGCTCGGGGTCATAGGTGAGCGGGTGACGGCAGAGCGGGATGACATACTTTGCCAGACCGCCCGTGACCACCAGCGTGGCCGGACGGCCCAGTTCTTCCTCGATGCGCTGCGTGATGCCGTCCAGCAGGACAGCCGCCCCCAGCACAGAGCCGGAGAGCATACACTTCTCGGTATCGACGCCGATCGCGCTTTTGGGCGAAGAAAGATGTACCTGCGGCAGCTGGGCGCACCGCTCCCCCAGCGCCCGCAGACCGGTGGAAAGTCCGGGGCAGATGACGCCGCCCCGGAAGACCTTATTCTCATCTATCACGTTGAACGTGGTGGCGGTGCCGAGGTCTACCGTGACCACCGGCAGGGGGAAGTTCGCCGCCGCGTAGGCCGCATCCACAAGGCGGTCCTTGCCGACGGCGTGAGGGTCAGGCACCCCCATCGTGAGGCCGGTGCGGATGTCGGGAGAGACGATGACCGGCTTTTTGCCGGTGTAGTGGTGGGCGCACTCGGCCAGCGCCCCCGTGATCTGGGGGACGACGCTGGTGAGGACAGCGCCCTCGAAGCGGATGGGCTTTTCCGGCTGTCTCCGATGAGAGAACACCTTTTCCATCTCGGCACGGTACTCCGCCGCTGTGCGGGTGCGCACCGTGTCCATGTGGGCCACAAAGCATACACGTCCGTCCCGGATGCCCCCGAGGGCGACGGTGGTGTTGCCTATGTCAATGGCTAAAATCATAATTCAGTTCCTCGCAGGGTCGAACCTCTCCGCAAAAGGCTCCCCCCTCTGGGGGAGCTGGCGCGAAGCGCCTGAGAGGGCAAGGCCGGTACGACAGAACTCATACACAGCGATAAGCAGACTTTTTTTGTCAGAGCGATGCTGTCGCCGTGTCTGCGGTTTCCTGTCAGCGTCCTTGCCCTCTCCGTCACCTTCGGTGACACCTCTCCCAAAGGGAGAGGCTTGTGTGCGCCAGCGCTGACGGAGAGCTTTTTTGTATAAGTCAAGCTGTATTTTACCGCATTTTGAGCCAAGATACAACCCCCCTCAAAGATTTTGTTGTGCTCTGGGCCGTTTTGCATTATACTGTAGTCATATTATCCCTATTTATAGGAGGTATTCTGGATGGATCTGAAGGGAAAATGCGTCCTTCTGGGCGTCAGCGGCGGCATTGCCGCCTATAAAATGGCCAATGTGGCCAGCGCACTGCGCAAGCTGGGGGCCGACGTGGAGGTCATCATGACCAAAAACGCCACCCAGTTCATCACCCCTATCACGTTCGAGACCCTGACGGGCCACAAGTGCATGGTAGACACCTTCGACCGGGATTTCAAGTTCGAAGTCACCCATATCTCGCTGGCAAAGAAGGCCGACGTCATCCTCGTGGCCCCGGCCACCGCTAACGTCATCGCCAAGATGGCCCACGGCATCGCCGACGATATGCTCACCACCGTCGTTCTCGCGACCAAGTGTCCCAAGCTCGTCTCCCCTGCCATGAACACCGGGATGCTGGAGAACCCCATCACCCAGGACAACATCGCCACACTGGAAAAGTACGGCTTCACGGTCATCCCCTCCGAGAGCGGCGTACTGGCCTGCAAGGACGTGGGCAGCGGACGCCTGCCGAAAGAGGATGTCCTGCTGGACTACATCTTCCGCGCCATCGCAAAGCCGAAGGACCTCGCCGGTCTGCGCATTGCCGTCACGGCCGGCCCCACCCAGGAGCCGCTGGACCCTGTGCGCTACCTGACCAACCACTCCACCGGCAAGATGGGCTATGCCGTGGCCCGTGCCGCCGCGATGCGGGGTGCCGAAGTCACCCTCATCCACGGCCCGACGGCCCTGCAGCCGGTGCGGTTCACCGAGGATGTCCCCATCACGACAGCCCAGCAGATGTACGAGGCCGTGACCAGCCGCTTCGACGAGATGGATGTTCTGGTCATGGCCGCTGCCGTGGCCGATTACCGCCCCGCCGCCGTGGCCGACGACAAGATCAAGAAGAAGGACGGCGACCTCTCCATCGCCGTGGAGCGGACGCCCGACATCCTCGGCACCATCGGCCCCAAAAAGAAGGGGCAGTTCCTCTGCGGCTTCTCGATGGAGACGCGGGACATGCTGGCCAACTCCTCGGCCAAGCTCGAGAAAAAGAACCTCGACATGGTGGTGGCCAACAATCTGAAGGTGGCCGGTGCCGGGTTTGGCGTGGATACCAATGTTGTCACCTTCATCACGCCGGACGGCGCCCGTGAGCTGCCCCTGATGAGCAAGGATGATGTAGCGGACGCCATTCTGGATGAGATTTTAGCACGAAAGAGCAAGTGATCGTGCTGAAAGAAGTTCTGTTCTTCTGTCGAAAACTATGATATAATCGAATCGCCGTCCTTACCACTCCATTCCGTTTGGAAGGGAGGTGATTCCGAATGAACAGTATTTTCTCATTTATGCTGTCTGTCGCAGCAGGTGTGGTTGCAAACTACATCTACAAGTGGCTTGGCAGATGGTTCAACAAGGACTGTAAGCACTAAATAATAAGACCCCTTCCCGGAGCTAGCACCTCTGAGAAGGGGTCTTATTATTTGCGATTCCAAATGAACAGCATTTGATTTTCTCGTTTATAAGTATACGCAGTTTTCTAAAAAAGTCAAGCGCCTTGCAGAAAATTTACAATGCTGTAAATATTACTGTACCACGCAAAAAGTGCTCTGCCGGCCGGCAGAGCACTTTTCCGTTATACAGAGATTTACTTGGTGCCGTAGATACGGTCGCCTGCGTCGCCCAGGCCGGGGACGATGTAGCCGTTCTCGTTCAGGTGGTCGTCCTGTGCGCCGAGGTAGATGTCCACATCGGGATGTGCCTCGTGCAGGGCCTTGATGCCTTCCGGAGCAGCGATGAGGCCGATGAACTTGATGCGCTTTGCGCCGTGCTTCTTGATCTGGGTGATGGCATCGATGGCGCTGCCGCCGGTAGCCAGCATCGGGTCAAGCACCAGAACGTCGCGCTCGGCGATGTCCTGCGGCAGCTTGCAGAAGTACTCCACGGGCTGCAGGGTGGTCTCGTCGCGGTACAGGCCGATGAAGCCGACCTTAGCGGCGGGCAGCAGGGTCAGCATACCATCCAGCATACCCATGCCGGCGCGGAGGATCGGCACCAGAGCCAGCTTGCGGCCTGCCAGTACCTTGGTCTTTGCCATGGTGATGGGCGTCTCGATCTCCACCTCTTCCAGAGGCAGGTCACGGGTAGCCTCATAGCACAGCAGAGTGGCGATCTCGCCCACGAGGTCACGGAACTCCTTGGTGCCGGTCTGCTTGTTGCGCAGAATGCTCAGTTTGTGCTGCAGCAGCGGATGCTCAACGATCATAGGGGTCATAATACACGCTCCTTATATTGTAAATAAAAATATGGAACACGAAAGGATAACCTCTCAGTCTCGCTCGCGCTCGACAGCTCCCCTACCGAGGGGAGCCTCTGGCGAAGAGGGAAAGCTTTACGGAATGCCAAGGCCTCTCCTCGATAGGAAAGGTGGCAGCGCGGCAGCGCTGACGGAGAGGTTAACGATTCTCGATCGCCATCAGCTTTGCGATGCGCTTCTCGTGGCGGCCGCCCTCGAACTCGGTGTTGAGGAAGATGTCCACCAGCTGGCAGGCGAGGCCGGGGCCGACGACGCGGCCGCCCATGCACAGGGCGTTGGCGTCGTTGTGGCGGCGGGTATACTCGCAGCTGAAGCTGTCAGAGCAGCAGCAGGCACGGATGCCCTTGACCTTGTTTGCAGCCATGCTGATGCCCACACCGGTGCCGCAGAACAGCAGCGCCTTGCTGCACTGGCCGCTCACCACGGCGTCGCAGGCAGGCAGAGCCATGTCAGGGTAGTCCACGCTGGCGGTGCTGTGGGTGCCGAAGTCGATGTACTCCAGCCCCAGCTCGTCCAGATGGGCCTTGACGGCCTCTTTCAGTTCAAATCCGCCGTGGTCGGCGGCAAGTGCGATGGGTTTCGTCATTGGTGTTGATCCTTTCCCTTTGCAGTATCTTCCGGTATTTCGGTACGGGCAGCTTCTGCGGCCAGACGCTCGGCCCGCTCCCGCTCGGCCTGGCTCAGCCGGTGATAATCCGGCAGCAGAGCCTCGGGCAGGACGGCTTCGCCCCGCTGAGCCATCTGCTCTGCCACATAGGCCACCGCAGCGGCACGGCCATTGCGGAGAGCCGGCGGTACACAGAGCACGCCCGGGACATTGCCATATTTATTATAGCACAGAGCTGCGCCATCACCAACAAAAAACAGAGGCTTTTTGCAATTTTCTACAAACTCAGCCAGGTCAGCCACGGCACGGGCATCGTCGTCCATCAGACGCTCGTGGGTCTCAAGGTCGAAAGCCGCGCTGTACACCTGCGCACGGCGGGCATCCAGCGCGCAGAGCACGGTGCCGCAGCCGGTGCGGGCCGCCGCCAGCGCTTCCAGCGTGGACACCGGGGCGCAGAGCGTCTCCCGGGGGAAGGCCAGACCCTTCACCGCCGCCAGCCCGATGCGCAGGCCGGTAAAGCTGCCGGGGCCGGCATTGACGCCGTAGAGGTCGATGTCCCTGCAGCCCATGCCGCAGAACTTGAGACAGTTGTCGATGAGGGGCATCAGGGTCTCGCTGTGGGTCATGCCCGCGTCGAGATAGCACTCGTAGAGCAGACGGTCGTCCTGCAGCAGGGCCACGCCCACGGTCTTGCCCGCCGTATCCACGGCTAAGATGTTCATACTTCCACCCCCTCGATGGTGATGCGGCGGGTGGTGTCGTCCACCCGCTCGATGTTGATGTGGATGGGGTCTTCCAGCGCCAGCAGGTCGGCGAAGTTCTCGCTCCACTCTGCCGCCACCACAGCGCCCTCATCCAGATAGTCGTAGAACCCTGCCGCGCACAAATCGTTCTCCGTGGAGATGCGGTATAAATCAAAATGCGCGAAGGGCCGCGGCCCGCGGTAATAGTTCACGATGGCGAAGGTCGGGCTGCTGACCGGGTCGGTGCAGCCGAGACCTCTGGCAATGCCCTCGCAGAAGGCCGTCTTGCCCGCGCCAAGCCCGCCGGTAAAGGCGATGAGCGCCCCGGGCGCAAGATGCTGCGCCACCTGCGCCCCCAGTGCCACCGTCTCCTCGCGGGAGTGGGTGATAAATTCAGACATGGGTATCCTACCTCATACGCGTTTCTATAAAAAAAGGGACGGCAGAGTCCTGCCGTCCTGTTCTGCCGTCCCTTAGTATAAACTATTTCTGTCAAAAGTGCAACGCTCAGGCCGCGCTTTCGAGCACATCGGCCAGCATATCTTCCGCGGCCTCCGCGCGTTCCTCGAGCGAGAAGTTTTCCGGCACATTCAGCCGGGCGTTCTCGTCTCCGTAGAGCACCAGATACGCTGCGGCGGCGTGGGGGCGGCGTCCGCCCTGCTCCGTATACCAGATGATGTCGTTCTCGCCGTAGGCATCCTTCGCATGGGCCAGCGCCCTGCCGATGGTCTGTCCCATCGCAAGATGGTTGACGGTATCCCAGAGCATACTGCGGGAGTAGACCGTGTAGACGTTGTTCACATAGCCCAGCACAGTCCGCGCGCCGCCCGCCAGCAGCGCTTCGGCCATCGACTCATCCACGCTGTTCGTGACGCCCAGGAACTCACAGGTCTCGGAGTAGATGATGGTATTGCTGAGCTGGCCCGGGCGGTACGCATTGCGGAAGAAATCCGCCGTGACGCAGTAAAGGCCGTTGAGCTTGATGATGCGGTGAGCCAGCAGGTCAAAGCCGTAGATGATGTCTTTATACAGCGTGGACGCTTCTGTCAGCAGGATGATGGGCTCGGTCCGGGTGTGCTTCCGGAAAGCACCGTAGCTGTAAGTATAGTAGGCACCGTGGGCGCTCAGGATGCACAAATCGTATTTGTTCATCCGGCGCAGGTCCGACAGGGTCACCCGGGTGTTCATCGTCGTGCGCAGGCCCATGCCTTCCCAGAAGCCCTGCATATAGGAATAATACGGAAAGCGGGAGCTGTTCACCGTATTATCGAAGGCATAATAGATAGCGGCACGGCCGATCGTCTCAGGCAGAGCGTTCTCCCGGTACCGCCGGGCCTCCGCAGCCTGCCGGACATCGTCGGTCAGGGGCATCTCGGTGCGGGGAGTGCGTTGAGCAATGTCCCTCGGGGCGCGCAGGCCGTTGTCTCCGGCGTCAAAGGTCATCTCGTCCAGCTCGTCGGGCAGAGTGAGCAGGATGCCGCCCAGCACGCCGCAGCGGTAGGTAAAGCTGACCATCCCGTTCTCCTCGTCGGTGCGGATGGAGTCCCGGCGCACCAGCCCCTTCCGGGCCAGCTCATCCAGCTCCGCAAGGGCCGCGGTGAGCCGTTCTTCCCGGGACATCTGCTCGTATTCACCGCTGCCGGTCAGGGCCGTCACAGCGGCGTCTGCCTGCTGCATCTCAGCGGCATCGTCCGTGGTGAGGGTGGGTTTTGCCGTATCCTGCACCTCGCCCGCTCCGTCTGCCGCCCATGCGGCGGGAGCCAGCACAGCCGTCAGCACCAGTGCCAGTGCGCAGACCGCGCACAAAATTCGATGGCGTTGTTCCTTCATGTAAAAACTGTTCCTCCAAGAACGCCGGGGACCGGCCATTTACCGCCCCGGTACGTTTCATTTTAGAGGGCATATCGGCCTTTGTCAAGCGTTCTGCGCCGATTTTGCAAAGCTGTCACAACCGGCCATCTTGCGCGCCTCTCTCCCCTGCTGTATAATAAGGTATATTGGGGATCATGCCCGGCTGTGAGGCGGGGTTTCGGGGAAGCCGTCTTCGTAAGCGGAGTGCATCGCTCAGAAAACGACTTCCCAAGGATACAGAAAGGTGGTGCTTTTTTGGAAAGCATTCAGCGATATTGGAAACGGACAGACAAGATGTACCTGCTGCTCTGCCTGTTCAGCAGCGCGATGGCGGTGCTGGCGCTGTCGTCGTGGGCGGCGAAGCAGGGCAGCGGCTTTGCCGTGGATGAGCTCACCGGCCAGATCACCGGCATCGGCGACTACCGCCGGGCCGTGGTGCAGGCGGGCGCAGCGGCCATCGGCATCCTGGCGGCCATCCTTCTGTCCAACATCGACTACCGCAGCCTGGTCAATGTCTGGCCCGTCCATGTGGTGCTCACATGGGGCCTCGTGCTGCCCACGCTGGTCATCCGCAACGTGACCCTCGGCCCGCTGACCATCGGCTACAACGCGGGCGACACCGACAACTATTCCTGGTACAAGCTGGGCGGCTTCACCTTCCAGCCTACCGAGCTGGCAAAGATAAGCTTCATCCTTACCTTCGCCATGCATCTGAACAATGTCCGCAGCCGCCTCAACGAGCCGAAAGAGCTGGGCAAGCTGCTGCTCCATCTCTTCGTGCCGATCGGCATCATCCACATCCAGGGTGACGACGGTACGGCCATCATCTACGGCATCATCGGCTGCTGTATGCTCTTTGCCGCCGGGCTGAGCTGGAAGTATATCATCGGGGCCTTCGCTGCCCTCGCAGCGGCGGCAGCGGCGGCCTTCGCCTTCTTCAGCGACAAGATCGGCAAGGGCTACCAGTGGTACCGCATCCTTGCGGTCATCGACCCCAACAACGAGACGGGCTGGGCGCCCAGCGAGACGGTCTGGAAGAACATCATCTACCAGCAGCAGCGGGGCGAGATCGCCATCGGCTCGGGCGGCATCTTCGGCAACGGCTTCTTCGACGGCCGCTACTACAGCGTCCCCAACGCCCACAATGACTTCATCTTCAGCTGGATCGGCAACGCAGCAGGCTTCGTGGGCTGCTGCGTGGTGCTGGGCGTGCTGCTGGCCATTATCATCAAGACCTTCGCCACCGGAGCGTGCAGCGAGGATATGCTGGGCTCCTTCATCTGCGCCGGCATCGGCGGCGCGTTCATGGCCCAGATATTCGTCAACGTCGGCATGAACCTCCGCCTCCTGCCGGTCATCGGCGTCACCCTGCCCTTCTACTCGGCGGGCGGCAGCTCGGTGCTCATGCTGTATATCTGCGTGGGGCTGGTGCTGTCGGTGTATATGCACAATACGAAAAAACTGTTTGGTTAAGTCTTTCTCAGAACAGGCGCTGTCGTTCAGCGCCTGTTTTTTTTTTTTCGGGCTTTTCCCGACCTCCGGCGTGTAACCCCGTCAAATTCCCCGGTTTTATCCAACCAGTTTGGGCAAAACGATGATTTCCCAAGGAAGCGCTTGACATCATGGGGGGGGGGGTATAATAGCCTAAACCTCCGTTCTTATTCGGAGGGGATGTTTTATTCAACACCGGATAAGGAGGTCTTTTGTATGAAATCCGCCAAAAAAATTCTCGCCCTCATCCTTGCAGGTGTCATGGCTCTGGCCCTGCTCACCGGATGCGGCAAGGCAACGTCTCCGGATCGTGCAGTCGCCGAAGGTATGGCCGATTGGATAAAGTATAGCTACTCTCTGAGTGGGAGTGGAAACACCAATAAGATCTCGGTAAGCTATCAGGTTCCCGAGCTCAGCCGTAATATTGCCCCTCTGTTTGACACGAACTGGATGCACAAGAATGGGGAGAATCCCTCTGAGGATCAGGATTCCCCTAATAAGGATGCAGTGATCAGTGGCACCACTACCGTCGCTGATGCTCTGCAGCAGTGCCTGCGCAACTACAAGGACGCTTCCTGCACCCTCTTCTATGCAACAGATGTCACAGAGTGCGCTGGCTTTACATCACCGGAAGTGACTCAGTTGCTTACGCAGTCGAATCCTATCGCTGTTTATGGAAATTACAATACGGCAGTCGAAAACGCCACTCACCTGAGGATCGCCGCCGCCCACAAAACCATCGGGGAGCAGACTTTCCTCCTCGCTGTGGTCATTATGGAGAAGTAAACCTCTCCCCCTGCCCCGGAGCCCTGCAGCCCGGGGCTTTTTTGCGCCCCGGCCAAAACAAAAAAAGCATCCCCTGCAGCCTTTCCGGCCATTGCCCGGCCGGGCCCTGCAGGGGATGCTTTGGTGTTGCAGAAAATGCGCCTTACTTCAGCACTGCGCCGAGGTTTGCGCTGGTGACCATACGGGCATAGCGGCTCAGCCAGCCGGTCTTGATGTTGGGCTCGGGAGCGACATACTTTGCCTTGCGCTGGGCCAGCACCTCATCGGGCACTTCCAGCGTGATGCTGGCGTTGGGGATGTCGATGTGGATGGTATCGCCTTCCTCAACAAGGCCGATGGGGCCGCCGGAAGCGGCCTCCGGGCTGACGTGGCCAATGGCAGCGCCGCGGGAAGCGCCGGAGAAGCGGCCATCGGTGATGAGGGCCACGGTCTTGTCCAGCTTCATGCCGGCCAGAGCGGAGGTGGGGTTGAGCATCTCACGCATACCGGGGCCGCCCTTGGGGCCTTCGTAGCGGATGACCACCACGTCGCCCGGGACGATCTTGCCCGCATAGATGGCGGCGATGGCCGTTTCCTCGCTGTTGAAGACGCGGGCCGGGCCGGAGTGCTCCTGCATCTCGGGGGCCACGGCGCTGCGCTTGACGACGCAGCCATCGGGGGCGATGTTGCCCCACAAAATCTGCAGGCCGCCGGTCTGAGAATAGGGATCATCGATGGGACGGATGGCCTTGTCGTTCAGGATGTGAGCGCCCTTGATGTTCTCGCCGAGGGTCTTGCCGGTGACGGTGGGGACATCCAGGTCCAGCAGGCCCTTCTTGGCCAGCTCTGCCTGCACGGCAGGGATGCCGCCGGCGGCGTAGAGGTCGGGCATGTGGGTGGGGCCTGCGGGGGCCAGATGGCAGAGGTTCGGGGTCTTGGCGCTTATCTCATTGAACAGCTTCAGGTCGATGGGCACACCGGCCTCGTAGGCGATGGCCAGCAGGTGGAGGACGGTGTTGGTGGAGCAGCCCAGCGCCATATCGCAGGTCAGCGCATTGCGGATGGAGCGCTCGTTGATGATCTGGCGGGCGGTGATGCCCTTCTTCACCATATCCATGACGGCCATACCGGCGTGCTTTGCCAGCAGCAGGCGCTTGGAGTAGACGGCGGGGATGGTGCCGTTGCCGGGCAGTGCGATGCCGATGGCCTCGCACAGGCAGTTCATGCTGTTGGCGGTGTACATGCCGGAGCAGCTGCCGCAGCTGGGGCAGCAGTTGCAGGTGCAGTCTTCCAGCTGCTCGTCGGTGATCATACCGGCCTTATAGGCGCCCACGGCCTCGAACATCTTGGAAAGGCTGACTTCCTCGCCGCCGTAGGTGCCGGCCAGCATGGGGCCGCCGGAGCAGACCACGGCTGGCACATCCATGCGGACAGCGGCCATGACCATGCCGGGAACGATCTTATCGCAGTTCGGCACCAGCACCAGACCGTCCAGCTGATGAGCCATCAGCATGGTCTCCACGCTGTCGCAGATGAGCTCGCGGGAGGCGAGGCTGTACTTCATGCCCACATGGCCCATGGCGATGCCGTCGCAGACGCCGATGGCCGGGATGAGGATGGGGGTGCCGCCTGCCATCTGGACGCCTGCCTTGACGGCGTCGGCGATCTTATCCAGATTCATGTGGCCGGGGACGATCTCGCTGTAGGCGCTCACCACACCGATGAGGGGGCGGTCCAGCTCTTCCGGGGTGTAGCCCAGGGCGTAAAACAGGCTTCGGTTGGGCGCGCGCTCCGAGCCTTTGGTCACATTGTCACTTCTCATAGTCTATCCTCTCTTTTGACAAAAGAGTGCCAGCCCGGCTCAAACACCGGTGCTGGCACCTTGGTAAAATCAAACTCTTACTTCTTCAGCCAGCTCATCATGCCGCGCAGCTCTGCGCCCACCTTCTCGATGGGGTGCTCGGCCTCCATGCGGCGCTGAGCGAGGAAGTGGACCTTGCGGCCGCCGTTGGGGCTCATCTCGGTCAGGAACTCGGAAGCAAAGGTGCCGTCCTGGATCTCGGTCAGGACCTTCTTCATCTCCTTGCGGGTCTCCGCGGTGATGAGGCGCTTGCCGGTACGGTAGTCGCCGTACTCAGCGGTGTTGGAGATGGAGTAACGCATCTTGGAGAAGCCGCCCTCGTTGATGAGGTCAACGATGAGCTTCATCTCGTGGCAGGTCTCGAAGTAGGCCATCTCGGGCTCGTAGCCAGCCTCGACCAGAGTGTCGAAGCCAGCGTGGATGAGCTCGCAGACGCCGCCGCACAGGACAGCCTGCTCGCCGAACAGGTCGGTCTCGGTCTCCTCCTTGAAGGTGGTCTCGAGGATGCCGGCACGGCCGGCACCGATGCCGGAAGCGTATGCCAGAGCGATGTCCTTCGCCTTGCCGGTGAAGTCCTGCTCGACACAGATCAGAGAGGGGCAGCCCTCGCCCTCGGTGTACAGGCGGCGGACGATGTGGCCGGGACCCTTGGGAGCGATCATGATGACGTCAACATTCTTGGGAGCGGTGATGGTCTTGAAGTGGATGTTGAAGCCGTGTGCGAAAGCCAGAGCCTTGCCCTCGGTCATGTAGGGAGCGACCTGCTTGTTGTAGATGTCAGCGCACAGCTCATCGGGGACCAGCATCATGACGACGTCGCCGGCCTTGGCAGCCTCCTCGACCTCCATGACCTTGAAGTTGGGATGCGTTGCAGCGAACTCAGAAGCCTTTTCCCAGTGAGCAGAACCCTTGCGCAGGCCGACGACGACATTGACGCTGCTCTCAGCGAGGTTCTCGGAATGTGCGTGGCCTTGGCTGCCGAAGCCGATGACAGCGACGGTCTTGCCGTCCAGCACGCCGAGGTTGCAGTCGGAATCGTAGTATTTCTTGATAGCCATGGTAGTTGTTCTCCTTTTGTTTTTTACTTATTTCAGTATAAAAATGAATGATAAGCATCGTATATTTTCGCTCACTGGGGAGCGGAAAAGCAAATCAGCGGCATCTCATGCCGGGCAGCGGGAGCTGTGCCTCTCTTACCTCCTGCGCGGGCTTCTGCATATGCTGATGCATCCCGCCGCGCTCGAGGGCGGTGACGCCGGTGCGGCACTGCTCCAGGATCTGATAGTCCGCCATGAGCTTCAGGAAGGCGTCGATCTTCTCGGGACGGCCCGTCAGCTCAAAGACCATGCTGTCGGGCGACAGGTCGATGATCTTTGCCTTGTAGATACCGGCGATCTCCCGCAGCTCTGCGCGGTTGGTGACATTTGCCATCACCTTGAGCAGGAGCAGCTCCCGCTCGAGGGCCGTGGACTCGTTGAGTACGAAGACCTGACGGGTGACTTCCAGACGCTCGGTCTGGAGGATGAGCTGCTGGAGCTCCTTTTCGGTACCCGAGACGGAAACGGTGATGCGGCTGACTGTGGGGTCGTTGGTGGCCGAAACGGTCAGGCTGTCGATGTTGAAGCCTCTGCGGCAGAACAGGTTGGACACCCGGGCCAGAACGCCGCTCTGGTTGTCCACCAGCAGGCTGATGACCCTGCGCTGATTGGATTCCATGTCGCTGTGTCCTCCTTATTTCATGATGATGTCGTTGATGTCGCCGCTGCCGGGAATCATGGGCAGGACCTTTTCGTCCTTGTCGATCATGCATTCGATCCAGGTGGGGCCTTTCTGCTTCAGAGCGTCGGCGAATGCCTCCTGGAACTGAGCAAGGTTCTCACAGTGGTAGCCCTTGAGGCCGAAGCCCTCGGCCAGCTTGACGAAGTTGGTCTTGCGGTGGGGGTCGGTCTGGGAGAAGCGTTTGCCATAGAAAGCGGTCTGCCACTGGCGCACCATGCCAAGCACCTGATTGTTGAAGATGACGGTGATGATGGGCAGCTCGTAGCTGACAGCAGTGCAGGCTTCGTTGAGGTTCATGTGGAAGGAGCCGTCGCCGGTGAACATGACCACCCGCTGGTCGCGGCCCAGCGCCATCTGTGCGCCGATGGCTGCGCCGTAGCCGAAGCCCATGGTGCCGAGGCCGCCGCTGGTGATGAAGCCGCGGCTCTTGGTGTGGCGGATGTACTGTGCCGCCCACATCTGGTGCTGGCCCACATCGGTGACGTAGACCGCCTCGGGGCCGCACTGGTTGCAGACCTCGCCGATGACCTGATGGGGCATCAGGCGGGAGGCGTCGGATACCGGGTGGTAATCCTGTGCCTGCCACTCGTGGATCATCTTTATCCAGTCGGGATGCTTCTTGTCCTCGATCATCGGGAGCATGGCGTTCAGCACATAGGCGGCGTCGCCCACGATGGCAAGGTCAACATCCACGTTCTTGCCCAGCTCGCTGGCGTCGATGTCGATCTGGATGATGGTCGCATTCTTGGCGAAAGTCTTGGGGTTCAGGGCCACGCGGTCGGAGAAGCGGGCGCCCACCGCAATAAGGACATCGCAGTCGGCCACCGCCCGGTTCGAGGTGTAGCAGCCGTGCATACCCACCATGCCGATGTTCATCGGGTCGCCGTAAGGCACGACGCCTGCGGCCATCAGGGTATAAGTGGCCGGGATCTCAGCTTTTTTCAGAAGGTCACGCAGGGGCTGGCAGCTGGCCGCCGAGCGGACGCCGCCGCCGAAGTAGACCAGCGGGCGCTGTGCGCCGTTGATGATCTCTGCCGCCCACTTGACCTGCTCTTCGTTGAAGGTGGTCACGGTGCGGATGGGCTCCGGCTTTTTCGGGGTGAACTCACACACCGCAGCGGTGACATCCTTCGGGATGTCCACCAGCACCGGGCCTTTGCGGCCGCTCTGGGCGATGCGGAAAGCCGCACGCATGGTGTCGGCCAGGTCTTCGACCCGGCGCACCGTGAAGTTGTGCTTGGTGATGGGCATCGTGATGCCCTCGATGTAGGCTTCCTGGAAGCTGTCTTTGCCCAGGCCCTCCGTGGTCACGTTGCCGGTGAAGGCCACCATCGGCACAGAGTCCATATAGGCGGTGGCGATGCCGGTGACGAGGTTCGTTGCGCCCGGGCCGCTGGTGGCCAGCACCACGCCGGTGCGGCCCGTTGCACGGGCGTAGCCGTCCGCCGCGTGGGATGCGCCCTGCTCGTGGGCGGTCAGCACATGGGTGATGCGGTCGGCGTTTTTGTACAGCTCGTCGTAGAGGTTCAGCACTGCGCCGCCGGGGTAGCCGAAGAGGGTGTCCACCCCCTGCTCACAGAGCACCTCCACAAAGATTTGAGAACCGTTCAACTGCATGGTGAGTTTCTCCTGTTTCCGTTTCCATTTTCCACTTTACACACTTTTTTCCCAAACACTCTCAGGGAGCAGCACCTGATAAACAAAAGGTCTCTGTCTCCTTATCCAAGAGACAAAGACCTGGAATCAATCCAAAACTCTCTGCGGTACCACTCTCGTTGACGCTTTCCGCGCCCTCTCACGGGCTTCCAACAAAGCCCTGCGCTCTAACGGCCGCCACCGGCTCTGCTTAGCAGACGTCCCATATATCGTCCTTCAGCAGGCTGCTCCGGGAGGATTCCGCGCCGGGCCGCCTGCTGCCTTGCATCGTCCGGCAGCTCTCTGAAAAGCGGGTATCCTGCGTTACTTTTTCCCATCTGTGCATTTATTGGGTCAATTATACTATAAATCGGGCCGTTGTCAATCGACGATTTGTAACGTGAATCATGGCAAACATGAAGATAATTAAACACCATCTTGCGCAGGGCCTTACATCGCTGTATACTTTGGGAGTACACGCTTAATTTTTAACCTCTCCGTCACGCCTGACGGCGTGCCACCTCCCCTATCGAGGGGAGGCCTTGGCATAGCGGAAAACTTCATCTCTTCGCCAGAGGCTCCCCTACAAGGGGAGCTGGCTGCGAAGCAGACTGAGAGGTTGTACGAAGACAGGCCTGCCCATGAACCGCAGGCGTGACGGAGAGGTTTTCCAAAAAAGAGTATAAAGGAACAAGATTATGAACCTCACAGAATGGAACGCCCGGCTCCACGGGCTGGTCATCTTCCGCGCCCTGCTGGACGATGACGTCATTGCAAAATTTGTTGACCTCACCGACCGGATGGCCGCTGCCCCCCAGAGCACGGGAGCCGTGTGCGACGCTGCCGCTTCCTTCGAAGCAGCCCTCTTCGAGCACACCACCAACTTTGGCGAATACCTTTCCGCTGCCGTTCTCGAAGCCGAGACGGTCTGCGTCCGGCAGGCGGCTGTCAGCGAAGTGCCGCCCGTCTTGCAGACTGCACTGGACAATGAGCTGGACCTCCTGCGGCAGCTGTGCAGCCTGACTCTGGACGAGCTTCTGGACGCCGCCGGTGCCGCCGACAAGCTGCCTTTCCTGCCCCGGTGGGAGACGAAGGCCATCGACCTCCACGCCGCCTACGCCCAGCGGATGAGCGAGGTGGGCAAAAAGGGCTACGGCATGTTCGCCAAGCACCACGTCTTCATGGTCGAGAACGGCCAGCTGGTGCCGGTGCGCTACCCTGACCCCCAGCGCCTCGACGAGCTGCCGGGCTACGAGCAGGAGCGGGAGAAGGTCATCGCCAACACCCGAGCCCTGCTGGCCGGGATGCCCGCCAACAATGTTCTGCTCTACGGCGACGCCGGTACGGGCAAATCCAGCACCGTCAAGGCCATCGCCAACGAGTTCGCCGCCGACGGCCTGCGCCTCGTGGAAGTCAAGAAGAACCAGCTCTATCAGATCCCCGATCTGATGGACAAGCTGGCCGCGAATCCGCTGAAGTTCATCCTCTTCATCGACGATTTGAGCTTCACGGCCAACGACGACAACTTTGCGGCCCTGAAAGCCATCCTCGAGGGCAGCGTGGGCGGCAGAGCCCGGAACATCGCCGTTTACGCTACCTCCAACCGCCGCCACCTCATCAAGGAGACCCTCTCCGACCGCACCGGCGATGACATCCACGAGGCCGACACCCGTCAGGAGCTGATGAGCCTTTCGGCCCGGTTCGGCCTCACCGTCACCTTCCAGCGGCCCGAGAAAGCCCGGTTCGAGGTCATCCTCACCGAGCTGGCCAAACAGCACGGCATCGAGATGCCCCACGACGAGCTGCTGACCAAGGCCGAAGCCTTCGCCATCCGTGCCGGAGGCCGCAGCCCCCGCGTCGCCAAGCAGTTCATCGAGCAGTGCGCCGCAGGAGTGCAGAAGTAAATAAAAGGAACGATTCAGATCTCCGAGAGTTCCCTCATGGAATCCCTCCGGAGGCATTCTCTTCGGATGCCCCGGACCACAGCGCCGGGATCCTGAAAAAAATGCGAGAGCTCATACTGCGCAAAAGCGCGGCCTTCGTCTGAAACGAAAATTTTTCCCTCCGCAAAGCTTACGGTGAAGCCCCGGAATTCAAATGCAAGACCGTTGTCCGGTTCATTGATGGTGTCGCCCCAGACGGCCCGCTTCAGGGCCGAACAAAGGCGGTATTCCTCTTCCGTGCGGAGCCAGAGTTCCGGCGTCTGGACACTGTGCTCCAGCAGGAACAGGTTGGTAAAATCCCTTACAAAGCCCGTTTCTTTGGCCTCGATGGGCCGGTTCAGCTGCTTCCATTCCCGGATGTCGAAGCGGTAATAAAAGTTTCCTTCCGTTCCTCTCCGGGGGCCGACCTCTGTGATAGCGCTCCGGCGGACGGTGCTGCATTTCGTGACTTCGCCGTAGTACCGGACACCTGCCTGTGCGCCGAACACATACTGCGACTGGTAAAGGGCCACATAGCGGACAGGAAAATCGCTGTCCTGCAGGCGCTCTGCGGGGATGTAATAAAAGCAGTCCTTCCGGCAAATATCCAGCTGCTGCAGGCTGCGCATAGTACCCACCAGTACATCCCGCACGGCCCAGTCCACCGCGTTCAGCTTCGCTTCCAGTCGCTCCGAATGCAGGTCCATCCGCTGCCGCCTCCTCTCGTGAGCGCTCTTATCAAACAGCGCCCACATCCGACATCCCATAGATCTGTTCCATTATAGCATATCCTCCCTCTCCTTTTGGAGGATTCCATTCCCGCAGTTCAATTTTATCACCCTGCACAAAATTCCGCGATAAATTTTTACGTCTTCACTCTTTCGGGGCAGCAGCGTCTGACCTCAAACAAGAAAAACGCAGCGGCATTCCATTCCATGCCGCGGCGTTTTCCATTTGAGAAATTCTGACAAATAAAGCTCCGCTTTCCGCAGCCCCCAGCGTCCAGAAAACTGGGCACATATCACAGTCTGGGACGCTGGTCCTTCTGTTTATTCTCTGGGCTGTCACAGGGGAAGGTTCGGCCCGGAGGCCAGATGGATAAAAGCACGCATCTCCCGGGTACAGCACTTGTCGCAGTGGTAGAACATCTGGCGGTACATGGTGAGCCGGAAGTCCGACACCTCCAGGATCCGCAGCCCCCCTCTTGCAGCGGATTCCGTCACCGCAAAATGGGGCAGCAACGAAATGCCGGAGGAACGTTCCAACATTTTAATAATAAAGGCAGTATCACTGATCTCCAGCGCCGGGGTCAGCTCGATCTGCCGGGAGGCCAGAAAGTTATCAAAGGTGTGGCGGTAGTTGGCATTGCGCTCTGTGAGGAAAAAGGGCTTGTCCAGCAGTTCCTCCACCCGGTAGGGGCCCGGGTGGCCCAGGTCCAAGCCCGGAGAGGCCACGAACACCACCTCCTCCGGCACCTCGTTGCACTTGTGCCAGCTGTTGGAGTAGCGAGGCTCATCCAGAATGCAGATCAGATCCACATCCCCTCGCTCCATTTTTTCGATCAGTTCCTCCGGGGAGCCGGTGGTGACACGCAGGCTCACCCCGGGGTTTTCTCGTCGGAACTGCTGCATCAGCCCGGGCAGACGGAAAAAACAGAGAGACTCCAGCGTGCCGATGTGCAGGCATCCGTTCAGGTCCGTATCGTCGCTCATGGCCTGACGGGCACTGTGGATGGTATCCAGAATGGAATGGGCATATTCCAAGAAACGACGTCCCTGCGCAGTCAATATTACCCGCTTGCCCATGCGATCAAACAGCCGCACGCCCAATTCTTCTTCCAGTGCCTTGATCTGCACTGTCACGGCAGACTGGGAATAGCCCAGACTTTCCGCAGCCTTGGAAAAGCTCTGGAACTGGGCCGCACGGATCAAAGTGTTCAGCTGACGCACTTCCATGGCAAAGCTTCTTTACTATTAAGATTTTTAAACTATAAATTTATTTTTATGAATTTGAATCATGTGTATGTATATGTTAAACTAAATGTGTCAACACGTCAAGGTTTATTTTGACGTTTCAGAAAATCGGTCGAATGCTTTGATGGGAAAGAGAGCACCGCAGGGCACCTGACCGAGTGGAAAAAAGGAGGAAAATTCTCTATGGAAAAGAAAAAAGCGAAGCTCGGATTGCTGCCGAAGCTGGTCATCGCCATTGTGCTGGGCATCATCATCGGTCAGTTCTTCCCGGTGTGGTTCTGCCGCGTGGTCGTTACCGCATCTGGAATCTTCAGCTCATTCCTGAAGTTCATCATCCCTCTGATGATCGTGGCCTATGTTACCATGGGTATCGCTGATTTGAAGAGCGGCGCAGGTAAGCTGCTCATCATCACTGTGGCACTGGCCTACGGTTCCACCCTGATCGCTGGCTCTGCATCCTATCTGGTGTCTGTCAGCCTGTTCCCTAGCTTTATGAGCGAAGGTGCTCTGGAGCAGATCGCTGCAACTGCTGACAACTCTCTGGCCAGCTACCTCTCCATCTCCATCCCCCCGATCCTTGACACTCTCTCTGCTGTTGTTCTGGCCTTTGTGATGGGCCTGTGCCTGTCCACCCTGCGGGGCAAGACCATCGGCGATACCCTTTATAATGGCATGAAGGATTTCTCCGGCATCATCGATCAGGTCCTGCACTCTATCATCATCCCTCTGCTGCCCCTGTACGTCTGCGGCACCTTTATCGACATGACCAAGTCCGGCAAGACCTTTGCCATTCTGGGCATCCTGTGGAAGGTGTTCCTTGTGGTCATCATCATGCATCTGGTCTGCATCTTCCTGCAGTTCTGCGTTGCAGGTGCTGTGAGCCACAAGAGCCCCCTCAAGATGATCCGCAACCAGATCCCCGGCTACACCACCGCTCTGGGCACCCAGTCCTCTGCTGCTACCATCCCTGTCAACCTGCAGTGTGCAGCTGCTGACGGCGTCAGCGAGCAGATCCGCAACTTCGTGGTTCCTCTGTGCGCCAACATCCACATGGCAGGCTCCATGATCACCATCACCGCCTGCGCTACCGCTGTCTGCCTGATGAACCAGCTGCCCATCAGCCTGAGCATCGTGGTGCCTTTCATCATGACTCTGGGCGTTGCCATGGTGGCTTCTCCCGGCGCTCCCGGCGGCTCCATCATGACCGCTCTGCCCTTCCTGTACATGATCTTTGGTGCTGAGGCCGGCGACCCCAATGGCCCCATCTGCGCTATCATGGTGGCCCTGTACATCACTCAGGACTCCTTCGGCACTGCCTGCAACGTTTCCGGCGACAACGCCATCGGCGTCATCGTGGAGACCATCTACCAGAAGTTTATCAACAAGAGCGGAGCCAAGGTCTGAAACGGTTTTCCGCCCAGACCTTCTGACTGACAGGAGTGATATCCCATGGCATTTATCAGTGTATTCGATGTTCTTGGTCCCAATATGATCGGACCCTCCAGCTCTCATACTGCCGGTGCGGAGATCATTGCCTATTTGGCCCAGAAGATGATTGCCCCGCCCTTAAAGCGGGTAGACTTCACCCTCTACGGCTCCTTTGCCAAGACCTATCACGGCCACGGCACCGACCGTGCGCTGCTGGGCGGTATCATGGGCTTCTCTGCCGATGATACCCGCATCCGGGACTCTTTCGCCATTGCCACCGAGCGGGGTCTGGCTTACAGCTTTACCCCCAACGAGACCGAGACCGACATCTACCCCAACACGGTGGATATCCGTATGGAAAACGAGGCCGGGCAGGTCATGACCGTGCGAGGCGAGTCTCTGGGCGGCGGCAAGGTCCGCATCGTGGGCATCAACGGCGTGGCAGTAGACTTCTCCGGTGAGTACAATGCTCTCATCGTGGTGCAGCGTGATAAGCCCGGCGTGGTGGCACATATCACCAAGATCCTCAGTGAGCGGGGCGTGAATATTGCCTTCATGCGTCTGTTCCGTGAAGGAAAGGGACACAAAGCCTATACCATCGTGGAATCGGACCAGCATCTGCCGGAGGGCGTAGCCCAGCTGCTACTGGAGAACCCCAATATCAACGACGTGATGATCGTGCAGCCGTAAGGAGGGACAGACTGGATGAACATGGATTTTAACTCCGCAGAAAAGCTGCTGGAGCTGTGTGAGCAAAACCAGCTGCCTATTTCTGAGGTAATGCGTCAGCGTGAGTGCATTCTGGGCGAAATGCCCCGGGATGCCGCCGACCACCGCATGAACAAAGCATGGGAGATCATGCGGACCTCTGCCACTCAGCCCCTGAAAAAGCCCATCAAGTCCATGGGCGGACTCATTGGCGGCGAGGCCAAAAAGCTGGAGGCTCATTACGGTCGCAAAAAGAGCATCTGCGGTGACGTGCTGGGCACTGCCATGACCTACGCCATGGCAGTGCTGGAGGTGAACGCCTCCATGGGGCTGATCGTGGCGGCTCCCACTGCAGGTTCTGCAGGCGTGGTGCCGGGCATGATGCTGGCCCTTCAGGAGTGCTACCGCATCTCCAACCAGCGCATCATAGACGCTCTGTACAACGCCGGTGCTGTGGGCTATCTGGCTATGCGAAATGCCACGGTGGCAGGTGCTGTAGGCGGCTGCCAGGCTGAGATAGGCGTTGCGTCTGCCATGGCAGCCTCTGCAGCCGTGGAGCTCATGGGGGGTACCCCCCAGCAGTGTCTGGATGCAGCCTCTACCGTGCTGATGAACATGCTGGGTCTGGTATGTGACCCGGTGGGCGGTCTGGTGGAATACCCCTGCCAGAACCGCAACGCTGCCGGTGTAGCCAACGCCTTGGTGGCAGCAGAGATGGCCCTCAGCGGCATCCACCAGCTGATCCCCTTTGATCAAATGCTGGATACCATGTACACCGTGGGCCGCCACCTGCCTGCCGAACTGCGGGAGACCGCCTTGGGCGGCTGCGCTGCTACCCCTGCCGCCTGTGCCGCTTGCGGCCACTGCGGCTAAAACAACCCCCAAGCCATGTAAAAGGGATTCACTGCTCAACCTCGAGCAGTGGATCCCTTTTTGTGTTCTTTGCCATAGAACGATGCACAGAGGGTCCTATGTAAGCTGGGCGTATGCCTGGGCAGAGGTGAAGAAGCCGTGCCTTACACCTATACCACCCCGAAATGGGACTACAATCCGCAGACCCGACGCCGTGAAAAGATCGGCGTGGAAGAGCGCACCGTAGAAGCAGCCTCTATGTTCGATGTGAATAAGGCTATCATGCAGGCGGCAGAGTTTGCCGCCACCCATGAGGGAATGTGCGCTGACTGCTATAAAGCCACCAGATTGAACGCAGCATAATAAAACTGCTCTATTTCGATGTCACTTGATTCTTGTATGATTCTATATTTCATGGTACACTTACAGTAGTAAGTTCTGAAAGCTCTCCTCTGTGAGCGGAAAGGAGCATTGCATGGCAGATTTGCAGTTTCCTGTTGGGATCTCAAATTTCTCAGAGATTCGTACCAAAGGATATTATTATATTGATAAGACCCATCTGATTGCAGAGATTCTGGATGGCGGCATTCCCAAAGTCAACTTGATCACTCGTCCTCGCCGTTTCGGAAAATCTCTCGGTATGAGCACTCTCGCAAATTTTCTGGACATCCGCAAAGACAGCAAGCAGATGTTTGAGGGATTGGCGATCTCCAAAAATACAGAGCTTTGCAAAAAATGGATGAACCAGTGTCCTGTGGTATTTTTCTCTTTCAAGGATACGGACGGTCTGACCTTTGAAAGTGCCTATGGAATGCTGTGCATGAAGCTGGCATTCGCATTTCAGGATTATCAGTTTCTTTTGGATGACGATGCTATTTCCGACGATGACAAAGGCATCTTTAAGCGGATCCTGGGACGCACTGCATCCATGGATGAAACCAAAAGCTGCTTTTTGCTGTTGACCCGGATGCTGGAAATCCATTTCAAAAAGTCGGCAGTCGTCATTCTGGATGAGTATGATGTTCCCATTGCCAAAGCCAGCAGCAACGGATATTATTCGCAGATGCTGGACGTGATGCGGGCTATGATGAGCACCACGCTCAAAGACAACATCTCCCTCGACTTTGCTGTTGTTACCGGCTGCCTGAAAATTGCCAAAGAAAGCATCTTTACCGGGACGAACAATTTCGTTTCGGACACGATTCTTTCTCCCCGGTTGAGCGAATCCTTTGGTTTCACACAGGCAGATGTCGATCAAATGCTGAACGATGCTGGTCTTGAATCGCAGTCTGCTGAAATCAAGGCCTGGTACGACGGTTATCATTTTGGCGATGCAGACATTTATTGCCCGTGGGACGTGATCAGTTATCTGCGGGATTTCCAGTATGGTGTAGCACAGAAGCCGAAAAGCTATTGGAAAAATACCAGCGATAACGCTATCATCCGTTCTTTCATCGACTATGCAGGCGACAATATCACCACAAAGCTCGAAACGCTGATGGCTGGCGGCTCCATTGTTCAGCATATTGAAGAAAACCTGACCTACGATTATCTGCACTCCTCGGAGGAAAATCTTTGGAGTGTGTTGTATCTGACAGGCTATCTGACCAAGGTGCGGGATAAAGATTTGCCGGATTCGCTGCCGGATGGCTGCTCTGCGCTGATGATTCCCAATGCAGAGATTCGGGAAATTTTTGAAACCACTGTAAGCAAATGGTTTGATGACAGTGCAAAGGCATGGAACCGCAGCCCGTTGTTTGATGCAGTCTGGAGCGGAAACAACGAAGCTCTGACAAAAGAGATGACCAAGCTGCTGCGTATGACCATCAGCTACCATGACTACCGGGAGGATTTTTACCACGCTTTCCTTGCAGGCATCTTTACTGGTGCTGGCTATGTGGTGGAGTCCAACAAAGAGCATGGCGAAGGACGCAGCGATGTTATTGTAAAGGACATCCGCAATGGCCGCGTGGCAATTTTTGAAGCCAAGTATGCAAAAACTCTGGATACTCTGCCGGATGCCTGTGATACTGCCATTCACCAGATCAATGACCGGATGTATGCAGCGGACTTCCGGGATGACTATGATGACATCCTCTGTTATGGCATCGCATTCTTCAAAAAGCGCTGCATGGTAAGAAAAAAATAATTATCTACTGGGGAGTATCTTCGGATGCTCTCCCTTTACTTTTGCAGGGCCGTCCGTGTGGATCGTCCTGCTTCTTGATATAAGGAGAGGACAGATTATGACCTTTCATGCAATGACCGAACACTACGAAGAGATCACGGTTTGCGGAAAGCCTGCGCTGTTCACCAGCATCCGCATCAAGAGAGATACCATCCAGGATGGCCTGTATGCCTACGATGTCCGGCATGATGATGAGTGCCGGGGCATCCCTTGTGAGATCGCACCCTTTGTGATGGTCAGCCACCGGGGCACCATCATCCTTGCGGAACCGCTGGAACTGCCGGACGATGGGCGGCGATATATTGATGAGGATACCGACTGGAACTACGCGCCCTTGGATCATTAAGAAGTGGACTCCGAACGATCCTCGACCGATTCGGCGGTCATTCACATCTTGCTATGATTTCAAGGCTATGGCAGCATTACAAAAATGTCCGGGACACGCCGGAAGCCATGGCTGCTCCGAATGCCAATCCCAGACCCCCACACAGGTATTACGGTTATGAAAACAGTCGGCACTTACGTTACCCGTGAAGAAGCCGAAGCGGTTCGTGCTGAAAAGATGAAACGCCCTGCCACACCATATCAGGATTCCGTTTCACTTTTGCATATCAAAAATCACGTAGGTACAAGAAAAAACCGCTTACCTTTTCAGGTAAACGGCTTTACATTTGGTGGAGCATTGTCCACAGCACTCGAACCCAACACCTCTTCACGGGAGATGGTTTTGGAATCGTCCGTGAAGTTGAAATTGAGCACGACCCGGTCGTCAAAAACGTAGACCGAGTTGACAAAGGTATCAATGATCTGCCGCTGGTGTTCCATGTCCCTCATGTCACCCTTGCGGAATTTTTCAAACCAGAACCGCATCCATTCGCGGGTCAGGACTGGCTTTTTCAGCTCTTCTTCCAGAATGCTGGTGTTCAGGGCTTCCTTCCGGGCTTCCAGTTCGTCCAACCGCTGCTTGGTGGTCGGGGTCAGGATGCCCTGTTCAATGGCTTCCAGAAGATTTGCCAGCCGCTTCTCTGTGTCCCTGAGCTGGTCTTTCAGGACAGGCAGCCGGGTGTTCTCCTTCTGCTGGGCTTCCATGACCAAATCTATCAGCTGTTCGATGATTTCATCGCTGAAAATCACCTTAATGGCAGTGTCCACCACGAACCGTTCCAGCGGCTCCTTGCGGATGGCTTTCAGGTCGCAATGCGCCTTGCCGTGGCGTTTGGCGTTGCCGCACTTGTAGTAATAGTAGGTGTTTCCCATGTGGCTGGTGCCGCTTTCGCCACCCATCAGGGTGCCGCACTTGCCACAGAACAGCTTGGTGGTCAGCAGATAGCTCACATCCTCTTTTGCAGGGCGACCGTGGGCGATCTTGTTCTGCTCAAAACGCTGCTGCACCCGGTTGAACAAGTCCTCATCCACGATGGCGGGAATGCCGCCCGGTGTCACGATGTCCTTATATCGGTATTCACCTATGTAACGGCGGTTCCGGAAAATCTGGAAGAAGCTGTTCTTCACGAACGGCTTCCCGGTGCGGGTGCGCAGCCCTCGCTCATTCAGGGATGCTGCGATTTTCTCGGCAGGCTCGCCGTTGGCGTACCGGGTGAAGATCTCCTGCACGATGGGAGCCGTCTCCGGGTCGATATGGTACAGCCTGTCCTCCTTGCCAATGGTGAAGCCCAGCGGAACGATCCCGCCGTTGTACTTGCACTGGAGTGCATTTTCGCGCTCACCGCGCGCTACTTTCAGGGCGAGTTCGGCGGAATAGTATTCCGCCATGCCAATCAGCATACTCTCCACCATAATGCCTTCAGGCCCTTGCGAGATGGGTTCCATAGCGGACACCAGATGGACACCGTTCTTTTCCAGCTGGTACTTGTAGTTCACGGCATCGAACCGATTCCGTGCAAAGCGGTCGAGCTTCCAGACCAGAACCACATCGAAGATTTTCTTCGCGCTGTCCTTTATCATCCGCTGGAAGTCCGGGCGGTCATCCGTCTTGGCAGAATAGGCACGGTCAATGTAGGTGCCGACCACGGTGATACCGTTCTTCTCGGCGTAGTCCTTGCAGTCGCGCAGCTGCCCTTCAATGGACGCTTCGCGCTGATTGTCACTGGAATAACGGGCGTAGATCACAGCGGTCATGAAAGCCCTCCTTTATTTTGTTGAGAGAATATATAAAAAGACAACCATTGATTTCGTATAATATACCACAGGAAAGGGGAGAGAATCAAGTGGTATCAACTAGGCGCTTCATGTAATTTATTTCTTGCGTGAAATGCTATGGAAACTGGTTGTGGATTTTGGTATTCTAGCAAAAAAGAAAGAGGTATCTATATGAAAAGAATAATAGGAATACTTTTGGCAATTGTTTTAACAAGCTCCGTGATATGTTCAACATTGTTTACCAGCTATGCTGAAGAACCATCATCGACATCGGTTTCATCATCTTCGTCACAAACCACTGACCCAACAAATCCGCCAGTTGAAGGTGATGCAATGACGGGCGATGGTGAAATTGCTTAATGCTTGAAATCAATATTTAAATATTTTTTTGCTTCATTTCGTGTGATTTCCAAATCCTCCTTCCGTCCAATTAGTTTGCAGAGATAATAGGCTTGATAATAGGCTTCTGTGCTTTCGTCATCCATACCAAGAAAATGACAACATTCAGCATATATTTCAAGGCAACCAGGGAGTGTTTGGTAGTGACCGTATTGGATGCATGCATCTCGACCTTCTTTAGCCAATTTCATTCCATCTTCGTAACGCCCACAAAGGTCTAAAGCTCTAGCATAGTTATAAAGAACCAGAAGCGTAATTTTTCCAGATGTTATAACTTCCCGATAGTGATTTCTCACATATTTTAATAGTTGATAGAATATATCAATAGCTTGGTCATTGCGGTTGAGATTCAAATAAATATTAGCGATTTGTATAATCGCTTTTATTTCATCGAAAGCGTATAGGCATTTGTTGATTTCTTCAATATTAAAGTCAGGAACCGTCAAATGAATGGCAGACATCAACATATCAATTTGCTCATCGTAAGTGTACCTTTTATCAAACGATCCGAGTAAAGCTTTGGACCTTAAAATGAATTGACGAGTCAAGTGATCATCAGAAACGGTAAGATTTTCTAACTGAGAAAGTTTTTCAAATCCCAGTGAAACATTCCGAGTCACACCACAAGCAATAATATCCTTTTTCAGTGCTTCGATTTCCAACTCGTTTTTAGATTCTAAAACATAATAACGAGCCTCTGGCATTCCAAGTCGTTGTAAAAGGGCACTTATAACACTTTTACTTGGAGTTTGCTTTCCGTTTTCAATCCGAGACAGAGTGACAGGGTCGCAGATGCCGCTACACACCTGCTCCTGAGTCAATTTTAACTCTTTTCGACGTTGCTTGATAAATGTTCCGATATAAATACAATTCATAAGAAATCCTCTTGATTTTGTGCGATACCTAACTATTTTATATAGTATATGGTTCATTTGGGAAAAGTCAATGGAGAATCATGATATAAATGGATTATTGATGCAAAATTCCCTAACGAACCACTTTTGCTGTCGTAAGTAAAGGTTAAATAACTTTTACTTATAAATAATTAGCCAAAGGAGGGATAAAAATGAAGAAGGAATGGACTTCTCCGATGCTCCTGACTCGCGACGATAACACCAATTGCTAACGAGAAAGAGGGCTGCTGCTTTCTGCAGCAGTCCTCAATCTTTTTGTGAGGAGATCAATATGGCAATTATTCGGTATTTACATTTAGGGCTTACAGCTGCTTGTAACTTGAACTGCAAACACTGTTTCATAAAAGAAAAAGAATCAAAAGAGCTTAGCTTCGAAAAAGCAATTGCTTTTATCGATGTATTGGAAAAGCAAGGCCTAACACATATCTACTATACCTATGGCGAACCGCTTCTTTATCATCGACTATTTGAATTTTCCAAGAATATCCGGCTCAAGGGGATTTATCAAGTTCTAATGACAAATGGAACACAAATAAATTATGAAGTTGCTCAAAAAATTGCAGCATCTGGGATAAATCGAGTGATGATCAGTATAGACTCTTCTATAGAAAAAAAGCATGATATGAACCGAGGAAAGCAAGGGAGTTTTGGTCTAGCTGTACAAGCAATACAACTTCTCAAAGAACAAAAAGTAAATGTGGGGATTGCGTCAACCATAACAAAGCAAAACTATTTAGAACTGGCCGCAATAGAAAAGTTGGCTCAAGAAAATCAAATTCAGTATATCAGCTTTCTTGCTTGTCGAGAACAAAACAGAATTGCTTGCCCGCTTGAAAAGGAATACATAGACTTTGTTTTAAATTCAATAATCGAAAACAAGCAGTACGCGTTTCATGATTTGCGTTTGATTCCATATATAAAAAGCTGGTATAAAAATAACAGAATAACAGAAAGGCAGTGTGCGGCTGCCATTTCTGCAAACTCATGTTGCGCCAATCAGACGCTCACACTTGCACCGAATGGTGATATATTCACATGTGATTTAATAGACCATACTCCCATTGGCAATGTGTATAATATAGATCTTAATGATTTCGCACTTTCAGATCTTTTAAGAAAAACAAACATGAAAGGATGTAGCATTGTATGAAATATGATGTATTGTTCGTACACCCCCAGAATTATGGAAATCTTCAAACATATTTAAAACTGCCGTCGTTGGAATTGTGTCAAATTTCTGCAGTTTTGAATCAGAATGGTTATAGCAATAAACTCGTTGATTGCTTTATTGATGGACGTGACATTCAGGAATTGGACAATATGCTTCCAATTGAGTCTCCTCGAATTGTTTTGATCTACTGTTCTGAATATAATCATATAAACGCACTTCATACAGCGTACTATCTTGCTCAAAGATATCCAAATGCTTTGATTGGAATTTTAGGAATGATCGTCACCTTCATTCCTGAGTATCTTTTAAAGAGATATCTATTTATTGATTTTGTTTTGCTTGGAAATGCAGATTACGTAATCAAGGATATTTTGGAACGAGACAACAAACTTTCTTGCTGCCAAGACATCAAAAATGTTTGTTATAAATGCGGTGGGAAAATCATCAACAATGGAATGAATTACAATTATTCATTGAATGATTTGCCGACTTCAAATCGAGAATTATATGATTTGAAAAAATATCATTTTCATAGTCCGGAAGCTATTGTGAGGTCGAGTAGAGGCTGTCCCAGTCATTGTGCATTTTGTAATAAAACAGCATATTCTCCATTGATGGTTGAGTCAATGAAAAACTTTTTTTCGGAGATTGACATATTAATAAAGAACGGATTTAATCAGTTTTTCTTTGCTGATGACACCTTTGCATTTACTTACTATCGTCTACTGGAGTTTTGCGATTATTATCGTAATCACAATTATTCTTTTAGATGGACATCAAATCTGAGATTGAATGATATTACAGATGAACTTATTTCTAAAATGAAAGAGAATGGAGCATATAGAGTCTTTATCGGAATCGAGACATTGAATCATAAGTCATGTAAATTAGTTGATAAGACGCAAAATATTCTTGACTTAGAATCAAGAATCGACATTTTGAAAAAACACAAAATGGAATTTCACGCATCACTTATTGTTGGTAATCCCGGTGATACGATTGAAGACTTGGAGCATACCAGCAAATTTATTAGAAAGATACAGCCTACATTAGCAACCTTTAATACGATTAAGGTCTATCCGGGAACACCCTTGTACGATAACCCTGACCAATATGGTATCTTAGCAGAAGACATGATGTGGTTTGAAAATCCAGATTGGAACAAGCGGCCAATGATTTATACTAAAGATCTCTCTCCTGAGCAAATAGCGTTTTATTCAAGAAAGATGATGGTAGATATGCTTATATGACAGTATGCTTATGCGGAAGAGGAGCAGATTTAGATAAAGTCAATAAGTATCTAAGCTTTTCGCCATTCGATATTATTTTAATCTCAGAATATGTTGATGATATGAAACTTCCGGACTGTGAATGCTATTATATTGCCAAATCGGAGATTAAGAATACAAAATCGATAATATTGCAGATATCAAGAAAAAGACATCTGCAATATACGTCAGTTGTTCTATGCAAAGATATTCTTTTGGACTCTAAACTATCAAAAATAATATTTAAATGCTCTGTAAAAAACATAACATTTGTGCTTAATATTAATCGTATGTTCGATTTACATTATTTGGATGATTGCAGGAAGAATATTAGTACGGAAACTCATCAGATTATCGAAGTGTTCTCGGGAAGAAAACTACCCCAATACCATTGGCTATTTGCGGTTTTACCGAGTGTTCTTTATTTGGATGATGATGTGCTTAGTGCGCAACTATCCTGCGATAAGAGTTGTGCAAAAATAAAAACGCCAAATTATGAATTTGAAATTCACATATGTGATGATTCAAGTTTGGCAGATACTATTGTGCAAATCAATGGAACAAAAATCTGTGAGATAAATTATTATAGTGCTATCATCAATACATTTGATCCGGCTTATGATAAGTTGAAGAGAAAAAAGACGATAAGATGTTTTATGGAATTAATGGAGAGCTTTTATAATGAACAAAAAGAAATGTCGAGCTGAAATTTGTTTGGCAACTATTTTTTCTACTCAAGCGTTATTTACGCCTGTGAAGACTTTATTTTTACTCCATTTTATGATGCAAACTCAGGATATTTCTTTTTTGAAGTTTGTTTTCACATTTGCTTCGTTTGTCTTTGAACTTCCAAGTGGATATTTTTCTGATAAAGTCGGAAACAAAATTTGTTTGGTATGTTCTAGATTTTTAATGATTATGTCGTTGCTTGCCTATTGTATGTTCCCATACTTTTGGGGATTTGTTGCAGCTAATTTAATATTGGGAATTGCAAATGCGTGGGAAAGCGGTGCGGTTGACTCGTATTTTTTGATTTTGTGCAAACAGTTTGAGGTTGAATACAGTTCGTTGAAAATAACAATAAAGAAGATTTCTTACTTGTTCAACTTTACATTGATGGCCATTAGTACGCTACTCTACTCGATCAATCCTTTTCTTCCTTTTTGGGGAACGATTATTCTTATGACGATTTCGCTTACTATTATCATAGGAATGCCTAAGGAGATGGAATCCACTCGAGCCAACAAAGCTTTATCATCAAATTTCACCCAAAACAGTAAAGTTGTTCTTGGTAAAATTGTTCATAACAAGTGCCTTCTCTGGAAAATGCTTTATACCATAACTTGTACAGCCATTTATATTTTGAACTTTGAATACTATACTGTTGTTTTTCAGAAAGCAGGCATTGGTGAAAAAATCATTGGACCGATTTATTCCACGTTTATGATTATAAATGCACTCGGAATACTTGTTTATCAAAAAAATAATTTTCTCGTCTTGAAAAAGCTTCTTCTTATAGTAGCACCATTTAGTTTTGTAATGTTGATAAGTTACAAAGTTCCGCTAGTTCTATTGGCAATATTCATTCAACAGATGAGCTTTTCCTACTATAATTGTGATCTCGATATTTTCATCATAAACAGTATTGACGATTTAACAACAAGTTCTTATTATCAGTCAATGATTAGCTTTGTGAATATTATATATCGGATGATTATAACGTTAATAATTACGGCTTCATTTGAGAACTTGTCATTTAATGCCAATTATATCGGTTTTACAATTATTCTTTTTATTGCATATATGATTGATCATGTGCTTCAGAGAAGGCTCAAAAATGGACATTGAAGAACTATATCGGTGTGTTTTTAATAATGTTTCAAAAAATCAATATGACAAAGCGTTTGAAATTGCTTTGTCTGCATATCAAAGTTATACATTGAATGAATTGGATGAGTTCTTTAGAAAATCTCCACCAGTGTATAATATGGTTGGTATTTCAGGGAGTGGAGGCTCTAATATAGCCAAGCCAAACATTGGAACGTTGACGGCATATCATTTGGCAAAAATATTTCAAGTTGAAAATTTTAATATTTCTATTGTTAAATTTGGAAGCAGAAAACGGACTTCAGTAAGTGGATCGGTAGATTTTGGAGAAACAATCAATAGCATTCCATTCAAGTTGGTTGATGACAGCTGTTTTAATAAAACTATATCATATTTGACGTTCAATGAAAGTATTCACAAATATATTGATGAACATTACGTTGTCTCAATCCCGACAAGTAAGAGATTGGTTTTTTGCAAAAGCAAAGTAGAGGCTGATCATATTTTGATGCGTGATTCCAATAACATTGAAGTGGAAGTGATTTATAGTTGTCTGAACGGAAAACCTTTTGATGAAATAATTCCAGAACACTATGTTATTTGCCATGAAAATGGAACGGTTTCGAAATCCTTTCCCAAATACACCGATAAAGACTATGAGATTACTTCCTCTGATGTGACTGATTTAAATCAAAGGCTGCTAAATTCAAAAGATTTCTCGGAACCATGGGGAAGATGCTTGAAATATTCGATTGCAGAAGCGATTTCTTTTTTTTGTGACAAAAAAATTGAGGACGCTTTTGATATTATTCATAAATATTCCGAACACACTTAATATGAAGCAAGGAGCATAAGATGTACAGATTATCTCAAGATGTAATTGTAAAACAACGTGGTGGAATTTACTTTGGACTGAATATGAAGACGGGAACAACTTACGAAATGAATGAGTCACAATTTGATATTGTATCTTTTTTCAAAAACGACTATCATTCAAAGGATGAGCTGCTTACGTATTTAACCTCGATTTATGATGTGACGTCCAAAGAGATAGAGGCAGAAGTCGATTTTACGTTAAATGAGTCTGTGAGTGTTGGCTTACTAATTGAGAAAATCGCTAACTGATTTTTTATACATCAAGGAGTGATTGCCAAAGTTTTGATGTATTCATTATCCGAAATCGTTGACATTAGCTGATGTTTATGCTATCATTCCCAACAAATCCACAGAGATTTCTGTAAAGAAACGATTCTGTGCGGTTTTATTTCCTGCGAAGATTTACCGCCCCGCAACACACCCGATTCATTTTGCCGCCGATTCACCCCGACAAAATCATCGCTGCGCTGCGTGGGCGGTATTTTTCTTTTGTGGGGAACGTACCTTGAAAATTTCATGAGCCGTCCGAACGTGATACCGGCTTTCCAGCCCACGCCGCTGCAAATCAGGGGCAGGAACTTCGTTCGGCGTGAACGGCGATTATCATATACGAGCAGTGACCCTTTACTTGTTTTTGCGTCTTAACAATTCGGAAACATTTGTTGAAAATGCGTTTTGAGCGCAGCGGTAGAGGGCAAGAACCGTCCCGTGGACACAAATTTTCAATTCTTGAAAATTCTGTGTTCCTCCGGGACTACACTTCTGCAACGCTCGTGCGTTTCCGAAGTGCTTCTTGTTGGGGCGTGCCTGCCCCAAACCCTGCTCAGATTTCGCACCTTGCGGTGCGAAAGAACGGCGTGTCGTGCTTACATAGCTCCACCGAGGAGCTATCCGAAACGACAGGAGGTTCAATGAACAAAACGAATGTCAAAGCGAAACCCAGCACGACCCACCGCCACGACACGCCGAACAACAAAACGCACATCATCAAGTTCCGTGTGACGGAAACTGAAAAGATGGAACTCCAATGCACAGCAAAACTCCTTCATCTCTCCCTGTCCACCCTCATCCGCCGTGCGCTGCACAATGCGAAGATCGAGCGCACTGTTGTCGTTGTTGGCGGCGGAGAAGAAACCCTGACTGCTGTTTCCACTCTGCTTGCGCAGTGCAGCAAGGTAGGCGGCAATCTCAACCAACTTGCACGACACTTCAACTCCGGCGGCGCAGACACCGAACAACTGCGGGCGAAACTCCTTGACGAACTTGCAGACCTGACGGCATTTCGGCTGCACGCCGAGAAAGTTCTGGGTGAACTGTATGGCAACGCTCAAGCATATCGCCTCTAAGAATTCGGACTACACCGCCATCGAAGCGTACCTCGTTTACCAGCACGACGCGTTCACCGGAAAGCAACTTCTGGATGAACAGGGCAGACCGAAGCTGCGAGAATCGTACATCCTCGATACACTTGAGTGCGGCGATTTCTCGTTTGCTACAGCCTGTCTGCTGGTAAACCGCAAGTATGGTAAGAACACCCAGCATGGTGATATCAAAAGCCACCAGTATATCATCAGCTTTGACCCACGCGATGCAGCCGACAACGGCTTGACCATGGAAAAGGCACAGGCACTTGGCCTGAAATTCTGCGAAGAAAACTTCCCCGGTCATCCCGCCATCGTCTGCACTCACCCGGATGGGCACAACCATTCGGGAAACATTCATGTCCACATCGTGATCGGCAGCATCCGAACACGAGAAGTGGAGCGTAAGCCCTATATGCAGAAGCCCCGCGACTGGCTAGAGGGCATGAAGCATTCCAGCACCGCCCAGACCATGCGGCATTTGCGTGTCGAGGTCATGGAGCTGTGCGAGGGTGCCGGATTGTACCAGATCGACCTGCTTAACGGCTCGAAAGAACGCGTGAGCGAAGCTGAGTATTGGGCGCGCAGGCGTGGGCAGTTGAAACTTGACCGTGAGAACGCAGCTCTTACCGCAGCCGGACAACCGCCCCGGCAGAAGAAGTTTGAAACCGTGAAGGACACTTTGCGGAAACAGATTTCTTCGGTGCTGTACCGTGCCACCAGCTTTGAAGATTTCTCTGACAAGCTCATGCAGCAGTACGGCATTGCCGTCAAGGAAAGTCGTGGACGGCTCAGCTATCTGCCTGCCGGAAGAACAAAGTTTATCCGAGCGAAACATCTCGGTGACAAGTTTGAGAAAGAGCAGGTGCTTGCCGCACTCGCTCAGAACATCCGGCTTGCTCCGACCATCCAGCCTATCGCAACAGACAAGCCCGATAAGATTCAGAAACTGGTGGACATTCAGGCAAAGCTGAAGCAGGGCAAGGGCATCGGCTACGAGCGTTGGGCGAAGAAACACAACCTCAAAGCCATGGCACAGACCTTGATTCTCTTGCAAGAAAAAGGTCTGCTCAACGAGGACGCACTCGACCAGAGAATCACAGAGCTTGACACCAAGTTCCATGAATCACTGACCGTAGTGAAAGACCTCGAAGGTCGCATGAAAGCCAACAAAGAGCTGCGCTATCACGTCGCAGCCTACACCAACACCAAGAACATCGCACAACAGTTAAAAGCCGCAAAACGACCCGCAGCCTTTGAAGAACAGCACCGTGCAGAACTGACAGCATACCGGACGGCAGCAGCCTATTTCAAGGCAAATGATATCACCAAGCTGCCCAGCCCGAAGAAACTGGAAGCCGAGTATGCGCAGCTGGCATCCGAAAAGGCAAAATTCTACGAGCAGTACAAGGAAGCCAAAGAGGAACTGCTCAAGCTGAAAACCGCAAAGCAGAATGTTGCGTCCTTTTTCCGGGAGGAAGAACAGACGCAGCAGGAGAGATAAAGGAGTGTGCGTATGATCAACTTGAAAATCGACCCGGAGTTCCAGTCCCAGATTCCGCCTCTGACCGATGATGAATTTAAGCAGCTTGAAGAAAATATCCTCAAAGAGGGCAAGTTGATTTCTCCTTTGATTGTCTGGGGTAATACCCTTGTTGATGGACACAACCGTTATGAAATCGTTCAGGAGCATCCCGAAATCTCTTTCTCCACGATGCCGCTCCCGTTTGAAAGCCGGGAAGAAGTTCTCGCTTGGATTTGCAAAAACCAGCTGGGGCGGCGTAATCTGACCCCGGAGCAAAAGAAGTTCCTCATTGGAAAGCAGTACAGTGTGGAGCATCGAAAGCCCGGTGGAAACGGCAACAACCAGCACACGGCTGCTGCCAAGAAAACCGTCCCGGAGGAATTGTGTCAATTTGACACAATTCCTCCCACTGCCTCAGAAGCAAGCGTTCGTAAGCAGATTGCAGAGCGGAACAATGTCAGCGAATCCTACGTTGCCCGTTCTGAAAAGTTCATGCGAGGCGTGGAGATCATGGAGCAGATGATGCCCGGTACGAAAGAGAAGATCCTGTCCGGGCAGTTCAAAGTCCGTGATGCCGATATGCACCGCCTCGCCAGAGCCGATTTCCCGAACCGCAAGCAGATCGTGCACGAGATTCTGCACCCGGAGGACCGCCCTGCTCCGCAGAAACGAATCTACGGAATCAATTATTCTGCACTGGAAGCTGCCGTCCGGCGAATCCAGCAGGATGTTGATTTCCTGATGAAGTATCTCCCCAAGGTGCCTGATGATGCCTATGTGAAAGTGGAGACCACGAAGATCCTGAAGCAGCACAAGGCGTATATGGCACAGTTTGAAGAAATGCTGAACGATGAAAAAGTCGCATAACGACAGGCACTTGTAAGCCATCAACGAGCCACCAGCCGCAAGTGCAGGGCGGAAAGCATCCGCGCCCTTGCGCCTGATAAAAATTGGAACTTTGATTTTCTCGCCCGGCTTTGCCATGGTGGGACAGTCAAAGGAGCGTGCGTTTGAACAAAAAGAAAAAGTCCACAAACACTTCCCCCTATCCCGATGAAGCCATCGAACGTCTGGCACGGGCATTCTACCCGGCCATCCTTGCCTGCTGGAACAGCGAGGAAGGCCAGCGGGAGTTTGCCGCGTGGCAGGCGGAGCAGGCTCATCATGCCCCCAGCAGAGAGAAACAGAGCGTTCCCGACGGGGAACGCCCTGCCTTACTTATCGTGTGTGGATTTTTCAGGGTGCGTCCGGCAGGGCGCACCTTGTTTTTTTGTGTTTCGTCCTCTAGTTCGTGATTTCCAGACATGTTATTCATATATTTTATCGTCTCACGATGGCTCACTACGTAGATTAAGTCCACACATGCCAGAAAATCAGATTCAATTTGCCAGAAGAACAATACATTGAACACTTACTTGGATGGATTTTCAAATGCAAATCTTTTGATGTTTGGGAAAATCGACTTATCAATTTGCTGCGCCGATGTTACTAGGCCTCGCAATCGCTGGCGACTTTCCTGATCCATTGGATTTTTGCGCAAATGCTCAAATTCCAATATGATTTTATGTTGCAATGAATTTTTGACAATCATATTTTCATTGCAGTCGATGACAACACCCGTTACTAATTTTGGATATCCCTTTGAGTAACCTTTTACTTTGTTATGGGATAGTTTATATCTGTACTTCTTAATGATTGATTTGACAGAGTTCCTAAAATGTGAAGATATCTTATGTTCGCTCGAAAATACCATATCATCCACATATACAGTCATTACCATATCATTTTTAGCAGATAGCGTATGCAGTTCATCAAACATCTTATGATTGACAAGATAGGATAATATCTGACTGGTTGGTGCTCCTGAAATCAAATGATTGTAGCAATGCACACCCTTTTGACCTAAAAAGTCATAGACTTCTGTGAGTTCTTCTTTTGGAAATCTTTCAAGGCTAACTGTTGTTAAATTGGTCAGCACTTCTGAAACATCCGGAGAACAACACAATTCGTTATTAAAAAATTGATAAACATCCTCTCGACTGATAGATGGAAAAAAAAGCTGTCAAATCAGTTTTGTAGAGGTTTCGTTTTCTTCCTCCAATATGCATACGTGCGTTTTCTGGATAAGATTTTCCCTTTATACCAGAAAAAACATTATCGGGCGTTTGAATTTTACCCAATAATGTTTTTATCCGTCTTTGAACAATCTTTAATTCTGCCTGCGGTGCTTCAATAAGACGAGGCTTTTTCGTCTTATCTATATATGGATGGATTTTGGATGTGATATTGGATTGCTTTAGCATATCATCATTTTTTATTTGAAGGACATACTTAAGCATACGTTTGGAACGAATTCCATATAAAGGGCAATCACTATATTTCAAAAGGTATGACACCTCAATTCTTAAAATATGCTGGTGTTAGCTGTTGACTACTTTGCCGATCATCCAACGGACTAAATCGGGAAGCAGTTCAGGGCAGCAATAGGATACAACCAGTATGGCCGCAATGAAAATCGCTAAGATAACCAAAGCAACAGGGACATGAGAACGAGTCTCATTCGTTGATAGCTTATTGTTGTTGCCGAATATGTTAATATTGACAACAACAAAAGGCTTGTCCGTCTTATTCACGAAATTCACCTCCTTGTTATTATTGGCCCCCAAATAAATGAGGGGACTTCCCGTCCTCAAATAACAAAGAGATGCGATAGCCTTATATCCTGAATTCACACCAGCACAAATCCGACTTCCCAAACAATTGCATAGGCTCAGACCAACATTACTTAACACCTTAACATAATTCCATATCACACTGTGACTCGATGCAACGATGTTCTCGTGTTGCAGTGTAGAATGAGGCCGAACCGAGGGAACTCCTACCGGAAAAACACATCCATACCCATTGGTACGATGCCGCCTGTCTTTACAGACAAGCCACTCGAAGTCTAATCTGGCTATACATACTAGTAAATATCATTATAGCAAACTGCGCAGAAAAAGTAAATTGATTGGATGCGATTTTTGACAAATACTAAGAATAAAAGGCAGGGCAACACCGCTATGGTGATACCCTGCCTTTACTCGTTCCTGCTTACCGTTCTGCATACTCCTTCCGCAGAACCTCCGATAAACAAAAAACGTACCCGAACCCTTTTTCGTAAAGAATCGGGTTCGAGTACGAACTGTATGGTGGAGAATTAGGGACTCGAACCCCAGACCCCCTGCGTGTGATGCAGGTGCTCTAACCAGCTGAGCTAATCCTCCGAATCGGAACGTGCTTATTATACCACTCCGTTGGTCCAAATGCAAGCCCAAATTTTCGTTTTTCGAAAAAAGTTTGAGCCGACAGCGCTTTCCGGTTGCTCTCCGGGGGCAGATGGTGTATACTGGGGTTGGAATTCTTTCGAAAGAGAGGTCTTTTTTATGATCACTGTACGCGGTATCATCACCTTGCTGGTGCTGGCTGTCCTGTTTGCACTGGCGGTGGTGTGGATCTCCCGGCAGGGCGGCTGGAAAGGCGAGGGCTGCGGAGGCAACTGTGCCTCCTGCCACCAGCACTGCGACACCCCCGAGAAGAAACACTGAGCACACGAATGCCCCCTGACCGGACGGTCAGGGGGCATTTTTGCGTCACAGCTCACCGTAGTGGGCGGCAAAGACCGCGATGGTGCTCAACAGGTCGTCGTGGGCCTTCTGATAGGTGCTGTAACTGATGTTCAGCTTGTCCATCACCTCTTCCCGCCTCCGCCTTTCCATGTAGCGCAGCTGCAGGATGCTGCCCCGCAGGCCCGGGTCCGCCTCGCGGTAATACTCCTCGGCCAGCTGGATGGCCCGCTTCCAGCCCCAGTTGCAGGGGCCGTAGACCCAGTTTTTCTGCCCGCAGCGGCTGAGGGCCTCCTTCGTCTTCTTGCGTTGTTCCTGTGTCATGTCATCCATCCCCTTTTTCCCTCAGCCCGCCGGGCCAAAGAAGCAGCGGTCGCGCTGCTCGACGGTCATCCCCAGCATCTTCGAGAGTTTTTCGGCCTCACTCACCTTGAATTCACTCTCATTTTCCAGCTTGCAGCGGAGGGTGTTGTTGGTGATGCCCAGAACATGGGCCACATGGCCCAGTTTCATGCCCTGGCTGCGGATGCAGTCGCGGATCATCATGGTATCGGTCATAGGAGTTTCTCCTTTCAGTTTTGTGCTCAAAGCGTTTCGTACAATCATTGGTTGTATTATATCTTCAGGTTGATTATTTGTCAACATCATTCGCAAAATAGTCCCTAAAAAGTTGATTTATAGTAAATTTTTTGCTATACTGTCCTCAGAACACCGAAAATCGTGCAAACCGCAGAGAAAGCGAGGCCCTATATGTCCGATACCGATCTGTCCAGCCGCATCCGGCAGCGCCGGGAGCAGCTGAGCCTGTCGCAGGAAGAGCTGGCCGCCCGGATGGGCTACCGCTCCAAATCCTCCATCACCAAGCTGGAAAAGGGCATCAACGACCTGCCCCGGGCCAAGCTCGAGGAGCTGGCCGCCGCTCTGGACACCACACCCGCGTGGCTCATGGGTCTCGCAGACCTGCCCTGCCCTCCGCCGGGTTTCGAGCCTCTGCCTGAGATGGCGCGGGTGCCTCTCGTAGGCTCCATCGCCTGCGGCACCCCCATCACCGCTGAGCAGAACATCGAGTGCTACATCGGCGTCCCCGCCGCGTGGCACGCCGACTTCGCCCTCACCTGCCACGGCAGCAGCATGGCCCCCACCATCTGCGACGGCGACATCGTCTGCATCCGCCGCCAGCCCGAGGTGGAGCAGGGCGAGATCGCCGCTGTCCGCATCGGCGAGGAAGCCACCCTCAAGCACTTCCACCGCCAGGGCGAGACCGTCATGCTGCTGGCCGACAACACCGCCGTCTGCCCGCCCATGGTATTCGCAGGCCCCCAGCTGGAAGAAATTCAAATCGAGGGCCGTGCCGTGGGCTTCTGCCGTGGCTTATAATCTTATAATAAGGAGGAGTCCCCATGTCTGCACCCGAAGAAATGACCCTCAAGGTCATCGCCCATATCCGCACCGCCTTCCCCACCAAGTTCGGCATCCCGCGCCAGAGCGGGCTGGTGGACAGCCTGCGGGGCGAGGTCATTTTTACCCCCGAATACCGCAATGCCGACGCCGTGCGCGGCCTCGAGGATTTCAGCCACATCTGGCTGGTGTGGCAGTTTTCCGGCGCGGTGCGGGACAGCTGGTCCCCCACCGTCCGGCCGCCCCGCCTCGGCGGCAACACCCGGATGGGCGTATTTGCCACCCGTTCTCCCTTCCGGCCCAATCCGCTGGGACTGTCCAGCGTCCAGCTGGAAGCCATCCAGCACCGGCCTGACGTCGGCCCCGTCCTCATCGTGCGGGGCGCCGACCTGATGGACGGCACCCCCATCTACGACATCAAGCCCTACATCCCCTACGCCGACTGCCACCCGGACGCCGCCGGGGGCTTCACGGCGCAGACCCAGTTCCACCACCTGACCATGGTCTGCGACGCCGGCCTCTGGGCCAGAGTGCCTGCCGACCAGCAGGCCGCGCTGCAGGGTGTGCTGGAAAACGACCCCCGCCCCTCCTACCAGCACGACCCGGAGCGGGTCTACGGCATGGAGTTTGGCGGGCTGGAAGTCCACTTCAAGGTGGACGGCGAGGTCCTGACCGTCACCGGCATCGACCGCCGCTGACGCCGGAGGGACAGTTATGGAGCTCCGAAACATCAACACCTTCCTTCATATCGCCGAGCTGCACAGCTTTTCCAGCGCTGCGCGGGAGCTGGGCTACTCTCAGTCGGCGGTATCGGCCCAGATCTCCCAGCTGGAAGCAGAGCTGGGTACGCCTCTCTTTGACCGGGTGGGCAAGACCGTCCGCCTCACCGACGCGGGCCAGACGTTCCAGAGCTATGCCCGCACCCTTCTCATCACGGCCCAGCAGGCCAGGGCCGCGCTGCTGCCTGCCCGGGCCGTCAGCGGCACCCTGCGGGTGGCACTGGCCGATTCCGTATGCAGCACCTTCCTGCCCGACCTGCTGCAGCAGTTCCACGCCCTCTGCCCACAAGTGGAGCTGGTGCTCCGCACCGCCACCGCCGACGAGATGCTGCGGCTGCTGAGCGCGAACCAGATCGACCTGGCCTACACCCTCGACCAGCCTCTGCTCCTGCCCAGCCTGACGCTGGCCGTCAATGTGCCGGAGCCGGTCTGCTTCGTGGCCCCCGCCGGGCATCCGCTGGCCGACAGGACCGAAGTTCCGCTGGATGTTCTGGCTCAACAGGAATTTCTTCTCACAGAGCGGGGCATGAGCTACCGTGACGCCCTCGACCAGCGCCTCGCCGCCCGCGGGCTGTCTATCCACCCCTACATCGAGCTGGGCAGCGCCTCGCTGCTCTGCCAGATGGTGGAGCGCGGGATGGGGTTCTCCTTCCTGCCCGAGTACATCGTCCGTCCTGCCCTCTCCGCCGGGCGTATCGCCCGCCTCCATGTCCTCGACTGCACTGTCACCATGCACCGGCAGCTGTTCTATCACAAGGACAAATGGCTCACACCCCAGATGAAAGCCTTTATTGAGCTGGTAAATCAATAAGCAAAAGCCCCGCACCACATCGAACGATGCAGTGCGGGGCTTCCTCTTTGTATTTTCGGTTCAGCTCAGCCGGTTCATCCGGACCGCCACATAGGGGTCCGGAAGCTTGAGTTCCTCGGCCAGGTCCTCTTCCGTGTCGTACTTGTCTGCCGCAAGGCCCACGAAAACGCTGCAGCTGTCGAAGCGTCCATCCGGCGAGAGCGCCGTTATCTTTGCCTCGCCGTCGGCGACGGCAGTCACGACACCAGAAGCGTCCACGGTAGCGACACCGGGATTGCTGCTGACCCATGTGATGGGTACATTCACGCCGTCCTCCACAGCGACAGACGCTGTGAGTGCCTCTTTGCCGCCCACCGTGCGGAGCAGCAGGTCGCGCTTATTCAGAGTCACCTTGCCGACATCGCTGTTGACGGTAACGGCGCAGCGCAGCGCCTGACCGTTGGTGGCCAGCGCCGTGATGGTGGTGGTGCCGGGCTTCTGGGCCGTGACAAGGCCCTCCGGATCCACCGTTGCCACCTCGGGGTTGCTGCTCATCCACTGGTAGGCATAGACAAAGGAGCCGCTCGTGTTGATGAGCTGCAGCTTCTGGCTGGGGTGGGCGTTGTTGTACTGGATGACAAGGTTGAGGGTGGTGTGGTCGAGGGCAGGCTTTTTGCTGGCCGCATTGCCGCTCTCCTTGCGGACAGTCACCTTGCAGGCAGCGCACTCGCCCCGGTCGGTGATGGCGGTGATCGTGGCCTCCCCGGCGTTGCGGCCGGTGACACGGCCATCACCGTCCACGGTAGCCACGGCGGGGTTGCTGCTCATCCAGACGATGAAGTAGTAGTCGCTCTGCCCGCCGGTGTAAAGATAGGCTTTGGGGCGGGGGTCGTCTGCCGTGATCTCCAGCTCCATCTCGTTCACTTCCAGCTCAAAGTTCGCCGATGCTCCCAGCAATGCGGGGGCCGCCTGTGCAGCAGGAGCTGCCAGAAGCAGCCCGCTCAGCACAAACGCCGCTGCAAGCCGTGTGATCTTATTCATAGGGTAGCACTTCCCTCCTTTGGATAAGGTTTATCGCAATGTGCTCTGCACAAAATTTCTCTTACTATTTATTGTACACGCACCCAAAAGAAGGGTCAAGTTCTTCGCCAGAAGTGTCACAATTTCGCGCACCTTTTCGTGAAAGGCACTAAAACACCCCCGCCAAATTTATACAAATCGTGCAGACTGTATTTCACCGAACAGCAAAAGAGCCGCCGCACTTTATACAGGTGCGGCGGCTCTCATCGGACGGAATATCTGAAAAAACTCAGTAATTTTTGGCCTTCAGCTCAAAGTAGCTCTGGGGATGTGCGCAGACCGGGCACTTGAGGGGAGCAGACTTGCCGATATAGGTGTAGCCGCAGTTCCGGCAGACCCACACCTGCTGTTCCTCACGGGCAAAGACCTTGCCCTCCTTGAGGTTGGCGGCAAGGGCGCGGTAGCGTGCCTCGTGCTCCTTTTCGATCTGGCCCACCATCGTGAAGAGAGCGGCCAGCTGGGTGAAGCCCTCCTCCTTGGCCTCCGCGGCCATGCGGGGGTACATATCGGTCCACTCTTCGTTCTCGCCGCTGGCTGCCATGTCGAGGCAGGTCAGGGTGTCGGGGATGGAGCCGCCGCAGAGGGCCTTGAACCACAGCTTGGCGTGTTCCTTCTCGTTGCCGGCGGTCTCCTCGAAGATAGCGGCCAGCTGCTCGTAGCCTTCCTTCTTTGCGACGCTTGCAAAGTAGGTGTACTTGTTGCGGGCCATGCTCTCGCCTGCAAAAGCTTCCATCAGGTTCTTCTCGGTCTTGGTTCCCTTGAGTTCCATAATCTGTTCTCCTCTCAGATAGTCTGACACTGCCAGTATGGGCTGTGTCCGGTTTGGTTTATTCTACGCACAGCCCGCTTTGTTCGGTACCGGGTGTGCGATAGGTCTTCCTTGTCTCTGAGGGTATTATACCAGAATTTCAGGCAGAAATCAAGAATTATTCCTATTTATTTTGAGAATATTTCCTATTTATTTTTTCAACTATGCTGCTTGAGTGCGCACACGGCGATGCTGAGAGCGCTCCATGCCGCCTGATACATCAGCACCGCAGCCACGCTCAGCATCCCCACGCTGCCCGCATAGGTCAGCAGGACGGCGATGGCCACCGAGAACCACACCGACACCAGCTGCACCGTGGTAGCGGTCGTCTCGGCGTTCTGGGCCTGCTCTGCGGCCCGCAGACCGCCGGTCAGGCTGGCAAAGCCGTTGGTGCAAAGGATGCAGCAGCCTTCGGAGCCGGTGTCTTTGGCGGTGGCAGCGCCCAGTGCGGCACACTGCTCCTGGTCCAGCAGGACGACCATGCCCTCGGGCAGATGGTAGGCGTCGGTGATGTGCCGTGCGGTCAGGGTGGGGTCCTGGCAGGACACCAGCAGCTGGATATTCTCTTTTTGCAGCTGTTCCAGACCGCGGGCGGCGTTCCGTCCCCCCACATAGCGGAGCACGAACATGGCGTGCAGACTGCCGGACACGGCCAGATAGAGGATCTGCAGCTCGCCGTTCTTGGAGTGCTTGGCCTCATATTCCTCGTCGGGCAGGGGAACTTCTTCTTTTTCCATGTACGCACGGGTGCCGATGAGGATGCGGTTGTTGTCGCACCATGCAGAGAAACCGAGGCCGCGATGGACCTCCAGGTCCTTGACCGGGTAGAGGATGTCGGTGCGGTCCTCGATGATCTGGCGGAACAGGCCGCTCAGGGTGTTGCAGCACTTGCTCAGGACGCTGGCCGAATAGAGGATGGCCCGGTCGATGCGTCCGCCCTTGAAGATGCGGATGTCCTCGAGCATGGCACTGTCCGGGGTGAACAGCTCATCGGCGTCAGCCTGAACGGTATCCACACCGCCCAGTTCCTCGATAGCCGCCCAGCCGGGGATCACCGCACCCGAGGCAGCGGCAGACTGCTGCAGCCGCAGGGATGCAAAGCCTGCGATGAGGGTGGAGGACAGAGGCGAGCCCATGCAGAGCACAGCGGTCAGCGCCGCAGCACCGCCGTTGAGGCCGCCGCCAAAGAGGCAGAAGACCAGACCGGCCAACACAGCCGCACCCAGCAGGATGTAATTCGTCTTACGGGCGCGGCGCTCACAGGCGCGGGGGCCGAAGCCCTGCTCCACCATCGCGTCGTCCCACTCGGTGGGGCGGCTGAGCAGCACCCAGGGGTCCTTTTCGTCCATGTTCTTGGAGAGGATGCGGATGAGGTCTTTGTCCTTGGCGCGGAACGCACCGCGGTGCTCCGGACCGGCCTGCGCCAGTTTGAAGCCGCCCTGGACCGAGGCCAGAAGGACACGGTCGCCCAGCAGTGCAAGGAACAGCCCCAGCGCCGCAATGCCGGACAGAAGGGTGAAGCTGGACGCCTGATAGTTCTGCGCGTTCAGCAGGGCCACAGCGGCCTGCAAAAGCGCAGCGCAGGCTGCCATCGCGGGCATGGTCTCCATGCTGGGGCGTTCGCCCCGCAGCCCCTTCAGGCCATCCCTCACGACGGGCCAGCCCACAGCCAGCGCCAGCGCCAGGAAGAGCAGATCAGCGGCATAGAAGGCCGCCGGGGCAGTTACGGGGTCAAGGCCGCCCAGCGGGCCGACAAGGCCCTCTGCGGCGAGGCCAAAGTGGAGCAGCACCAGTGCAAGGATGCCGCCCAGCGCACAGCGCAATGTAAGGGCCGCGCCCATCTGGTGCAGCCGTTTCCCCACCTGTTCCGGCGTCTCGGGCGTTTTTTCCTCTTCGACAGGCGCTTCCTCGACGGGTGTAGCCTCCGGAGCAGCAGGGGCAGTACCGGCCTCTTCGGCCGGCTGTGCAGGCGCTTCCTCCTTCGGCGGCTCCACCGGAGCCGCCTCGTCGCCGTCGTTCAGGACCATGAGCGGCAGGCTCATGCTGTCGTCATTGTCCGGCGGCGTCGCGCGGGCCGGGGCTGCGGGCGCTTTCTCGTCGTCACCCTTGCCGAAGAACTGCATCGCCGGGGCCGCATGGGGCTTCGATGCCTTATCTTCTGCAAACACCATCTCGGGCATCGGCACGGCAGGCTTCTCCGGCGCTGCATCCGGCTCTTTTTCTGCGTCCGGTTTCGCTGCAATGACCGGAACTGCCGGGGTGCTCTTTTCCGGTTCTGCGGGCTTCACCGGCTGGGGAGGCTCTTCCTCCTGCGGCGGAAGCTTTGCGCCAAACAGCATGGCTTTGAGCGCCTGCATCTCCCGGTCCTCATACTGCTCCTGCGGGGTGCGCGGCTCGTACTGGACCGCCTTTTTCCGGGGCGCGGCCTGCTTTTCTGCCGGCTTTTTCTCCGGCTTGGGAGCAGGCGGCTCCGGCGCTTTGAGGGGTCCTGCGGGCTTTTGGGGCTTTTCCGGCTCAGGCTGGGGGGTGCTGACCGGCTCGGCTGGCTTCGGCTGCTCGGGCTTCGGCCCTGCGACTTCCTCTTCCAGCGCCAGGACCAGCTCCAGGTCGGAGGGTACCTCCGGCTCCTCGCCGCCCAGCTGTATCTCGCCGGTACGGCTCTCTTCGGGTGTGCCGCCTTCCTGCTGTTCGCCCTTTTCACGGCGGAACAGCCGGCCCAGCAGGCTCTTGGGCTTTTCTTCATTCTCATCGTCCCGCCGGGTCATCTCCTCCGGGACCTGAGCTACACTGGTGGTAAAAAAGGTGCGGAATTTTTCTTCGCGGGCGTCGAGCTCTTCCTGCGTCATTTCCTTCCGCTCGTCATCCTTTGGCATCCTGATCTTCCCTCCCTTGTTTCGTTCGGCACGGGCCAGCTCAGCTCTGTGCGGCGCGCTGGCTCTGGATCTCATACAGGATGATGCCTGCGGCCACCGAGACATTGAAGCTGTCCACGCCGGTGCCCTGTGCGGTCATATCGAGGCTCACAACGCCGTCGCAGAGCTTCTTGACCAGCTGCGACACACCGCCGCCCTCGCTGCCCAGCACCAGCGCAATGGGGCCGGTGAGGTTGTTCTTGCGCAGGGACACGCCGTCCATGTCGGCGCAGTAGACGAAAACACCCTGCTCCTTGAGGCGTCGGATGGTCTCGCCGATGTTGGCCACACGGGCCACGGGCAGACGCTCAGCCGCACCGGCGCTGGACTTGATGACGGTGGGGGTCACGGATGCGCCGCCCCGCTTGGGGATGACGATGCCGTGAGCGCCGCACAGCAGAGCCGAGCGCATGACAGCGCCCAGATTGTGGGGGTCTTCGATGCCGTCGCTCAGCACGAGGAAGGGCGGTTCGCCCTTCTCTTTGGCAGCGGCCAGCAGGTCCTCCACCGTTGCGTATTCGATCTCACTGGCAAAGGCGGCCACGCCCTGATGGCTCTCGGTGCCGGTCATGAGGCGCAGCTTGTTGGGGTGTACCCGCTTGACGGTGGCACCGGCTTCCTTCGCCATTGCGGTATAGTAAGCGGCCACAGCCGGGGCCATGCCCTCGGCCAGCAGCACCGTATCCACGCCGGAGCCGCTCTTCAAAAGCTCCGTGACCGGGTTCTTGCCGTAGACGAGGCTCTCGTTCCGGGGCTGGTCGTCGGCCTTTTCGCGGCGGGGACGGCGGGGCATATTGCGTTCTTCCATGAAGTTCTCCTTCCGTTTCTATCGCAGGACGCCAAGGTCCTTCCGGCCCGGCGTCATCGTATCGCTTCAAGCGAGTTTTCAGGGCCGCAGCGCTGTAAAGCTGCATTTTGTGGCAGGCACTGACGCATTTCAGACGTACAGCGCTTATAACTCATCTTGAAGTATAACATAAGCGGCAGGGGTTTGCCATAGAATTGCGCTTTTTCTTCCCGTGAAATTTCTGTGCCGCCCGCCCGGGCAGCGCCTCATGGGAGAAGTGTTGTCTTTTGCGCGCCGGTTATCCGTCTTTTTGCCTGTGGTAAAAGTTTTCCACATTCAGACTGCTTTACCATCCGTATACCCGCCCTGTTTTTTCCACAAGTTGAAAACTCTGTGGAGAAAGTTCAAAACTCAAGCGTTCAAGCCTGTTTTCCGGGTGGAATTCCACACTTTCCACAAGGTTTTCCACAATCTTATCTCGACAGGCTCAGAACACTGCATACATTTTGTAATTTTCAAGTCAGAGTTATGACAAATTTTTGAAGCAGAGCGGCACTTGTTTTGCCTTTTTATCCAACATCATTTTGACGAATGTGGATTCCTGTTGAAAATCGTCTGCTTTGGTGCCTCCGCCGCCGGTCTGGCCGGATGTTGTCGAAGCCTGTATGAAATGCTGCATCCCACTTATTTCTCTGTCTTTCGAGCACACCACTGGCCAAGAAAGCTTCGGTTTGGTTACAAAAACTCTCCAGTGGATTGATTTTACCCGCTGTTTGGGGTATACTTAGGGTGCAACTTCGTTAAACCATGCACAAAGCGCTGTGTGGGTACGAACAGACCCCGATAATTTTTGGAGGTAATAATAATGTTGGTAAATGCAACCGAAATGCTCATCAAAGCTCGTGACGGCCACTACGGTGTGCCTCAGTTCAACATCAACAACCTGGAGTGGACTAAGGCTGTTCTGACCGCCTGCGAGGAGATGAAGAGTCCTGTCATCCTGGGTGTCTCCGAGGGTGCCGGCAAGTACATGACCGGCTTCAAGACCGTCACTGCTATGGTCGATGCAATGGTCGATTCCATGGGCATCACCGTCCCGGTCGCTCTGCATCTGGACCACGGCACCTACGAGGGCTGCAAGGCCTGCGTTGAGGCCGGTTTCTCCTCCATCATGTTCGACGGCAGCCACTACTCCATCGAGGAGAATGTGGAGAAGACCAAGGAGCTGGTCGCTCTGGCACACTCCAAGGGCATGAGCATCGAGGCCGAGGTCGGCTCCATCGGCGGCGTCGAGGACGGCGTCGTGGGTACTGGCGAGATCGCTGACCCCGCAGAGTGCGCAAAGATCACTGCTCTGGGCATCGACTTCCTGGCCGCCGGCATCGGCAACATCCACGGCGTCTACCCCGCCAACTGGAAGGGTCTGGACTTCGAGGCTCTGGACCGCATCCATAAGGCTACCAATAACATTCCTCTGGTCCTGCACGGCGGCACCGGCATCCCTGACGACATGATCGCAAAGGCCATCAGCCTGGGCGTCTCCAAGATCAACATCAACACCGAGTGCCAGCTGGTCTTCGCTGAGGCCACCCGCAAGTATATCGAGGCTGGCAAGGATCAGCAGGGCAAGGGCTTCGACCCCCGCAAGCTGCTGGCTCCCGGCTCTCAGGCCATCATCGACAAGTGCAAGGAAAAGATCGAGCTGTTCGGCTGCGCCGGCAAGGGCTAAGCGGACGCTTCCTTCTTAAAGGATATACCACCCAATAAATCATCGGCCCCGCTGCGTTGGCGTTTTCCACGCGGCGGGGCCGTTTTTTGGTTATATAAATGCTTTCGCAAAAAAGAAAACGCCCTAAGATCTCTCTTAGAGCGTTTTGATCAAGTCGGCGGCTACCTATTTTCACAAGCCGTTTCCAGCTAACTATCTTGGGCACGAGTGAGCTTA
>OBVY01000347.1_pt1 | contig 54903 bp, 53 predicted proteins | sample 1538051 | NCBI WGS metagenome assembly OBVY01 (sample SAMEA2580017, study PRJEB22360) | human gut metagenome | biome: human gut; feature: human-associated habitat; material: faeces | place: Denmark | collected 2008/2010 | reverse complement strand
AAGTCTGGGCTTTGCGCATAAAAAAAAGGCTGTGTCAGCGTTTTGACACAACCTCTTCTTCGTTGGACTACCAAGATTCGAACTTGGACAAACAGAACCAAAACCTGTTGTGCTACCATTACACCATAGTCCAAACTTATGTGCTTTCTGTTAAAAAGCGGTGCAAAGATAGAGGTTTGCAAGCAAACCTCCAAATATTTCGTTCACTTTTTTACGTTCTATCGAGTGAATCGTGCATTATTACTTTGCAATCAGCAAATAATAGTTCTTTTTACCGCGCTGAACAAGCAGATATTTCTCATCGAGCAAGTCAGCAGTTGTGATTACCTGATCAAAGGCCGTTAGTTTCTCTTTGTTCAACGAAACGCCGCCGCCTTGAACCAACTTACGCATCTCACCTTTCGAAGCAAATACAGCCGCATTATCGACGAACAGATCTACTGCCTTCACTCCTTCTGCCAACGCATCACGGGAAATCTCAAATTGAGGTACTCCTTCAAATACAGCAAGAAGAGTATCTTCATCCAGTTTGCGCAAAGCTTCCGAAGTCGCGTTACCGAACAATATGTTCGACGCGTCTACTGCTGCGTTGTAATCATCTTCAGAGTGAACCATTACAGTCACTTCCTTAGCCAAACGTTTCTGAAGGAGACGCAAGTGCGGAGCTGTCTGATGTTCGGCAATCAACGCTTCAATTTCTTCTTTTTCGATAGAAGTGAAGATTTTGATGTAACGTTCGGCATCGGAGTCGCTTACATTCAGCCAGAATTGATAGAACTTGTAAGGTGAAGTATAGCGAGGGTCCAGCCAGATATTTCCGGATTCCGTCTTACCAAACTTACCACCGTCAGCTTTTGTAATCAGCGGGCAAGTCAGTGCGAACACCTCTCCCCCATTGGTACGGCGGATCAATTCGGCACCGGTAGTAATGTTTCCCCATTGGTCGGAACCACCCATCTGAAGCTTACAGCCCTTTGTTTCATACAAATGAAGGAAGTCATATCCTTGAAGCAACTGATAAGTGAACTCGGTAAATGACAATCCATCACGCGCTTCACCATTCAGACGGCGTTTTACAGAGTCTTTTGCCATCATATAGTTCACAGTGATGTGCTTACCTACTTCGCGAACAAAATCGAGGAAAGTGAAATCTTTCATCCAGTCATAATTGTTCACCAGTTCGGCACGGTTAGGTACATCCGACTCGAAGTCGAGGAACTTGGCAAGCTGATTTTTAATACATGCCTGATTGTGACGCAATGTTTCCTCGTTCAGCAGGTTACGTTCTGCAGATTTTCCGGAAGGGTCTCCAATCATACCTGTAGCGCCACCGATGAGTGCCAACGGCTTATGACCGCAGCGTTGTAAATGACGAAGGATCATCACTCCACAAAGGTGACCAATGTGTAGCGAATCGGCAGTCGGGTCGATACCCAAATAGGCAGTCACCTGCTCTTTGCTTAACAACTCTTCCGTTCCCGGCATAATGTCCTGCAACATGCCACGCCATCTCAATTCTTCTACAAAATTCATCGTATTACTCTTTAATTATTTGGTTTTTATTGTATCTCAATTCCATGTGCGACAAAAGTACGACTCTTTCTCGGAAGATACAACTCTTACGCCCTAAAAAAGACATTTTGGATATTTCGGCGGATCGTCTCACGCAACGCTTCCACTTCTACCCCACGCACTTTGGCTGCCCGGCACAGGATATCTTCAATATCAAGCGAACTGTTGTCCGTTTCCAGAAACAACCGTTCGTCGGGTACTGTCTGCATCGTTTCATCAGGATAATACTCTCCAAAAGAGAGATAAAAGCCCTTTTTCAACAACTGCACCGCCTGCTCCGGTTTTCCACGAAAACCATGCCATATCCAAGCTTGTTGGGGACGAAATTCTTTTTTCACGACCAGCAGTTCATCCGTCGCTCTCACACAGTGGATAATCAACGGCAAGCCATGCTTCTCCGACAACTGAACCTGCTTCTTAAACATTGTCAACTGCAGTTCCATTGGAGCCGCTGTCAGCTTATCCAGCCCGGCCTCTCCTACAGCCACAAACTGCTTATGCTTCAACTGCTTCTGAAGAAAAGCCAATTGCTGATCGGCATTACGTTCTGCCAACTCCCAGGGATGAATACCGGCAGAATAATAATATCCTTTCCTAGCAGAGAACACATTGTTAGACAAAGTATCCACCAAACCCTCGCCCTCATTCAGAAAACCTAAATACTCTTCAAGCAGGAGCCCTCTGCTCACCGCCACTTCCGCATTCTTTGCCAAAGGCATATACAATGGAGAGTCCGTTAATAGCGGATAATTGATGATGGATTTTCCTTGGGAGTCAATCTCCTGTTTATGAGTATGAATATCCAAAATATCAGTCACATTCTTTTTCATTTTCCATTTCTCCTTTCAGTTGTTTCAAGGTACGGGATCATAGCCGGAACCACCCCAGGGATGGCATCGCAGAATACGCCGCACAGCGAGGTAAAGCCCCTTTACAGGACCGTGTTTCTTAATTGCTTCGACAGCATAAGCCGAACAAGTTGGCGTGAATCGACAAGAGGGAGGAGTAAGAGGCGAAATACAAACCCGGTAAAAGTAGATGGGAACAAGCAACAAGAAAGAGAATACTTTCCTCAAAATTCCCGTTACGAATACCCACAGGGCAGATATCCGGGAGTTACGAGGTTTCATGAGGATAGTTTTTCAGAGATGCGCGCAAGCGCTATTTTCATCTTTTCTTCCAATTCGGAAGTTGCAATAAGCTCGTCCGACAGATAGATAAAGGCAACGGCTAACCGCTGCTCCCGGCGTTGCAATTCGTCCACCAGGAGAGATTTGTTCTTCCGGTAGGCTTCGCGTATCTGACGTTTCACACGGTTGCGTTTCACCGCTCGTTTAAAACGACGTTTCGATACACTGATTAATATAGAAGCAGGAGCCTCGCCCTGCTCAACAGGCATATATACAACGCGTATCGGAAAGATGGAAAACGACTTCGAAACGCCGCCTTCAAACATCTTTCCGATCAAAATTTTACTATTCAGCCTTTCGGCTTTACACAAAGTATATATACCCACTCTGTTTATTTATTGTTTTCTCTGATAAACATATCAAGTGCGGCAGTCATTGACGGAGCCTGCACCGTAGGAGCTTCAAGGTCCAGACGGAGACCTGCGTCACGTACAGCCTGTGCGGTAGTAGAGCCGAAAGTGCCGATCTTAATCTCTCTCTGATTAAAATCAGGGAAGTTCTTCTTCAATGAAGTCACTCCGGCAGGGCTGAAGAACACTAACATGTCATAATCAAACTCCTCGTCCGGTGTAAAGTCGTTGCTCACTGTACGGTACATCACAGCTTCTGTATGCTGAATGTTATTCTTGTCGAGCAAGTTTTTCACATCGTCATTGTGTACGTCTGACATCGGAACGAGATATTTCTCCGTTTTATGCTTCACAATGGAAGGTATCAGGTCCTCAATCTTTCCGGTAGCTCCGAAGAAGATCTTACGCTTGCGGTATTGCACATATTTCTGAATATACAATGCAACAGCTTCCGTCACGCAGAAATACTTCATCGTTTCGGGAATTGTCACGCGCAATTCAGTACACAAAGTGAAAAAATGGTCAATAGCATGGCGCGAAGTGAATATTACGGCAGTGTGGTCGAGAATCGAAATTTTCTGTTGCCGAAATTCTTTCGCCGAAAGACTTTCAACCTTAATAAATGGTCGGAAATCTATTTTAACGCCATACTTTTCAGCTATGTCGTAATAGGGAGATTTCTCTGACGCAGGCTTAGGCTGCGACACTAGTACTTTTTTAATTTTCAACGTCCTAAAATTTTATTAGCAAAATATTGTTCATTTGAATCATACCTTGATAGAGTAGCAAACAAGGTACTATTTCAAGAGCGCAAAAGTACAAAATTAATAGGAAAAGCCCGCTAAATTGATGAAAAAAAAGCTTTATCCACTTATAAAACATCAATATTTTAGTGAAAATTAAAATAATAGCCCCAATTATGACCAAATTTGTGAGACTTAAATCAAAATAAACTAGAAAAAGAACGAATGGAAAGAGGGCAAATCCGACATAATATATGAGCGCAGAATAGGATTCCAGCCATATATTTGTCTTATTTTTATCAAAAAACGTCCACCCAAGAAACATGTAAATCAGCCATTTTAGTAAGAAATAAGCAAGGCAGAATCCAACGTAGATACCCAGCAAAAGGAGGGGGGATACCCGGTTCATCAAAGCAGGGCATGTATCATGAAAATAATTGAGAAATGTGATACCCGACAAGACACAAGTCTGCAACACAAGCACAAGGAGATAACGCACATCGGCTGCCGTAGAACTATCAAAAATACTCGTTCGTTCACGGTGCAATACAAAGTCTTTCACCTGTTGGGAGAGAAATTTCTTTCCGCGCGCCAAGGCTATGGAGGAAAGAAAGAAGCAAGCCAGCAAGGTCAACGCAATGGCATCGTCCGTGCGGGGAGAGTAGGAGATAGGTGTCCCCTCAAAGCCGGAATCAACTTCTTGCACAGCATGAAGATCAACCAACTGCAGACTATCAGTGTCCGCCTTTGCCGGACTAGTCTGGTTCTGCCGAAGAAGGGACAGCGTATCCGCACTTCGGGAACTTAGTGTGTCGCCTATCATATCGCTGCAAATTTACGAATGGAAATGTCCCATACAGGAGTTTCATAAAGCAATTGAACCGCTTCTTCCGGCGTCTGCGCCACTTTCCATATATCGCCATGCTGCCGGCGCATAAAGTTCTCATCAATAGCTTTTTCAAGCATTTCGAGGAGTGGATCGAAGAATCCGTTTATATTGAGGATTACAATCGGATTGAGATATAATCCCAATTGTTTCCAGGTAATAATCTCCAGCAGTTCTTCAAGGGTACCGCATCCACCGGGCAAAGCAATAATACCATCGCTCAAATCTGCCATCTTCCGCTTGCGTTCGTGCATGGATTCTACTTCAATCAGTTCTGTCAATCCCGTATGATGCCAGTTTTGCTCCACCATAAAACGAGGAATCACACCTGTCACCTCACCACCATTTTTCAATACAGCATCTGCCACAGAACGCATCAGGCCAATACTTCCGGCTCCATTTATCAAACGAATACGGTGCTCGGCAAGCAGATAACCGAGAGTATCGGCTGCTTGGAAGTAAACAGCGTCTATCTTGGTACTGGAAGCACTATATACACATACGGAATTTATCTGATTCATCTTCATCACTATCCATTATTATATTGAGAAGGCAAAATTACGAAAAAATTCCGTTATTCACATTCAACTTAATCAGAGATCATTTTTATCTCTACATTTATCTATCCCTATAAAAAAATCTTGGACTCCTTATCCAGAAGTCCAAGAACCTTTCTCACAGAGAATACATCTATCACAGATATCTCATCTACTAACAGGTGTATCAAATTGTTGCTGAATGAACTTTATTATTCGAATTACAAAATCATTCGAACACCCTACCAGTAGTATTCAGCATACAATTTAAAAAAGTGATTTTAATTCTACGTTTCAATATACCTTTATGCGCCTTTCACAAGGTTTATTAAGCCCACGGATAGAATTTACCGATCTTTCCCCTTTCGGTCATCTAATCGCCATTTCAGCAATGCGCCATATATTTCAACAGCGGGGCTTCATCAGTTAATGATTTAGGTATATCATCATTATGTTAGTTGCAAATAATATATATTTCAAAGATTTATTCTAATTCAAAATCTCCGGTAAAGGCCTCCTTTGGAAGTTGTATCTCCAAAGTATATTTACCTTTCTCCTCACCTGTAAGATCAATATAAACCTTATCTACATTTAAATCAGTAGATGTATAAACAACTTCATCTGTTTCTGCATTCTTTATGATAACAGTCACAGTAGGAACAGTAGAAAGAAGGTCAATAGACAACAATGAGTTTTCAATAAAAGCAGCAGGAGTAACAGGGACAGATCGATGTTGTACCTCAGTCTTAGTTCTCAATTTAATCTGCCGTGCAGATATCATCTCATGCGCATAAGAAAACATACTCATTTGAAGCAAAATAGTCAATAACAAAAGAGGAAAAAATTTAGCTTTCATAATAATTGAGTTTAAAATTTCGCTTCAAAAATACACAGATGAAGCAAAAGAAACGATTTCTATGTGGTAACAATGGTAACACTCAGTTACCTAAAAACAAAACAGCCAAGAAACACATGTCCTATTTCACTGATTATCAACACCAAATACCCGTTCAAAAATTTGCGCATCCATTTTGTTCTTTATACGATTTTTACGTGTTTTAAGAGCATCTGATGTAGCATCCATCAACTCCATCACAACAGTTTTTGAACAGCAAAGCAGTGAAAGAACACAAAAAAAGATATCATCGCCAGTTAAAGCAGGGCAGCGTTCCTTAAGATTCATCATCACATCAACAAAAGCGTTAGAAATATCAGAACGTATTTCCTTCCTCAAGCTACGCATCGCCAATAACTGTTTAGGAGTCGCTCCCTCTAACGCCTCCAATTGATCATAACAATTAGTAGTCTTAAGTACGGATATACACAATTGAATCTGTTGTTCCGTCAGATCTGACCTTTTCTTATTTATATGTTCCTTATTAGATTCAGAAACCTCCTCCTCTCTCAACAACATTGTATCTACTCGTTTTTGAGTTAATTCGTGTTGCAAATCAATATAATACTTTTTCCTTCGCCTATCATTCCACATAAACCAGAAGATACATATAACCATCAAAGAAAAAAATACAGTAACTAAACTAAAAACCAATGTTTTTGTACGCTCAGACAATAACCTTTTATGTTCCTCCAATTGATGTTTGTCCATGAGCCGATTAAGTTCCTCATTGTCAGCCATAACTTGGATAGAATCATAAAGAACCTTATATGCATCCATATTTTTCATCGCAGCTTCCCATTGACCTTTTCTCTTTGCTACTTGATACATTCCATCATAACATACAGCCCTTCCATTAATATCGAGATAATCCATATTTTTATTAAAAAAATAGCTCGCAGAATCAAGCTTATTCAAATTAAGCATAATTTCAGCTTTTAACAAATAAGCATTAGTCGCTTCATCCTGCCCCATTGCTAGAATAGCTTTTGATATATATTGATCTGCTCGGATATAATCTTTCTCTTCATTATAAACCATAGCAAAGTCATGATAAATTGCACCTATCATACTAGAATTCTGCATTGTCAATGCACAATCAAGGGCTTGTTGATAATAACATAATGCACTATCTTTCTCACTTTGCGAGAAAAATACGCCTGCGATCCCTCTTAATGGGTATACTTGTGCTCTTTCTCCTTTTAATATCTGATAAGCTGCACGATAAGCCTCCATAGCCACATTATTCAAACCATCTTTTGCATAACACTCCGCCAAGTTATCATAAATCATTGCTAAGAATTCATCCCTAACGGGCATCAGCCGAATTGCTGTCAGATACTCTTCTACAGCAAATGAAGTATACCCCATCTCCCGATAAGTAGCTCCCCAGTAATAATGAGCCTTTGCAGCACGCAAATTTTTCTTCTTATCGCCATAATAGTCAACAGCCGTTTTTATCAACGAATCATCCTCTAAAGCAATATAGTTTTTATGCCGTGCCTGTGTGAGCAGTAGCGCATAAAGCGCCCGGTCAGCACGTGGCATCTTCTGTGGATAAGTAATTGATTCCAAAATAGACAAAGCACTATCTGGATATGTCTCCATTAATGAATCAGCGCATAATAACAATGGATTCTTCACTGAAGGAGAGGAACAGGAAGAAAGAGAGACAGACATAAAAATGCTACCTACGCTGACAAGTAAAATAGAGAACACCAATAAATAGCGTTTAGAACAACAACATCTTGTTTTCATTTAGCAGTCTGTTTTATTTTACGATACAAAAGTAGCAATTTCCGATAAAACATACTTAGTAGCCAAAAAACATTTATTTAAATATAACTTATTAAAAATCAAGAGCTACAACTTCAATTTCCATTAAAGGAAGTTGAAATTGCAGCTCTTTCTTAACAAGTTAAGCCCTGTTTCAGACTGTTTTACAGACCAAAAGCAGCTTTAATTTTATCTACGTAGTCGAGTTTTTCCCATGTAAAGAGTTCCACTTCCACAGTTTTGTCTCCTTCGTAACGAGAGAAAAATTTCTTCGTTATCACTTGCGGTTCACGTCCCATGTGACCGTAAGCAGCTGTTTCTTGATAAATAGGATTACGAAGTTTCAGACGTTCCTCGATAGCTTTCGGACGAAGATCGAACAATTGGTCGATAACACGCGCAATCTCGCCATCAGTCATGTTGACGTGAGAACGGCCGTAAGTATCGACAAAGATATTGATTGGACGAGCCACACCGATAGCATAGCTCACCTGTACAAGCATTTCGTCTGCTACACCTGCCGCAACCATATTCTTTGCGATGTGACGTGCTGCATAAGCTGCACTACGGTCTACCTTACTAGGATCTTTTCCGGAGAAAGCACCACCACCGTGAGCACCTTTACCGCCATAAGTATCAACGATAATCTTACGACCGGTCAAACCGGTATCTCCGTGAGGACCACCGATTACAAATTTTCCGGTAGGATTCACATGATAGATGATTTTATCATTGAACAGTGCCAATACCTTATCGTGATGAATAGAAGCAATTACACGAGGCATCAGGATCTCGATCACATCACGGCGGATGATAGACAACATTTCTTCGTCAGCTTTCAGTTGAGCAGCTTGAGAGTCATCTTCCGGTTGGATAAAGTCATCATGTTGTGTAGAAACAACGATTGTATCGATACGGACAGGCGTTCCGTTGTCATCATATTCGATAGTAACCTGGCTTTTGGCATCGGGGCGGAGGTAAGTCATTACCTTTCCTTCACGACGGATGTCGGCCAGCACTTGCAGAATGCGGTGTGCCAAATCAAGAGAAAGCGGCATGTAGTTTTCCGTTTCATTGGTAGCATAACCAAACATCATTCCCTGGTCGCCTGCACCCTGTTCCATCGGATCCTGACGCTCTACACCACGGTTGATATCGGGGCTTTGCTCATGAATAGCGGAAAGTACACCACAAGAGTTGCTTTCGAACATGTACTCTCCTTTGGTATAACCGATTTTCTTAATCACTTCGCGTGCGATGAGTTGTAGGTCAACGTACGCTTTTGTTTTCACTTCACCCGCTAGCACCACTTGTCCGGTAGTCACTAGTGTTTCGCAAGCTACTTTCGAACTGGGGTCGTAAGCCAACAGTTTGTCAAGCACGGCATCCGATATTTGATCGGCTACCTTGTCGGGGTGTCCTTCTGACACCGATTCGGATGTAAATAAGTATCCCATCTTTCTTAAATTAAGAATTAAAAAACAAGAATTAAGAATGAGAGAGTAGGAGAGGCGAGTGCTGCAAAGGATAAGCCGAAAGGCGTCAATCAGACGTGTTTTAGCATTTTTTTCCGTGGTTGCAAGCTACTCAAATCTGTCCACACTTTCATTTCGGTTGCAAAGATAAAGAGATTTTGGAGATAATGAGTATCTTTGCCACGTATTTAACACATAAATAGATTTATAATGATTCTAAATAAGAAATTAAAAACGCTTTTGGTGCTGGCGCTCTATGTAGGATTCACGATTGCTATCTATGCCATTGTTTGCCATTTCATCGACAAGCCGTTTCAGGAGATTCATTTGCTGTATGCAGTACTGATAGGATGCATCGCCTATTTGCCGGTGTTTATTGCGGAGAAAAAGAAATAAATAGTCTGTTTGGTGCGTATATATACTCACCATACTGGATATATATATCCAATACGCTGTACATATATGCCCAATACGGTGAGTATATATGCCCACCGAACAGGGGTTAGAGTGCGTTCAAAATACCTTTCATTGTCTTTCCCAACACAGGGTGCAAGATGTCCGGAGCAATTTCCGCCAGTGGTTTCATAACGAAGTCACGTTCTGCCATCAACGGATGGGGGAGGGTTAACTCTGCTCCGGAAGCAGAGGTCACAGAAAGCACTAAATCTTCATAAAGTAACAGGTCAATATCAATCAGACGGTCGCTATATATTCCGTTGACGGACTTTTTGGTACGCCCCAGCTCCCTTTCAATCATTTGCGTCTCTTGCAATACTTCCAATGGAGATAATTCCGTTTCTACACAAGCGGCCGCATTCAGGAAACTGTTTTCAGAAGCAAAGCCCCAGGGGGCAGTAACATAAAAAGCAGACAGGGAAACTACGTTCCCTACCTGCTCTTCTATTTTTTGCACGGCATCCCGGAGATTCTGTTCTTTATCTCCAAGGTTAGTGCCGAGTCCCAAATATACTTTTGCCATTATTTGTCCAGAATCAACATTGCATCTCCATACGTGCCGAAACGGTAACCTTCCTTCAAAGCTACATGGTAAGCATCCATCACCTGGTCATAACCACCGAAAGCAGCTACAATCATCAGCAGGGTAGAAAGCGGCATGTGGAAATTGGAAATCATTGAATTGGCTACGGTAAACTCATACGGAGGGAAGATAAACTTATTAGTCCACCCTTCGAATTCCTTCAAATGTCCGTCGGTGCTGACTGCGCTTTCAATAGCACGCATTACGGTCGTACCTACCGCACAAACATTTCTGCCGTTATCTTTGGCACGGTTAACAGTTTTCACCGCCATTTCGTTTACAAACATTTGTTCCGAATCCATCTTATGCTTTGTCAAGTCTTCTACGTCGATGTCGCGGAAGTTACCCAAACCAGCGTGCAAAGTGATATATGCAAAGTCTATACCTTTGATTTCCAAACGTTTCATCAACTCACGGCTGAAGTGCAAACTAGCAGTCGGAGCAGTCACCGCACCTTCGTTCTTCGCAAAGATAGACTGGAAGCGTTCTGCATCTTCCGGTTCCACAGGACGGTTGATGATAGAGTGGGGAAGTGGGGTCTCACCCAAAGAGTACAAAGCCTTTTTGAACTCATCATGAGGTCCGTCATAAAGGAAACGGAGCGTACGCCCACGGGAAGTAGTGTTATCAATCACTTCGGCCACCATCGAATCGTCCGGACCGAAATACAGTTTGTTACCGATACGGATCTTACGTGCCGGATCGACCAATACGTCCCACAAACGAAGTTCTTCATTCAACTCACGCAACAAGAATACTTCGATACGAGCACCTGTCTTTTCCTTGTTACCATACAAACGGGCAGGGAATACCTTCGTATCGTTGAATATAAACACATCTTTATCATCAAAGTAGTCCAACACATCTTTGAACATCTTGTGCTCAATCTTACCTGTATTACGATGCAATACCATCAAACGAGACTCATCCCTATATTTCATAGGATGTAGAGCGATCTTATCCTCGGGTAACTTAAATTTGAATTGTGATAATTTCATATCTATTCCTTATTACGTTAATTATTTTCTTCCTCATTTTCTATTTCCTGTCCGTCAATCCACTCTTTAAAGTGTTCGGGGTTCAGGCAGTCTTCCAACCGGACGTCACCTACACGGGTGCGGATCAATCCTGTCAGATGGGCTCCACTATGGAGCGCTTCACCAATATCACGCGCCAGAGCACGAATATATGTTCCTTTGCTGCATACGACACGGATTTGAATCATCGGTTCCGGATCGTCCAGGCGACATTCCAGCAATTCAATCTCGTCGATAACAAGCTGTTTTGCTTTTAGTTCGACTTCTTCGCCTTTCCGGGCCAGTTCGTAGGCACGTTTACCATCTACCATACAGGCAGAGAAAGCAGGAGGCACCTGATCGATGGCACCGATAAAGCGCGTCAACACTTCTTCCACCAGCTCCCTTGTGATATGCTCGGTAGGGTAGGTGGCATCTATCTCATGTTCCAAATCGTATGACGGGGTAGTAGCACCCAAACGCAACGTTGCGACGTACTCCTTCGTGTGATATTGAAACTCTTCTATTCGTTTGGTTGCCTTGCCTGTGCATACAATCATCACCCCCGTTGCAAGAGGATCCAACGTTCCGGCATGGCCGACTTTTAGTTTTTTCACTCCGATCCGACGGCAAATATGATAGCGGGCGTGCCCTACTACTTTAAATGAAGTCCATCCGAAAGGTTTATTGAAAAACAGTACTTCTCCTTTTTTAAAATTCATCAGCCAATTTCTAAGTTGTATCCAAGCAGCAGCATTACCAAAATGGTTCCGCCAACAATAATTCTGTACCAGCCAAATGCCTTAAAACCATATTTCGTAACAAAGCTAATAAAGAACTTGATAGCCAGCAAAGCGACGATAAAAGCTACTACATTACCTATAATAAGTGCCGGCATATTGTTGAGAAGAATCTCCGTACCGCCATCCAGGAAGAGTTTCAACACCTTGTAGCCGGTTGCCGCAAACATGGTCGGCACGGCAAGGAAGAATGAAAACTCGGCAGCATCCTTGCGAGTCAACTTCTGGGCCATACCTCCGACGATGGTAGCCATCGAACGGGATACCCCCGGTATCATGGCAATGCACTGAAACAAACCGATATTGAATGCCTTTCTTTCTGTCAGCACTGTATCTTCGCTTCCTTTCGAAAAAATCTTATCGCAGAACAGCATGAATATACCACCGATCACCAACATCACTGCCACTATCGCTACACTTTCCAGCATCTCGTCTATCTTATCACTGAACAGGAATCCCAAAATGGCGGCAGGAATAAAAGCTACCAGTAATTTCCAGTAGAAATCGAATTTATGCAGAAAACACTTCAAAGCGGAAGCTCCCGCAGGAGCCGGTGTATGGTTCAACCGGAAAAAACGCTTCCAATAAAGACAAACCACTGAAAGAATCGCGCCAAACTGGATAATAACAGTAAACGCTTTTACAAATTCAGTACTTTCTACTCCTAAAATGTTTTGCGTAATAATCATGTGTCCCGTAGAAGAAACTGGAAGAAACTCTGTCAATCCTTCTACAATAGCAATAATAATCGTCTCAAATGTCGTTAAGTCCCCCATCTTTATTCTTCTGTTTTTTGTGTTTTAGGTTTGCGTAATACAGCGTAAATCATAGACAAGAAGCCAAACAGGCAAACGACTGGCGCTACCTTGATTCTGCGTACACTGAAAATATCGGGTTCAAAAGAGGTTTCGGACGATGTAGGTCCCGTCATCAATAGAAAGCCGATAATAACAATCGCCATCCCTATCGCGAGCAAGATAAAGTTCACTTTATCAAAGGCAAATTTCTGCTTGTCAGACATAGTTTATTTAATTACAAATTACTAATTACAATCATTCCCTTAATCTATCAGTAGGGCGTTACGGATGCTAATCACACACAAACACAGGTTTGTAACCAGCCATTCGCCATCCGCTAAATATAGTACAGGCTGTTGGCTTTCATTCTCAAATATTTATTCATGGAGAAATAGGCACATAGCCACGTTATTACAATTCCAAATACCAATACGCTTGCACAGACAATCAACATGACTTCGGGCGTGATGACCTGAAACAATTCTTGTTCATACGTCACGGCCCAATAGGCGGTTCCCATCAATATGGAATCGGCAACAATGGCTGCCAGTATTCCGCTCCATACATTCTTTCGAAGGAATGGCCCTCGAATGAATCCCCAACTCGCCCCTACTAGTTTCATCGTATGAATGAGGAAGCGTTTCGAGTAGATAGCCAGTCTTATCGTATTGTTTATCAGGGCAAAAGAAATAAAAGTGAGCACCACTGCCAGAGCGAGCAGCACCAGACTGATATTTCGTATGTTATCATTCACAGCGTCAATCAGTTCCTTTCGATAGAGCACGTCTTGAATATTGGTATTCTTTTTAATCATTTTCTCTATCTTCGCGATGCTGTCGGAATTGGCATAGTCGGAATGGAGCTTGATTTCGATGGAAGCGGTAAAGGGGTTATAGCCCAAGAATTCTTCCGGGTCGGTTCCCATTGCCTCCGTCTGCTCTTTCAATGCTTGTTTTTTAGAGATGTATTCGGATTGTTTCACGAAAGGTTCCTGATTCAGTTTCTTCTGAAGTTTCAGTATATCCGCTTCTTTCATATCGTCACTGATAAGAACGGAGAAACTGATATTCTCGCGGACATATACGGAAAGATTGTGCGCCGTCAATACGAAAAAGACAACCAGTCCTAACAACAGCAACACCAGTGTCGTACTGATACTCGACGTAATGAACTGCATGTCGAAGATTGAACCTGACTTATATTTGTTTTGATTTCCCATGCGTTATCTCTTTTTTCGGAATACATAAATCATGGAACTACTGCGTTCTTTCCGTCCTAAAGCATTAAACCATGCTAACGTTCCGGCAAACATCCCTTTCAGGAAACTGCACGAACTGCCACGATGTTTTTCGCTCAACATGGATACGTAGAACGCATCGAACGGCATCGGATGACGCGCCGCCATGATAAAACCATGACGGGAAGCCAGTTGTTGTATAGTGCCCGGAGTGAAATGCCAGAGATGACGGGGAACGTCGTATGCCGCCCAATACTCGCCATAGCGTTGAGCATCATAAGAAGAGCAATTGGGTACAGCTACAATCAATACTCCTTTTTCTGTCAGCAACTCATGAAGTCGCTGCCACACTTCACCAAGGTGTTCCAGATGTTCCATCACATGCCAAAGGGTGATGACATCAAAACTGCCGGGAGCAAACTCTTTCAAAGCCGATTCGGGCTTTACGTCCAGATCGAAATGCAGCTTCGCAAACTCACGTGCCTGCGGACTTTTCTCCACCGCCTCCACTTTCCATCCCCGGCGAACCATCGTGTCGGAAAAGTAACCGGTTCCCGTACCTATATCAAGCAAACGCCCTGTTTTACGATGCGCTTCCTTGGCTACCAAGCGCGCTTTGCGGCCCAGCATATAGGAACGTACATAATGGTAGATATTATTCATCGCGCCCTTGCGCGTATCAGTGTGAGAAATATAGTCAGGAGTCTCATAGTACTTGCCTATCTCTGCTTCCACGGGGACTCCTTGTGTGAATGTAAATCCACAGTCCTCACACGAATACAGTTCAAACTGTTCGCCCGAAGCATAAAAATCCGTACAAGTCATGACGCGTTTCAAGTGCGCACCGCCACACACCGGACAAGCATTTATACTGAGTTTCTCCATTAACTATCTAAGCAAAATTAAGTGCTGCCTCGAATGACAAGACAACACTATACCCGAATTTGGTGCAAAGAAACAAATAAAAAGTGATGGATTGGGGTTTTGTTAAGGACTTTTAATAGAAGAGTTGTCTCTGGTACAGTATAAGAGTAGTTTTAACAGCTCGTATCAGGACAACTCTATCTTTGACTTTAAAGAGATTGATTATAGGCCACTAATGAAGTGACATAATCAGTATTTACGTTAATAGAAACAATATCTCTAACTCGCAATTGACGAAGATCATTTTCCCATTTTCCTCGATTATCCATTGATTTCCATCGAAAAATGGAGGTTTTCACCTCTTCTAGCTTTCCAATAAAAAAAGAGGATTCCAGATCTGTTTGAATTTCAACAACACATTGCAGAGCATTGAGCCTATTCAAAAGATCCAACCTATTAGATATAGAGAATTCTGGGACTGGTATATCCATAATCCCTTTAGCTATCAATATTTTCTCTTTAAAACGATCTTCCTCTGTGCGTTTGTATGATTTTATATGACATTTTTGAATAAATGCAAACCCATCCAATATGTAATCATTAGGTATCCTTTTTATTAATACCCAATAATTGGAAGATGATTCTATTATTCCCGATATGGGATCCTTCCAGTTTTTAATGTAAATAGTATATAGTCTTTTATTTTCCATAAAATAAAAACTTTAATCAATTCCTATTTTTCAAATTTCAGACTGTAAATCAATAGAGACTTCACATAATCAGTATCAATACTAAATGACACAATTTCACTTAGTAAACAATTATCATAAACATTATCCCATTTTCCTTCACAATCCATCGTTTTAAGATAAAAAACTCTATTTAAAACTTTCGTTATTTTTCCCACATCACAGACTGATTCATCTATAGGAGATACAAGAACGATATTCATATTATCACAAAACCATTTAAGAGGTGCACTTTTGCTATCTATGGGAATTTCTGGGGTAGGAATATCCATTACACCTTTTGCTCGTAATACTGATTCTTTAAATAAGAGATTCTCATCTTGAAAACATTTCTTTATATGCCTCCTCTGAATCACAGAATATCCATCAAACAGAAAATCATTAATGATCCATTTTATTAATATCCAATCAACACTAAATGCCTCAACGATTCCGCATATAGGTTCTTTCCAACCTTTTATTTCAAACGAATACAATTTTCCTTTTTCCATACCTTACTATTTATATCTAGTTCTTCGCACATCTCCTTTTTCACCACCTCTATCTTGAGCTTTTCTTTTTTGACCTTTTTGGTGCTTATTTAGCTTATTCTTATTTTTTGTATGTTCTGCTGACGCGTAGACATGTAGCTACGCTAATTTAATATATTATTTATCAGAATATCTCAACTGTATAAACGATAAAGCAACATTCAATATAGCAACTATTAATATCAAAATATGAATATTATAAAAACCGAAGAAAAGAAATACGATCCCCTGCATGATTATGAATATTATCGAATATATCATATATAATATTGAAAACACTTTTGTGTATTTAGCATTTACTTTTTGATGTAATATAGTACAAACTATCAATAATATGCATCCAATAAATGGTAAGCTACCCAATCCTCGAATAGTTATCGCAATTAATAGACCTTGAATAATCCAATAATATGGTATTAATCTTATTATTATTTTCATATTAACTCATTATTTGACGTTAAACCATCTGTGGTTATTTTGTCTACAATTCTATATACATCAACCGCCCAATCATCAAAAGAGGTACAGAGCCATACTTGTTAGATATACAACTCCAAGCCTTAGTTACATCTGCATCATAAAAAAATACTGTCATCATTTTCAAACTGCATCCTATTAAACAAATTTAAACAATTATATATCAAACTCCAAATATCTCTTTGTTTAAATCGTTAGCCAGATTGCTATTTTATCATCTTTATCTGATTCATCGACATTGTTCTTGAGTTACAAACCATTACCAAATACAGGATCAGTACATGATATATTATATGCAACAAAATCGTTTTCCTGTTTATTGAAATAAGACACATTTCATTGATTCTTAGCTGAATTCCCAAATAATTTGCAACCACAATCTTCATAATGGCTCTTTATAGAGATAACTATTACGACACACCCAGCTCTACTACTTTTTCAATGGTCCATTTTTTATTAATTTTGCGAATACATATAATTGTTTCCTCTCCGCAAAGCCGCCCACAAGCATAAGAACAATAAAAAAGTCCAACTCGCTTTTCTTTATCAAAGTATATCCGCGACATACTCAATATTCCTGAAAAAAGAAAATTATAGTTTTCTCTTTCCCATATCTTAAATCCTTCGGGAAACTCTGAAGTGTATTTCAATATGAACCGTTCTCTATTCTCTATTTCAGACAAATCCAGTGGACGACTTTGTATTGATTGTTTATTCATAGAGTTAAGTGCCTCGGTATAATCCGGCTCTATTAATTGTTTTCCGATATATTCAACATCTAAATTTAGATTACAACAAGTGAATAGAGTATCAAAAACAGCAATAACAAAGGTCGTATCTCTCATTTTTCTATTTTTTCTCTCAATCTCAACAATCTTTTTATCATATCCAACAGTGTCATACGCTATTGGATTGTTGTTATCAAGAAATGGTATTGGAGGAGGAATTTCAAAACTACTTAATGCTCCCATCTCCTCAACCAAGTTATCAAAAATCTCATTAAACACTTTCATCTCATAACTACCAGCCTTATCTATTCTGCATGATAGCACTCCAATCAATAACACTATTAGCATAAAATACTTTTTCATAATCAATTATTTTTTAAACCTATACATCAACCTCAAAATAGCACTGATTAACTTTACTATTCCTCACAAGTTGTAACATCGTTATATTATAGGCAGTCCAAGTACATTATAGCCTTACTTACATTATTTACAGCCAATGCTGTTATATCCTCTTAATCCATTTATAACACTCGTGTTACACACATCTTTAATTAATTAGCTTACCTTGTTTATCTCTCACATATAGTTCTACAGCACTCATATCAACCGTCAAATCACTGTACTTCAATTTCAGCAAGTTACATCACACATAGATTTCCCTGCCTACTACATATTTCTATTCAATACTATAGTCATTGCCAAACGTAATGTGACTAGGCAAATTTAAGATATTATATTGAATATCAGACATCTTTTCATTTTATTCTTGTATCAAACGTTCATTTGCATCACATTAGATAATATAAAATACTCTGATACAAATTGCCCGTCTTCTAGGCAATTTATATCAGGGTAGGAGATAGTGCTAAATTACAATGGAATTTGCCTGTAATATTTCGAAATTAATAAAGAGTTACTGTTTGCACAATCAAAATCTATCCAAATAGTTTTTTGTAAAAAATAAAAAAATCGCTGTTCTATCAATACATTATTTAGCTTTGCAGAAACCTTATAAAAGCCAATTTTCATATTTCTTTTTTCTAACAATCTTGGAAGTTCATAAGCCTTTATAAAACCACTATATACTATTTTATCATTCAATGAAATAATAGTATTAATATCTTGGCTATTTTCATACGAGTTCCCTACAAAGATCAATGTAGATCTAGATGCAAAACAAACAATACATACACATAATAACATCAGCCCGACTGTTACCATTAATACTTTTCTATTTTTCAAATTCATTTATATCATCTCCATTTAAGACCTAAACTATAGACATCAACAATATTATTATCATAGTGAACATATGGATAAGGTATTTTTCTATTCATATAATTCAAGGAATTCCTACCTCTATTTATATTATATTGTTGTTGCAGCATAACTTTTCTTTGTGTCGAATTACTATTGTGAAAAATTCGTAAGCCCCCGATAAAATCCCTGTTGTCTAGTATCTTTTTTCGCTCAATCTTTGCGTAAAAAAGATTATGCGAAAAATGAGCAAAGAAGAAGTCTTAGAAATTCTATCCCGTTAGCAAAGGTTATGTGATCAGGCAAATTTAAAATATTATATTGAATATCTATTATATTTTTGTTAAATCTTATATTAGGTTTCTGTTGTCGTCGTAGAGATGTTCTATCGTAGTCTGGTACTGTTCTCAAATTCGAATCCATTAGAGTGGAAGATATAGATGTATGTTGATTCAAAAAATTCCGTTAATCTCTGTAGGCTAACGGAATCAATTTATTACCCAAACATTTTTTACTATTTACTCATAGATAAGCAGATTAGTTTACCTACTCCCATACCTTATCCGATTCACGTTTCTTTGATATCTTTTATCTGCATCCTCTGATAATCTTTTCCTGTCAGCATCACTCATAGCATTCCACTTATCAGACCAAAATCTAAATCTCGACATCTCTCCATCTTTCTTATCATATATACCGTGGTTTAATATACGAAATAGAAAACCAGGCATAGCAGAAACATCAAATCCATAATTATCAATATCATGAAACATCACTTTCGTTTGATAATCTCTCCCATTTACACTTATAAGGCTGTATGTCGATCTGCAAAATAACTTATAGAAATCTCCCCAGGAATCTTCTATCAACGCTAGATTTCTAAAAAAAACATCCTGACGAGGCAGACTCTTATATTCTAAAATTCTTTTTTCATTCGGTCCTAAAATAATGGGCAAAGAATCACAAAGCGATAAATAAAGACTATCCTGACCATTTACAACAGCATAATGTCTTTTAGTACTTGACGACAGGCAAACTACGGAGTCTGTATTATTCTTCAGATAAATTTGCCCATATACATTTTTTATCATTGTAGCACGTTGGTTTTCATTCCAAAACAAATTCCGTTTTATACTGTCTATGTTACAACTTAAATAGAAGTCATTTAACTCGACATCATGAGACATAATCCCCATCTGCACCGGGCATCCTTTCACATATCCAGAAAAATATGGCCACAATTCCGTTATATTAAAATATGTACCCCATCCCTCAAGTAATGAAATATCTATTAATATTTTCTTCTTGCCAAGTTTGGAGACAACCAAAATCCAACTCTCTCCCCCTCCTCCTTCTTCCACAAGATTGCCAGAATAACCAGATATATCTATCATTTCATCCGCAGACATGGGTAACTCATCCAATTCTATATAACAAAGATATTTATCCTTATATTTAAGGATTTTCGAAGGATATTCAAATTTCAGATCTGCTGGACAATCAGCTGCTTGAATCCTATATATATGATTAGAATCATTAATAGCCAATTCATATAATATTACATATTCATTAACTATCAAGCCACTATCTACAAACAATTTTGCTTGCGCTTCCACCGCTTGCTGAACCTTGTTGATAGCAGGCTGCTTACAGCCTACTATAGCAAACAAAAATATCAAATTTAAAAACGTAGTTCTCATTACTTCATAAATTTATCATTCAATTTATCTAACAACGTTTTACTTGTATCTATTTTATATTCTTCACTCTCAATGCGTGAATTTCTACTGTCATAGAAAAATAATACTTTACTGTCCCTATGATAGACAGCACCTATCCCAACTTTCAAATTATTCATGTCTTGACCAGAAGCTTTGTCATTGTATGGGTGCGAATGCATATCTACCACTTTATCACCTTTTACATTCAATTCACTCTATTTATCGGAAAATACACTACCTTCTTTACCCGAAGTTCCGATAATAGCTGTTTTATCTCCTTTATCATTATATACATCCAATTTCCATTCAACAGAAGTATTATCAGCTCCAAATTTGAAAACTGCTGCAGCATCCTCAAGGCTTGATGTTGAATTATAAGTTTCTAGACCTCCTGATTTACCATCTTGCATAACATACATTCCTGAAAGTAATTCTTTATCATTAACTGTTACCGGTTCAACTCCTGATCTGGTACTCATCAATCTATCACTAGTAGAACCCTCTACAACAGTTCTGAAAAGCCTGCCTGCACTATTTATTGTATAATCATCCTTTCCATCCAGATCAATTCTATTCACTGGACTATTCTTACAATATACATATGGATCCCAGCGATAGTACTTTGCAGCAGACGGATCCACAGTATGCCATCTTCCTATCATCGCATCATAGTGCCTTGCCCCATAATCATACCAATCCAGCCCATCGTTTCTATCCAATTCCTTCCCATTGTACTTATAAGACTGAACAGATGACGCAGAAGCAAATATACCGCCAAATGGATAATAATGATTCACTTCCTCAATAGTACCGTTTTGGTCTGCGACCACACGATTATTTCCTTGATGGTCTTTCAGATAATAATGATATATTCTGTCATTCAAGGAGACGAACCCAGCTTCTGTCAACAACGTCTTGGGAACTCCATTTTCATAGACCGCATTGCCACAATAAACAGTAGACGTGACGTTATTGTTTATAGTATGCGTGGTACGGACTTTCCTGCCGTCTGCAGCATATTCATATTCAATACTACTTCCATCAGCAAAAGTGATGTGACTAGGCAAATTTAAGATATTACATTGAGAAAACAACTTTTCATTTCCGCATTTATGTAAAAAATACCCTGACACAGAATAATTTCTAGTTCCATATCAGGGTAACAACCAAATGAGATTACAAAATAGTCAACCTATATCAGGGTAAGACAATAATCTAGATAAAATACCATACTCCTAATATCTCGTTTTTATTTATCTTCTGAAGGATAAATATAGTCATGATCCTTCTCCTCTGAATAACCAACAAAAACAGAAAAAGGCTCTTTCTTTTTCACCTCAAGTGTATTACGAGGATAAATAATACAGTCAATTATTGATTTATTGTTAATTTTATTAAGTGCTCTTTGATAATCTGCTAGTATTGGAACATATACAAAACGAGAAGATTTCAAATAGTTATAAAGTTCTTTAATGTTATCGTTGCCCACATTAGTCCAACGCCTAAGAAATGGAGTAAATATGGGACAAGTCTTAGAATCCTTTGAACTTTCTATAATTCCCCAAATCGCTTTTACGCCAGAATGCGGGTTAGGATGCAAATAATACCTGTCCGTATAAAGAGGAATAGTATCCATACCATTTATCATTAAGAAACGTCCTATTTCTTCACAGTTAGTATCTTTTCCATCAAAATGATAATAACAACGAGTATTTGAGCCAATCATAAGCATTTTATTACTATTGTTATATACAATGAATTCAAAATCAATTCGTTTTGGAAAAGTATCTCCTTTAACCAACTCTTGAGGACTCGGATGATAATCTCCTTTACTGATACTTACTATTTCCAATTCTATTGACAACTCGTTTATTTGAGCATACCCATTGAGCACAAATATTATCGCTATACCGAAAAAACATATAAATCGCCTAACGATTACGATTGATATAATAGTGATATTTTCTTGTTTTGATTTCATATTGTTGATCTTTAGGTAATTTACTAAAAGTTGGATGATTCATTTGAGCATTATAACATTTCCAATGTGTATCCTTTTGACTCCAATTGTTGATTCCATGACCATAATACTCATGCACCCCTAAATAGTTTTGCACACTTTCTACTGTATATAAATCATGCTGATTAGAACCTTGTGCTACAGTTACTCTAATTTTTCCATCAACATACGATTGACTGTACTTAGGAGCATTTCTATGCCCTTCTGGATTATTATATCCTACCCCTACAACCTCATCTTTTCTCTTCACCACATCTTCCACAATTGACACTTCACCGTTATAAAGTTGCGACACATCAAGTTTTGCATCCGTGCTTTTCTTTAGTATATCTGTATATATATGAGATTCAGCTGCTGAAGTTAAAAGTTTATCTTTCATTAAAATAGTATTCATATCTTTCTGAATATCTTTTGAATTAGCAATTCCGTTTTTAGAATACTTTTCAAAAACTTCCTCATCTGTAATGTAAATATTACCTGTAAACCCATTTTCATCTACGCCCAAAAATTGACCATCCTCTGTGTAATAAGGAGATGTAAAAGCACCAATAATATCTACATATTTTATCGGATTTGCCAAACAATACGTATACGGACTCCAACCATAATATTTCTCCGCCATCGAATCCACCACGTGCCAACGTCCAATCATCGCATCATAATGTCTCGCCCCATAATCATACCAATTCAATCCGCCTTTCCGATCCAGCTCTTTACCATTATACTTATAAGGCTGCACATTATTGCATACATTAGACATCAAACCACCAAAAGGATAATAATCATTCACTTCATCAACTTTCCCATCTTCATCCGCAACTACACGGATATTTCCTTGATGATCTTTGATGTAGAAATGAAATTTGTCATCTTGGAAACTATAGTAACCAGACTCATTCAGCAACATCTTCAAACTGCCATTCTCATAGATCGCATTACCACAATAAACAGTAGACGTGACGTTATTGTTTATAGTATGCGTGGTACGGACTTTCCTGCCGTCTGCAGCATATTCATATTCAATACTACTTCCATCAGCAAAGGTGATGTGACTAGGCAAATTTAAGATATTATATTGAATTTCAGATATTTTTTTGTTCAAATCTTTAGCCAGATTGCCATTTTTATCATATTCATACTCTACCGTTTCATGGGCTGCATCCTTAAACTCCATACCATTGCCAAATACGCAGTTGGTGGCATTGTCATAAACCGACTGTAATTGATTGCCATGGTAGGTCAGATTCAGGTTGTCAATCAGACCGTAAGAATCCGTACCCGTTTGACCGTAACGAAGCAGCCCCAGAATATTACCCATTTTGTCATAACCGGTTATCTGTTCGTTGAAACGGTTACGGTTCTGATTCAGGCTTGCACCTTCACCATAAACAGCGTCTTTCAGGCGGGAAAGGCCGTCATAGGTAAAACTATAACCTTTTTCAGGAGAACTTATCAATGCGTTTGAAGCATTATTCTGTGCCGTACGCCAAAACAGACTGCTGATATTACCATTATAGCAAGGGGCAATATCATTAATAGTCTCCTGATAGTTCAAAGTCTGGCTGAATAACGGGCTGCTGACTCCTTTCAGCCAAGAACGGAGATTGTAGCTGTAATTTGTACGCAATTCAGGAACACCGTTGCGCCTGTCTACAATCTACAAACAGACGACCGACCTCGTCGTAAATATTGTCAACCAAAGTGATAGAATCCTTGTCATTCAATTGATAAACGCTCTTCAACAGGCGGTTCGCAAGGTCGTAGGTATAAGTATGAACCTCGGTTACAGGTGCCTGTCCGGGAGCGCTGTGCACATGCTTCTCTTTCGTTGGGCTGCCCTCGAAGTTGTAAGCCGTATAAACGGATTCAGTACCGTTCTGCCCGTTATTGCCCTTACGTTGGACAACGCGGTAGCGGTCGTCATAGTACAATGCCGAGTAAATGAAGCCTGTATATTCCCTGTCAGTAAAAAGGGCGGTCAAGATTCCGGTCTGTTGCCCTTTGCAATCATCTCCATAACGTTTGCCATAACCGGCTGTTTCGCAGTAAGCTGTCGTTGCGTCATCGGGAATACCGTTTTTACCAAGGAAGTCGTAGGAATCGTAATAGCTGACCGACAAGACAGTCGGGGAACTTAAGGTTATACCTTCCAACCGGTAACCTTTCAACGGATTCTCCTCATTCGCCCAAACGGCTTTTACAACAACAGTATCAAGAGGGGTGGACTCCGCACCATAAGCCGGTTGATTCTTGCAAATGCCGCTCAATACAACACGGCCAAACCCGTCGGGAATACTGAAAAACCACTCGTTTCGTTTGCGCTGTTCACCGTCTTGAGTAAAAACAGGTCGGTCGGCAGCGTCATAAATCGTGTAAACAGAGTCACAGCCGGGGAGTTTCTTATAGATACAACGATTATACTTGTCGTAATGATAGATGTAAGCATACTTCTGCAAAACAGGATGGCTTTCAGCGTATGACTGTACTGCCGTCAAACTATCCGCAGCCAGCGGAGGAAGTACGAAGCGAACGTTACCGTAGTATGCCAGTTCTTGCCAGGACCATATTCCTCCACCACCTCGTTCAGTGCGGAGCCGTCATACACAGTAAGGCTGTAGGGATGTGAATCCATGCCGTAAAGAAAAAAGGAACGGGCGGTTTGCGACAATTTGCCGGGATTCACATAAGATCCGTCACTGCTACCATACGCCACAGGAAGCCAGAGTTTGCTGGCCCGGTTCAGGGCATCGTAGTCCTGCAATGTGATCAGGTCATGCCCCAAAGGGGAAAAGCCGTGCTGAACCTTGACCGTAGGGTTACCGAAATGGTTGTAAGGCGGACTTCATCATCCACCAGAGAAAGGACATCATCCGTAGCAACTGTCGGAACGTACGAAAGTACATACGGGAGACATAGGAGACAACGAGAGGGTGTGTCAACAGGCACACCCTCTTGCGTAAGCATCAAACTTGGATTATTAAGAAAAAAGTTTATTTATATCATTGCATAGTAAGAGACTTTAATCTTATATAGGAGATTACAACTCCTAATATCCAAATAAATAAAAAAGCGATAAATGTAAAAGCCACTGGCCTGATTTTTTGTTGTAAACAACCGTTTTTTTGTACTACTTTTGTAGAAGTCAAAATATCGCCTATCCGTTGTCCCTTTGGACTTGCAAAAAAGATAACAAGTTCGATAAAATGCAGACAATAACAAAGATTACGCGCTACACATCTCAAAGGACCTGCTATATTATGAGTTTTAAGATTTATAATCTGAATTCCCATGATACGTTTTCCAAAACTCATACCTTTATAACAGTCCTTACAGAAGAAATAATACACAAAAAAATGCATAGCGCAAGCTGTAGGAAACATTAAGAAAGGCGGAGTAGGAGTTACAATCAAACTTATAATAGCATCTACCATCCAAACCATAATACAAGCTATAAAAAAATCTATAACTATGGCATAAAATCTTTTTTTCTTCATTTCTTCCATCTTAACTTTCTATTTAAATAATGCCTCAAAAAAATTCCATATCTCAGACAAATCTATTGAAATATCAGCACCCAAAATAACACTCGCAGAAACCCCTATAGTATAATCTGTATCTATAGTATTCGATTCTCCTGTTTTTTCAAAATATCTACCTGTAGAATCAAAGGTTTCAGTTTTTTTATGATCCTCTGTTATTAAAGGAATACCAACAGTATAACCGCTTTCTCTAACAGAGGTCCAAGAATCAAGTTCATAAGCTCTTGTATAATTCTCTGCATTAAAAATTCCAACTCCAATTGACAAACCCTTTTCAACAGTTAAAGGCCCATCACCAATTTTCATACTACCTCCATTTACTCCTAGTCCAACATTAACTCCCATTACCTTAATATCAGCATTCGCTTGCGAACCTATCGAGAATGAAACTGAAAGAGAGTTTTTTAAAAATGGCCAAGCTTCATCCCATCCATTACCATTAGGGTCAACATATCTAATAGGATTATTTCCACAGTAATTATAAACATTAAAAGAATTATATTTTTCTGCTAAAGAATCTACCGCACACCATCTTCCTATCATCGCATCATAATGCCTTGCCCCATAATCATACCAATCCAATCCACCTTTCCGATCCAACTCTTTATCATTATACTTATAAAGCTGCACATTATTGCATGCATTAGACATCAAACCACCAAAAGGATAATAATCATTCACTTCATCAACTTTGCCGGTTTCATCAGCAACTACACGGACATTTCCCTGATGATCTTTAATGTAAAAGTGGAACTTGTTATCCTGAAAACTATAATAACCAGACTCATTCAGCAACATCGTCAAACTGCCATTCTCATAGACCGCATTGCCACAATAAACAGTAGACGTGACGTTATCATTTATAGTATGCGTGGTACGGACTTTACTGCCGTCTGCAGCATATTCATAGACAATACTATTTCCGTCAGCAAAGGTGATGTGACTAGGCAAATTTAAGATATTATATTGAATTCCAGTTATATTTTTGTTTAAATCTTTAGTCAGGTTACCATTTTTATCATAAGCATACTCGACCGTTTCATGGGCATTATCCTTAAACTCCATACCATTACCAAATACAGAATTAGTGGCATTGTCATAAACGGACTCTAGTTGATTGCCATTGTAGGTCAGATTCAGGTTGTCAATCAGACCGTAAGAATCCGTACCCGTTTGACCATATCTAAGCAGACCCAAGATATTACCCATTTTGTCATAACCAGTTATTTGCTCATTGAAGCGGTTCCGGTTTTGATTCAGGGATGTGCCTTCACCATAAACAGCGTCTTTCAGGCGGGAAAGGCCGTCATAGGTAAAACCATAGCCTTTTTCAGGAGAACTAATCAATGCATTTGAAGCATTATTCTGTGCCGTACGCCAAAACAGACTGCTGATATTACCATTATAGCAAGGGGCAATATCATTAATAGTCTCCTGATAGTTCAAAGTCTGGCTGAATAACGGGCTGCTGACTCCTTTCAGCCAAGAACGGAGATTGTAGCTGTAATTTGTACGCAATTCAGGAACACCGTTGCGCCTGTCTACAATCTACAAACAGACGACCGACCTCGTCGTAAATATTGTCAACCAAAGTGATAGAATCCTTGTCATTCAATTGATAAACGCTCTTCAACAGGCGGTTCGCAAGGTCGTAGGTATAAGTATGAACCTCGGTTACAGGTGCCTGTCCGGGAGCGCTGTGCACATGCTTCTCTTTCGTTGGGCTGCCCTCGAAGTTGTAAGCCGTATAAACGGATTCAGTACCGTTCTGCCCGTTATTGCCCTTACGTTGGACAACGCGGTAGCGGTCGTCATAGTACAATGCCGAGTAAATGAAGCCTGTATATTCCCTGTCAGTAAAAAGGGCGGTCAAGATTCCGGTCTGTTGCCCTTTGCAATCATCTCCATAACGTTTGCCATAACCGGCTGTTTCGCAGTAAGCTGTCGTTGCGTCATCGGGAATACCGTTTTTACCAAGGAAGTCGTAGGAATCGTAATAGCTGACCGACAAGACAGTCGGGGAACTTAAGGTTATACCTTCCAACCGGTAACCTTTCAACGGATTCTCCTCATTCGCCCAAACGGCTTTTACAACAACAGTATCAAGAGGGGTGGACTCCGCATCATAAGCCAGTTGATTCTTGCAAATACCACTCAATACAACACGGCCAAACCCGTCGGGAATACTGAAAGACCACTCGTTTCGTTTGCGCTGTTCACCGTCTTGAGTAAAAATCGGGCGGTCGGCAGCGTCATAAATCGTGTAAACAGGGTCACAACCGGGGAGTTTCTTATAGATACAACGATTATACTTGTCGTAATGGTAGATGTAAGCATACTTCTGCAAAACAGGATGGCTTTCAGCGTATGACTGTACCGCCGTCAAACTATCCGCAGCCAGCGGAGGAAGTACGAAGCGGACATTACCGTAATTGTCATATACCGTATAGGTATCATGAGCTTCGTCACCGTTCATCTGCCGGGTCAGAAGCGTTCGACCGATTTTGTCCTTGAACTCGTAAGTTACATTTCCGTCCTCATCGGTAGTGCGGACAGCATCCAGCATGCACGGAGAATAAAGGCCGGACATTGTAAGCGAGAAATTTTCATCCACGCCATAAAGACGGACGGATGCTAAAACGTTCGTCATGCGGTCATTCTTCACGGAATGTCCCGTAGTATGCCAGCTCTTGCCGGGACCATATTCCTCCACCACCTCGTTCAACGCGGAGCCGTCATACACAGTAAGGCTGTAGGGATGTGAATCCATGCCGTAAAGAAAAAAGGAACGGGCGGTTTGCGACAATTTGCCGGGATTCACATAAGATCCGTCACTGCTACCATACGCCACAGGAAGCCAGAGTTTGCTGGCCCGGTTCAGGGCATCGTAGTCCTGCAATGTAATCAGGTCATGCCCCAATGGGGAAAAGCCGTGCTGAACCTTGGCTGTAGGGTTACCGAAATGATCGTAATACTGAATTTCATGGCGGACTTCATCATCCGCTAAAGAAAGGACATCATCCGTAGCAACTGTCGGAACGTACGAAAGTACATACGGTTGGGTAGATGTAGGAGACAGCGAATCTTGAGACACAAGTGTCTCAAGATTAGTAGTAATAAAGCCATTCGCACTATTTCCCTCGGAAACAATATAATATGTGCCGGCAGGAAGGCTGTCCACTTTTATTTCGCAAGAGTCGGCGCTTGAATAAAGCATGGAACGAGTGGAATCAAGCAGACCAAGATGCGTTTCAGACAATACAGAGCCGCAATGGCTGACCCGCAAATCCATCGGAGAGGTCAATGTGAATTTGTAAAACACATCATTAAAAGGAGTACAGCCGGATATAAAACCGCTGGTGCGGTCGCCATAAAGAGACGTGTCCCGTGTGTCTGTAAACAGAAGGCCGTATGTGCCTGCATCAATAGCTGTATCAGGATCGTCTCCTACAGGGCCAGACAGCACTCCATTTATAAACAAATTTATTTTTCCATTTGTAGAACCATCCACGACAATGTAGTACGTGCCCGGAGAAAGATAAGGAATCTGAAGGTAAGCATGTTCTCCGTTGTCACATGCTCCACGGCCCCAGGCAACATCATTGACATACAGCAATTCCTGATTCAAAGAGTACACCATCAAGTAGGTGTCGTTCACCTCCGAATCACAGTTACAGACATCCAAACTTATCGGTTGCGTAAAAGTAACACGATAATAAACTTCGCTTCCCGCTTTGAACGACATTTTGCTGCCTACAAAGACAGAAGTATCAAACGTATGGTCGTAGTAAAAAGCTGTGCCATAATATTCACCTACAATATCAGTAGGAGAAGAAAAACTGCTCCCCGCCGGAATAGGAGTACCCGTGAGAGAAACTGTCTGCCAAGTATATCCCCAGCCAAGTGCCCAGGTATGGATATAATAAATGCCCGGTTCCAAATCATAATACATCAGATTTTCCGAGGCAGCGTATATCGGTTCCACCACGTCGTCCTCCCAACGTTTCAACAAGGTATGACAGTACTCCGAGCTGTTCTCCAGTGTCAGACGGACAGGAGACTGTAGAGTGAAGCAATACACCATGTCATGATAGTCGTCATGGTTGTCGGCACCCGGTTCATAATCAGATATGTACTCTGTAATGTTATCCGTATGCGAAACGGTAAACTCACTGCCAAAGGTGCCAAGATCCATCGGGTAATAGAAATCCTCACCTATCTCACGCTCGTCAATATAGATATACAAGTAAATAAGACCTTCCTCAACAACCTTGCCCGCACCATAGTCCATAGACTCCGCCACAATATAATACGTGCCGGGAAGCAAGGAAATACATAAGTCTGCATACCCCAAATTTAAGCGGTCTACTTCCTTACCTGTTACATCCAATATATGGGCAAAAGTACCTACTTCCGAAGGACCGTTTATCCCAATTCCGACATCCATGGAACGTGTCAGCGTCAACTTAAAGAATATCTCGTTACCAAATGAAAAGTCGGGTTCTTTATATGAAGGAAGCACATAGTCGTTTGAGAACTTACGCGTGTCAAACGTTCCTTCATAAAAAAACTCACTGTCATAAGTTCCAATATCTATCGCCGTTTCCATACGATGATAGAATGAAGACTGCCCGAACAGGCTGTACGAACAAGTCGCAAATAATATCAATAAGAATAATTTTCGTATCATAATTTCTAGTTTTGTCAATTTTTAAATTATCCAGTTTTCCTGTATTCCTTTTATTTTCCGAAATGATAAACATACTTCTGCAGCATTACTTTACGGGCGTTTGCATCCAGATAATAGTTGTCGGTCAGTCGGCTGTAATTATCATAATCGAAGCGGGTGGTGACACCGTTAGGATCGGTAATTGCCGTCACACCGTGCAGAGAAACGTATTCGTAGGTAGTAACGCGTGCATCGGGAAGCAGTTCTCTTAAAGAGTCGATTCTGACCCGTACATCGGAATCCGGGACACTATCGTATGTCCATTCATCGGCCGATTCAATCTCCAGAGCTGCGCATACCTCATCGATTGTCGCATTCTCTATTCGCGCAATGGGGAAACAGTTGTTATAGCTCCAGAGGAAACTGACGGGAGTTCCATCCTTTCCCGTTATCTCGACAGCGTTGCCGGATGCGTCATAACGGCGGTAAACCACTTCGTCCCGAAAGTCCGCCTGCTTGTCCGTACGCGACTGCACTTTCTGCGGAAGGCAACTGCCGGCGTTAAAAAGAATACGGCTTTCCCGGTTGTTTTCTCCCTCCGTATGCTTATGGTAGGAAAGAATAGCGGGATAATTGAGCAGATAGTCATAGGTATCCACCACCGCTGTACTGTCGCTACGCATGGTTTCCACCCGCCGGGGCTTTAAGGAAAAACCGGGATCAAGAAAGTCGTAATCATACGCATACCGTTTCTCGGTGGAAAAAACATGCCGCTTACCTTCGGAGGTATAATATCGCTTGGTAACTTCCTTATCCAACTGCCGGTACATGTCTATATCCAAATTTTCGCGGTGAGTGGTAAAGACAGAATATTTACCGGAGTAACCACTCTCCTCAAACTCTTTCCAACCTGTGACAATATGCCGTTCGGGTACCAATATCTGTATTTGCTGGTTTTCAATCTTCTTTGCTGAGTAACTATTCTCCACGACTGAAACCAGTTCACTGCCACGGTAATATTCCGTGCGAAGCAAAGCACCATACAGCTGATTGCTTTTACCATAGATGAAATCTCCGGAAGGCTCATGTGAATAGTAGGGTTTACGACGCACCAAAGCTTCTGTCTTTTCGGTAATAGATTCATCTACAAATTGTTTCACGGAACCGGAAGGATCACTATCGTCCCATACCAACAGGTCTTCAAAAGCATGACGTTTCGCATCATAATAGTACATGGTAGTGGTTTGGGTACCGTCATCCCCCCGGGTCTGCTCTGACACCACATTATACATGACAGCACTACCGTCATGCAACGTAATATTGGAGACAGGCATGGAACCATAAATCGTCAGTTCCTCTTTCCATTCCGCATTGGTTGCAGGATCTCTATAGATGGCAATCCCATCCGACTGATAATCACGCTGCGTCACTATGTGCCTGATAGCGCCACCACCCCAGACAGGTTCATAATTCGGAACGTTCGGAATGGTCAGCCCATATTTATAACTCTTCCTGATCCGACGGTTTGTATGAGGGTCATAACTTTCAACAGAGGAAACACGCAAACCGCCTACAGGATGAAGATAATCCCGGTGGGACTCGTCCTTGCGACTATCCCGGAAAGCGCCATAGTTTCCTTCATAACCGAAACGGGTTTGTACCCCCTGAGGATCAGTTATCAGGGATAGAACACCAAGCTTCGCATAACCCGGACTCGGATTGCGGTTAGCACCCGGATAATTCACCACAAAACTATGCATGTTCGAAAAACCATTAAGATCGAGCGAAACCACTTCCCGGATACCCGGAAGCTTGCTTTGTCCGCTGTTTTCCGGACCGTTACAGAACCCCCAATGGTCTACGGAGGTCGTATAGATCGAGGGCACGCGACGGACATCTCCATAATCGAAAGACCATACGCGGTCTTCCACCCCGGGTGAAGATATACGCACCGAATCCAGCTTCGTCAGTGAAGTGTTGTCATTGTATGGAGTGATATAAAATCTAATCGTACGCACCAGCATTCCGTTCCCATCCTTTACCTCCATCTCATCAAGCACCATACTCGAAGTAGTACCGTCTCGTCCAACACGCTTATAACTGACAGACAGACTATTATCAAGAAATTCAACCATCGACACATAAGCAGCCTCTATGTCGCCGTCCGTATAATGGACAGGGTCCGAGAAACCCACACCGGCTTCATCCCGGCTGATACTTTCCAACCTGGCTTCTTGGAGCCCTTCCGAAGATTGATAATCATCCGGAGGACAAACACGATAATAAGAGGAACCGTCTATCAGGAGCGTCTCACGGTTAGGACGATCTATATCTTTAAATATCAACTGCTCATCCAGGTTATAATACGTGCGCGGATTGACAAGATGCCCGGAGTCATAATAAAAGTTCACCAATTGATGCTCCGGATGCCGTGCGGAACAGATGGAGCTGCACAGCCAGCGGGTGATGTTATCCCCTGTTTTCTCACAGGTTCCTCCAAAATAATATTGAAGGCCGTTCTCGTCCGTAATATTCATCGTGTCGTCATAATTCCACTTCACCAGGTCGTTGTTGCGGGGAACCGTCCACATAGGCGTGTGACGCGTGCGAAAATAGCCGCTACCTCCACCTTGAGGCAGTTTGTAAATGAATTTATCCGGACGCATGTCAGTCCCGTTATTCACTTTCTTCTCATAAAACTCCATCTGTTTGTCCGGTTGCCAGGGAACTTGCTCATCTGCCACGTAAAACCAACCTTCCCTGTATTCATCGTCCGCCACACCATTGATATGGCGGCTTACTGAAGGTTCCAGGTTCAACGTCCATCCCGTTCCGGCGACACCGCTGCGCTCTTTCGGCTTCAGACCGGAAGAATGATAAGACAATGTAACAGGGATTGTCACTTCACCCGCCACAATCTCATATAATGGTACCGTTATGTCCGGGATGCCCGTACAGTGGCTTACCGGATAGGACTGATATTTTTCCATGGCAGCCACCGTGGGAGAGACCGGGACAACCTGCGGCACATCCAATGAAATTGTATTCGTAGATTGCCCATGCACGAAAGCAGAAAAAAAGAGAAGGCCAAACATTACCCCTATAAAAGGTAACTGCCCCAGTCTCATTTTGTTTTTGTGTAGATATAATTTATTCATAAATGGTCGTTCTTTAAAATGAATAGTTTAATAAATTGGTTTAGTCTTATTTTCATGTCTGAAAGGCCTCCGGCAGCCGGTTAAAAATAGTCTGCCGAAGGCGCTTTTTCACATACTAGGTATTTCTTACAAATTCATCGCATTAGCGCCCAAAACGCCTGCCAAAGCCGAAGCCACTGCGATAACCACCTTCAGGATCATATCCCATACTGATTTCTTCATTGCCATCATTTACCTCCTTTCTGTTTTTTAATGTGTTGTGTTACTCTGTGTTTCTCCGTACTTCCAGTCTCATCAGTTCTATCGGCAAATGCTCCGAACTCATTGAATTCCTTTGCCACCTCAAAGCACGGGCACTGTTTAATCCATTCTTCCGGCTCTATCTCACCGTTTCCATTGAGATCCGGCGAAAGATCCCGGTGTCCGCATACCCGGCAGCCGGGGAATTTCCTTTGCAACTGCTCAACAAGTTGCCGGAGCGTAGCCCGTTGTGCCGGAGTCCGGGTATCTGCCGGGCATCCCCGGCAGTCCAGACCACCTTCATAGCAGATACCTATCGAGTGAGCGTTGAAACCTTTGGCGTGTGCTCCGATGCGTTCCACGGGCCGGGTAAGGTGCACTGTTCCATCCTTGCGGATGTAGTAGTGATAGCCTGTTCCGTTAAATCCGTGCCGCCGGTGCAACCGGTCCAAATCTTCCGGAAAAAGTGTACAATCCTCCCTCGTGGCGCTGCAATGCACCACAATCAAGTTGATAATCCTCATGTTAGTGGATGATTTCTAGTTTAGTTAAAAGCCAAATGTTTAGTTAAGCCTACGAAGTTTGTCGTTTACATTTTGTGTACTCCTCACTGCCGTGACATCATTTATGCAGCCGGATCGGGCGCTTCTCCTCCTCCTTCATTACCGCCTCCACCGGGCTTGTCGCTTCCACCGGAGTTACCACCTCCTGCACTACCCGCATCGGAAACAAGTTTATCATAACGGGCACACTTCGCACCGGTCACCATCGAACGGGTAGCGGTAGTGCGGTCATGATTCTTAGTCGTTGTCGGTTGGAAGCGGACAGTAAGCGTAGCCTGTGCAGCCGACACTTCGTCAGAGGTTTCCACACCTTTGCCACGAGCCACCATCACCATACGAAAGGTGCCAAGACCGTCCACGCTTACGCTTTCCGAAGATTGCAAGTGTTGCCCCATCACCGTCACCAGGTTGTCGAGCGTGTTTTTTACGTCACCCGGAGAGAGGGAAGAGTAGGCTGCTATTTCTTTCGAAAGTTGTGCGGAATCTACGTTTCCCGAACGTACAACTCGGGGGTAGAAGAGTTTTTTACCGCTTTTTTTGTCTTCCAGAGTTGACTGGAAGGGTTTGTACAATACTGGCATAATTGTAATAGTTTTTAGTCGTTAATAATTCTAGTTTGTCTGTGTCTTTAAGCTTATCGACAATGCAAATATAAGACCTTATTTCTGTCTGTGCAAGAGATTTTAAAAGTGTGCGTTAATAAATTCGTTAATATAAAAATTTGCTGCTATACTACTAATTTACAATACATTATACAACACAATAGCATCATAACCCTCATTAATTCAGTTATTCAGGACACTCAACAGATAATGACCGGGCAGTTTGATCTTTCCGGCACTTGCCCGAATGACGCCGAAACCCTTCCAAACCTTACCACCGATTTCTCCGTAATTACTTTTCAGCACGATTGCATACTGTTCGGAGGGAGGAATATGATAAAGACGAAGGTTATCCAACAGTCCGGAAAGGTTGCGCGGGTGTCCGTCAGCAGGAGCTTGCATCCGGTCAATATCCGACTGTGTCAGTTCACGTTTCTTCTTCGCCGGTTTTCTGTTAGAAAAATCTCCTCCTTCTTCTCCCTCATCCCCTCCTTTGGGCAAAGGAGGGTTAGGGAGGATGTTTTCTTTCCTTTCTTTTTCTTTTCTTTTTATGAGGGTGCTTTTTGTTGCAGTATCCGGGGATTCTGTTACAGTATCGAGGGTTTGCGTTACAATATCCGGGGTTTCTGCAACAGCATCCGGAAGGGTGGAGTGTACGGTTTCCTCATCCGGCAGCAGACAGTAGTCCGGAGAAATATGACGGCGGCTGCGGCGTTTAGTGATAAAAAGGAACTGCCGCTGAATGTCGGCGGAAGTCAGGATGCCGTAACGTTCGTAGAGAGAGGAATCGAAGAAACCGTACTCCACAAACAGATGAAGCACCCGGCGGACACTATCGTTGTCCGTGCTGAAGAGCTGGTCGGAGAGTTCGTCATAGAAGTCATCGTCGACATGAATATAATAACCCTCGCCCGAATATAGATAAGACAGGGTATAGAGCAGGATCGTGAAGACGGAATCGCCTTCACGCTTCATCACACGGCGTACGACACGGTCGTGCATAAAATCGGTATTCAAAGGGAAATAGTCAAGCCCTTGTTTTATTCGTCCCATGATATAAATTGTTTTTATAAATCAGTCCGCCAATTCTAATTTTGATCCTGATTTTGATTCTAATTCCAATTCAAAGACTGATCCGGATTGAGATTCAGAACCTGATTCGTATTCAAATTCCGATTCACGGACTTTCCGCCTTTTCCGTTCAATGCTGGCAGCTACGGTTTCAAGGGCATGCAGAATAAGTTCCCGCCGCAACGTGGGATCTTCCGTAGAGGTAATTACCGGATAACTGCTTTCCCTGTCGCATGCCAGGGAGCGTTTCTCGTTCTTCCGGTGGTTCCGGCTGACAGTTTTACGACATTCCTTACAGTAGTTGCCGGGAAGACCGGTTTTCTTATTGATATAAAAGGCACTTGCCGGAAGAGAGCGTTTGCAACATCCGCAAACGCACAGTGTTTGTACTTTTGAGCTTTTCATTTTGTTATCCAATTATAAATTATAAATGCTAGTTTTTATCAGTCAGGTCTGTAATCATCCAAATACGGAGTATTCGTATACAATATGTTATCCTTTTGTTATCCTATTGCCAGGTATTAACATCCGGCATTTCAGGTATTAATGGTTAGAGAAATAGCTATTAACACTTGAGGGAATAGCTGTTAACAGGTATCAGCAAGCTTTCCGCAGGCGGCGGATGAGAAATTTTCAAGGTTTCGGTGTTTTTCTTGAAGTTTTGCATGGCATATCCGTTTTTAATTTATATTTTTGAAACGTTTTCTATTAATCAATGGGACAAAGATAGAATATTTTTTCATAAATAAAACATTAGTTTTCATTTTTAATCTTAACTATTTTACAAGTCATTGATTATAAACATATAGTAAACACGTTTTTTTTAGTCAGCCATTTTATAGCTGCCATTTATAAATCCGGGATTAGTCTTTTAAATAAAAAAACAGAATGGATACAAATTTGGATGTATTAGGTATCATCAAGCGTGCCAAACAGGCGTTAAGCCTAAAAAGAGATAGCGAACTAGCTGAATACATGGGAGTTTCGAGAGCCACAGTCACCAATTGGGGCGCACGAAACAGCATCGATTTCCGCTTGTTGCTCGACAAATTGGGGGACAAGGTAGACTACAACTGGCTATTATTGGGAAAAGGAAATCCGAAACATCAGCCGAGACATTGCGAAAGCGAACTGGTGCAGGGAGAAGTCGAGATTATACACAATCCGAAAACACCCGAACCAATAGACGACCGTAGCGTGACATTATACGACATTACGGCAGCAGCGAACCTGAAAACATTGTTCACCAATAAAAAGCAGTATGCACTGGGGAAGATATTGATTCCCAATATATCCGTCTGCGACGGGGCGGTCTACGTCAACGGAGACAGCATGTACCCTATATTGAAATCGGGAGACATTATCGGATATAAAGAAATCAGCAGTTTCGATAATGTCATTTACGGGGAAATATACCTGGTTTCGTTTATGATTGATGGAGATGAGTATCTGGCAGTAAAATACGTAAACCGTTCAGACAAGGAAGGTCATCTCAAACTGGTGAGTTACAACACACACCACGAACCGATGGATATTCCATTCGCGTCCATCAACGCAATGGCAATTGTGAAATTCTCCATCAGAAGGCACATGATGATGTAAGTTTCACCACAGAGGACGCAGAGCACACAGAGGAACACTGATTTTTTATATTAATCCTCAAAGCCCCCACAGGATGTGTTGTATAAGCGCAGTTACCACATACCGTACAGGCAGTCACAACTACAAGACAGCCACGACTATGAGAATAAGACCTCTGTGTCCTCTGCGTCCTCTGTGGTGAAATCAGATTTCTTCCCCTTTCAGCGTAGCCGAACTGGCCTCCGTGATACGCACATTGACGAAATCACCGACACGATGCGTCCCTCTGTCGAACACCACCACACGGTTTTGTTCCGTACGGCCGAACAGCTGATCGCGCGAACGCTTGGAAACACCTTCCACAAGCACTTCATACGTCTTTCCAATGCAACGCTGGTTGGATTCGGCAGACAGACGGTTCTGTAAAGCGATAATCTCATTCAGGCGTCGGACTTTCACCTCTTCGGGCACATTATCTTCAAGATGTTTGGAAGCATACGTTCCCGGACGCTCGGAATATTTAAACATGAAAGCAGCATCGTACCCACACGCTTCCATCAGCGAAAGCGACATGGCATGATCTTCTTCCGTTTCAGAATGAAAACCGGAGAAAATATCGGTAGTCAGTCCGCAATCGGGGATGATGCGTTTGATAGCTGCCACCCGGTCCAGATACCATTCACGGGTATACTTACGGTTCATCAGTTTCAGGATGCGGGAACTACCGCTCTGCACAGGCAGATGAATATGTTTACATACATTCGGCACTTGCGCAATTACCTCCAACGTTTCGTCACTCATATCCTTCGGATGGGAAGTCGTGAAACGAATACGTACCCCCGGAGCGGCTTCGGCCACTGTTCGGAGCAACATCGGGAAGGTAACCACTTCCCCTGTCGGCCTCTCAAAACGGTATGAGTTGACATTTTGCCCCAACAGGGTAACTTCTTTATAACCTTTTGCCACCAAGTCCGCCACTTCATTGAGAATGCTTTCCACGTCACGGCTACGCTCACGCCCACGAGTATAGGGAACGATGCAATAAGTGCAGAAATTGTTACAACCGCGCATGATGGACACAAAGCCGGAAATATGATTGCCACAGATACGCGACGGAATCACATCCCGATAAGTTTCGGTAGTAGAAAGCTCCACATTGATTGCTTTCTCGCCGGTTTCAACGGCGGCAATCAAATCGGGCAACGTCAGGTAAGCATCCGGACCGACTACCAGGTCGACATGATGATTCGTTATCAGATCATCCTTTACCCGTTCGGCCATACAACCCAGTACACCCACAATCAGGCGCTTTTTCTTTTTCTTCAGCGAGTGGAAAAACTCCAGGCGGTTCAGGATCTTCTGCTCCGCATTGTCGCGGATAGAACAAGTGTTCATAAACACAGCGTCAGCCTCTTCCAGCGTTTCAGCTACGGAATACCCCGCCATTTGCATCACCGATGCAATCACCTCACTGTCGGCTACGTTCATCTGGCAGCCGTATGTTTCGATAAACAACTTTTTGTTGTCATCAGTCATTTCAGTTGCGGATTTAAAGTCCGCTCCCGTTAATTCGTTCATACTCAAATCTTAGTTTAAAAATTCGGATGCAAAGATACGGCTTCACTTTCAATAAGTAGTTAATTGACACAGAAATAACGCAAAAATTGATGATTTGGCAAGCAAATTTGTAATTTATGTTAAGAGGATAAACATTTTCCATCCATATACTTGGCAAATTTAAATTTATTTTTCACATTTGTGCAATGAAAGAAACATTAGATTTTTTCATAGTTAAGGTTTAGGTTAAAAAAATTAAGGGGAGCTGTGAAGCTGCCCTTTTTTCATGCCCAAATGTTAGTTCAAACCAGATAAAATGCCTACCTTTGGCGGATAACTATTTAGATGTGAAGCACAATGGAAGATTTTTTGAAATTTCTCTTGATAGCAGGCGTCATTCTTGTGGGAATATTCAAAGAGGTGAATAAAAACAGCAAGGCGAAAAAGGCTAAAGCCAAGCACCCCGTTCCCCCAATGCCATCTCCGGTTGAAGTAAACCCCGATGCCGTTCCCATACCCGAAGCATGGGGCAGCCCCAAATCCCTGGACGAACTGCTCCGGCCGATTCCTCGCGAACAACCGGCTTCCAAACAATTTTCCAAACAGCAAACTTCGAAACAAAAAAAGAAAAAAGAAGAAGTATCCGTGGCTGCATCTCTTGCAAACAGCGCTGCACAAGATGAACGGAACAGCCGGCAAGGTGCTCATTACAACACTCCCCACGACTCACCCGACAATAAAGAAGATTTTACGATTCATTCGGCAGAAGAAGCTCGCCGAGCCATTATCTGGGGAGAAATACTTCAACGGAAATATTGAGGGAAATTGAAATTATAAAGACATATCAAGCACGGATTACGCTGTCGCTCTATGCAATCCAACTTTTCCGGAAACCATGAAACCCGTGTAACCCGCGCCTGATATCTTATCCGAAAAGCGAATAGAATTATTAACTTATTAAATATCAACTGTATTTTAACACGAAATTTACTATTTATGTCACTCAATCGTATTTCGGCAGCGGAAGCTGCAAGCCTGATTAAACATGGCTACAACATCGGCCTAAGCGGATTTACTCCCGCCGGAACGGCCAAGGCTGTAACAGCCGAACTCGCAAAAATTGCTGAAGCAGAACATGCGAAAGGAAACCCGTTTCAAGTAGGAATTTTCACAGGTGCATCGACAGGAGAGTCCTGCGACGGCGTACTGTCACGTGCCAAAGCCATCCGCTACCGCGCCCCTTATACTACCAACGCTGATTTCCGCAAAGCTGTGAACAACGGAGAGATTGCCTACAACGACATACACCTCTCACAAATGGCACAGGAAGTGCGCTACGGATTCATGGGCAAAGTGAACGTAGCCATCATTGAAGCCTGCGAAGTGACTCCCGACGGAAAGATTTATCTGACTGCCGCCGGTGGTATTTCCCCGACGATCTGCCGTCTGGCCGACCAGATCATCGTGGAGTTGAACAGCGCACACAGCAAATCCGGCATGGGTATGCACGACGTATACGAACCGCTCGACCCTCCCTACCGCCGCGAGATTCCTATCTATAAACCGAGTGACCGTATCGGGCTCCCTTACGTTCAGGTAGACCCGAAAAAGATTATTGGCGTAGTAGAAACCAACTGGCCGGACGAAGCCCGTTCTTTCGCCGCTGCCGATCCGTTGACCGACAAAATCGGACAGAATGTTGCCGACTTCCTCGCTGCCGACATGAAACGTGGTATCATCCCGTCTACTTTCTTACCCCTGCAATCGGGTGTAGGAAACATCGCCAACGCCGTTCTCGGTGCATTGGGACGTGATAAAACGATTCCTCCATTCGAAATGTACACAGAGGTAATACAAAACTCCGTGATCGGACTGATTCGCGAAGGACGTATCAAATTTGGTAGCGCCTGCTCACTGACTGTAACAAACGACTGTCTGGAAGGCATTTACAACGATATGGATTTCTTCCGTGATAAATTGGTTCTCCGTCCGTCGGAAATCTCAAACAGCCCGGAAATAGTACGCCGTCTCGGTATCATTTCTATCAATACAGCCATCGAAGTCGACCTGTACGGCAACGTAAACTCTACCCATATCGGCGGAACAAAAATGATGAACGGTATCGGTGGTTCGGGAGACTTTACCCGCAACGCTTACATCTCTATCTTCACTTGTCCGTCTGTGGCTAAGGAAGGTAAGATCAGTGCAATCGTACCGATGGTATCCCACCACGACCACACGGAACACGATGTCAACATCGTTATCACCGAGCAAGGTGTTGCCGATCTTCGTGGCAAGAGTCCGAAAGAACGTGCACAAGCCATCATCGAAAACTGTGCTCATCCTGACTACAAAGAGCTTCTTTGGGATTACCTCAAACTGGCCGGCAACCGCGCGCAGACTCCACACGCTATTCAGGCTGCACTTGGTATGCACGCAGAGTTGGCTAAAAGTGGCGATATGAAGAATACCAATTGGGCTGAATACGCCAAGTAATATAGAATATAGGATTTACAATATTCGATTCTAAACAAGATAATTGTATTCTCTGGTAAACAAAATCTAACGATTTTTGCTTATTAGAGAATACAATTATCTTTTTATAGAAAAATCAATAAGTTATAGAAGAATCAATAAGCCCTCCATAAAGAGTAGAAACTTAACCTATGACAACATAGAAATCGGATTCAACAACGAAATTCCACTTGGGTTGTTTTGGGGTGTCAAAACACTTTTCTTTAGGAAAGTGCTTCTGCTGCACAGAGCTTTAGCAGGGATAAGTCTTTCAAGTTGGGTATTATGGCACCATCTATTTCCCAATAATCACCTCACACACCTTATCCTGAAATGCCCGTGCCTTAGCTGCCGAAAGCACATTCTGGTTCATAATGGCAAAAGCTACTTCATGTCCGTTTTTCATCTTCAGATAGCCCGCAAGCGCATTTATTGCCGTAAACGAACCTGTTTTGGCATGAACATTCCGGAAGGCAGGAGTACCTTTCATCCGGAATTTCAATGTTCCGTCCACTCCGCCAACGGGAAGAGATTTATATAACATCTGAAACACCTCTGTTTGCGAGTACGCATATTTCAGAAAGTCCACCAGCAGGGCAGGAGAGAGGTAATTATAATTGGACAGTCCGCAACCGTCGGCAATCTTATAGTCTTTCGGGTCATGCCCCAGGCGACGGATCAATTTCATAATCTCGACAATACCATCTTCGGCAGCTACCTGCTTCTTTCCCGTAGCCTGGGCTCCCAGACGACAGAGCAATGCTTCCGCATTGAGATTATCACTCTCTTTCATCAACTGGTTCAGCACTTTCTGCACGGAAGTATTCCAGCAAGCCATCCGTTCTACAGTCACACTATCACGAGGCAATTCGGCAAAGCCATACGACTGGGGAGTCGTGATTCCTTTCCCACGAAGACGCTCCAGGAAAGTATGCATAAAAAAACGGGGAGAGTCATAGATGTTTACATCGTCCTTTCTGATCGAAGTGACATTTCCCGAAACAAGGAGATTGTTTCCATTCGTCAACCAGTCTCTCGTGAAAGAGAATCTTCCGGCAGAAGAGGTACGTGTTTTCGTCTGATTCGTCACTGTATAATAGGAGGATACAGGTTGACAGGAAACACTTGCGGTATCTCCCTGCACCGTAGAAGGAACGACAGAAACCTGCACAGTCCCCTTACAAAACATCAGTGGAGACAAATAGGGCTGATAGCCCGCAGGGGTATCGTCCCATGCCCATCCACTACCCCAATAAAGAGAGTCTTTCATCGAAACATCGCCGTACACCTGTCCGTTAATCACCGAAAAAGGGAAAGTGATTACCTCTTCTATCAATGAATCCATCGACTGGCTGTTAAATTCAGGATCGAATCCGCCTACCACATACAGGTTGCCTTGCAAAGTATCATGTTCTATCACGCCATCGTGCCATACTTCCGTGCGGAAAGGTTCGGCAGCTTCGGGGCGGGAGAGTGCGGTAATAGCCGTCAGCAGCTTCATGGTAGAGGCAGGACGGGAAAGTTTCTCCGCACGATAGTTATAAAGTGATTTCTTAGCCGTCAGATCGTAGACGGATATACCGACCTCGGATGCTTCGGGGAGCATCTTCTTGATAAGCGAATCTATCCGGGAGAAATTCTGTTGTCCCCAAAGTGGCAACAAACAAACTGAAAGGGCGACCAACAAAAGACTTTTTTTCATACAATACAGTTTATGACATCAACAAATGTACAATGACACATCACCATACAAACTATTGCCAATAAGGCCGGAGTGATTATATATTTTCTCATCATATATTTGATTTTATCAGTAAGATACCCGCATCAATGAACGATCGCAGATATCGGAATCCGTTTATAACACTTCCCGGAAAATCTCTCCTACCGTAGGATGCGGGAAAACAATCTTTTTCCATTGCGCCGCCGTCAATCCGAGCTCAATGGCAGTGCCCGCAAGAGTGATAATCTCCGAAGCCGGATTGCCCAATACATGGGCTCCAATCACCCGTTGTTGTTCGTTCAGCAGTACTTTGCAGACTCCGTTCACGCCCTCATTCTCCGCCACAAAACGGCCGGAGTAAGCCATCGGAAGTTTGATAACCTGATAAGTGATACCTTTTGCCAACGCCGATTCCTCCGTTTCACCCACTCCGGCAATCTCCGGATTGGTATAGACTACGCCCGGAATAGCCCGATAACTCATGGCATCTTCCTTTCCCAAGATGGAATGTACGGCAACTTCCGCTTCACGAACAGCCGTATGAGCGAGCAAAGAGAATCCTGTCAGGTCACCACAAACATACACGCCCGGCACAGAAGTCTGCATCTTTTCATTAACTCTGATAGCGCCACGCTCTGTCTTCTCCAAATTCAAGTTTTCGAGCCCGAAACCTTTCGTCACCGGGCGACGGCCGACACTCATCAACAGCTTTTCTGCAATGACACTGCCGTTTCCCTCCGCGTTCTCATAAGAAACAACAACCCCTTCTTCCGTCTGCGACAAGCCGACCACTTTCGTACTAAGCAGGAATTTAATACCTCGTTTTGTATATTCTGCACGGAGCAAAGCGGAAAGCTCCTTATCCATTCCACCCAGGATTTCGTCCATCATCTCAACCACCGTCACTTGTACTCCCAAACTGTTGAAGAACGACGCAAACTCCATACCGATTACCCCGCCACCAACAATAGCCAAAGAAGCCGGCAATTCTTTACTGTCCAAAGCATCCCTGTGCGTCCAGTAGTTCACCGCGTCCACTCCCGGAATAGGGGGAATGAAAGTTTCCGAACCCGTACATAATATCAGATTCTCTCCTTCGTAAGTCTCTTCCCCGCAGCGAACCGTATTTTTATCAATGATCTGCGCTTCTCCTGATACAATTGTAACATTGTTGGCAGTCAGCTTCGCTTTCACTCCCAGCACCAGTTTACGCACTACCTTACTTTTACGCGCTATTATCTTAGGCAAATCGAAAGAGACTTCCGGGATATTGACTGCATACTTTGATGCATGTTTTGCACTGTCATAAGTCTTTGCCGAATACAACAATGTTTTCGTAGGAATACAGCCTTCATTCAGACAGACGCCACCCAGACTATTCTTTTCGATAAGCAATACGCTCAAACCACCTTTCCCGGCAGCTTCGCCAGCCGTATATCCCGCAGGACCGCCACCGATAATAATTACTTGATATTTCATAGTATATAATCAGTTAATCTTTTCATTATTATCAAAACATGCTACGATTCATCCGCTTGAGAGTCTACAGGGTCTATTGCCTCCGTGGCCTTTATTTTCTTTGAGAACATTCTCTTTTCGAGTAGTTCTGCAAATTCCTGTTCCTTGACAGGCATCACCGAAACAAACTTCCCTTTTTCGTATTCTATCAGGATATAATCCGTCACCGAGAAGCGGCCGAATTTCATGGAATGGTATTTCCTGACTGCGGTAATTTCGGAAAGCGGAATTACCTTCTTACGAATAAAACGACCACGTGAGACTTCCAGATCACCGTTTGTTGTCAATGTATAAGTAGTGTGTATAATTTGTTCGATCACTACAATCAGCATCAACATAAACAGTACCGCCACTAAGATATATTTACACCACAATGCGCCGACGGCATTCACAGTAAGCACCACCAACAGGAAATATTGGTACCAGGCGATGCGGGCATGAAAAATTCGATTCATTTTGTCAGATTTTTGCCTGCAAGGTAGCAATTTTATGAATTAGTGACAACGAAAAGTACAACGAAGTAACTTATTTTGTAGCTTTGCGGTGAGAAATAACAAGATTATGGTAAGAAAATTCGATTTCCTCGTTATCGGTTCCGGAATTGCCGGTATGAGTTTTGCGCTGAAAGTGGCGCACAAAGGTAAAGTTGCTCTTATCTGTAAAAGTGGGCTGGAAGAAGCCAATACGTACTTCGCCCAGGGAGGTGTAGCCTCCGTCACCAACCTTCTGGTGGATAATTTCGACAAGCACATTGAAGACACAATGATTGCCGGCGACTGGATCAGTAACCGTGCCGCAGTAGAAAAGGTTGTGCGCGAAGCTCCCGCACAAATTGAAGAACTGATTAAGTGGGGAGTGGATTTTGACAAAAACGAGAAAGGCGAATTTGACTTGCACCGCGAAGGCGGACACTCGGAGTTCCGTATTCTTCACCATAAAGATAATACGGGAGCGGAAATTCAGGACAGCCTGATTAAAGCCGTACAACGCCATCCGAATATCACGGTCATCGAAAACCAGTTTGCCATTGAAATCCTGACACAGCATCACCTGGGAGTGACTGTAACCCGCCAGACACCGGACATCAAATGTTATGGTGCTTATATCCTCGATCCGAAAACGGGAAAAGTAGATACCTATCTTGCTAAAGTGACGCTAATGGCTACCGGTGGAGTAGGGGCTGTTTATAAAACAACCACTAACCCGCTAGTCGCTACCGGAGACGGTATCGCCATGGTTTACCGTGCCAAAGGTACGGTGAAGGATATGGAGTTTGTACAATTCCACCCTACCGCCTTGTATCATCCGGGAGACCGTCCTTCTTTCCTGATAACGGAAGCGATGCGTGGTTACGGAGGCGTACTGCGCACAATGGACGGCAAAGAGTTCATGCAGAAATATGATCCCCGTCTTTCGCTCGCTCCCCGTGACATCGTGGCACGCGCCATCGACAACGAGATGAAGAACCGCGGAGACGACCATGTATATCTGGACGTCACCCACAAAGATCCCGAAGAAACAAAGAAACACTTCCCCAATATCTACGAAAAATGTCTTAGCCTGGGCATCGACATCACGAAAGATTATATCCCGGTAGCCCCGGCCGCCCATTATCTCTGCGGAGGTATCCTTGTCGACTTGGACGGACAATCTTCCATCGAACGTCTTTATGCCGTGGGAGAATGTTCCTGCACAGGATTGCATGGAGGCAACCGCCTGGCTTCCAACTCACTGATAGAAGCAGTCGTATATGCCGACGCTGCCGCCAAGCACAGTCTACAAGTGGTCGATCAATATTCTTATAATGAAGATATTCCCGAATGGAACGATGAAGGAACCCGTTCGCCGGAAGAAATGGTGCTCATAACGCAAAGTATGAAGGAAGTGAACCAGATTATGAGTACGTATGTAGGTATTGTCCGCAGCGACCTCCGTCTGAAACGTGCCTGGGACAGACTCGATATTATCTACGAAGAGACTGAAAGCCTGTTCAAACGTAGCGTAGCGTCCAGAGAAATCTGCGAATTACGTAATATGGTGAATGTGGGTTATCTGATTATGCGCCAAGCAATGGAGCGTAAGGAAAGCCGCGGATTACATTATACGATAGATTATCCTCACGTGAAGAAATGATTATGAAAACATTGATTCGGACCTTTATTCTTTTCTTCTGCATAACGGGACTAGCTTCCTGCTATGCAGGTATTCCACTGAAAAGCGGAAAATCGGAAAATAACCAGACTTATGAAGTCAGTTATCTGTTCGAGCACGACGGAGTGAAAGTGTACCGTTTTCTCGATCTGGGAAACTATGTGTATTTCACGACCCGGGGAGATGTAACCAGTATCAAGAATGATTCAACAAGAAAAAGGACAATTACTATTTATAAAGACAGTATACCAAACCGATAACGAAAAGAGGGTGTCTAATTAGTCTCTTTTTAACGATTTCACCCCTATCAGCAGTTCAAATAATGACTCTGACAGGGGTGATTTCTTTTTTTCGGGGCATGTTAGACAGCCTCTTCCTTTATTTAAATCATTCGAGATTTATCTATTCATCCGTAGATTAATAGTTTTCCTTCTTCACCTCGAAATAAGCCTGTGGATGCAGACATGCCGGGCAAACTTCGGGAGCTTCCTTACCGATTTCAATGTAACCGCAGTTACGGCATTGCCATACCACTTCGCCTTCTTTAGCGAATACAGTCATATTTTCGATGTTATTCATGAAAGCCAGGTATCTTTCTTCGTGACCTTTTTCTGCGATGGAGATATTGCGGTACATAGCAGCAATCATCGGGAAACCTTCCTGTTCTGCCACGTCAGCAAAGTGAGGATAATCCAGTGACCATTCTTCATGTTCACCCGCTGCGGCAGCGCGAAGATTTTCAAGTGTATTACCAATTACACCGGCCGGATAGCTGGCAGTGATTTCTACCATACCGCCTTCGAGGAACTTAAACATACGTTTTGCATGTTCTTTTTCCTGATCGGCAGTTTCAGTGAAAATAGCCGCAATTTGTTCGTAGCCTTCTTTTTTAGCTGCACTTGCGAAATAAGTGTAACGCATTCTAGCCTGTGATTCTCCTGCGAATGAAGTCAACAGATTTTTCTCTGTTTGAGTTCCTTTAATACTCTTAGCCATAATTCTATATATATTTTAAATTGGTTGATTACCAAACGTAACTTGTCGTACTATTTATAACGCAAATATAAACGATTTGTTCACAATAAACCACCTTTTCTTAATGAATAAAAACTATCACCTCATTGATGAAATCTATCAACAGACAAATAGTATGTTCAAAAACATACTTATTTCGATTATTTTATCTAATTTTGCAACCTCTACTTTGCAAAAAAGTACAGAGTACACGTATAATAACATCTAAAAATGAAGCTATTTGAATTTAAACCCAAACTGGTTTCTTGTCTAAAGAATTATTCGAAAGAAACGTTTATGGCGGACCTGATGGCCGGCATCATCGTAGGTATCGTAGCGCTTCCACTGGCTATCGCTTTCGGTATCGCTTCGGGAGTTTCGCCCGAAAAAGGTATTATCACCGCTATCATTGCGGGATTCATCATTTCCCTGTTGGGAGGCAGCAAAGTCCAGATCGGCGGTCCTACGGGAGCATTTATCGTCATTATCTATGGCATCATACAACAATACGGCGAGGCCGGACTGATTGTAGCCACGCTAATGGCGGGCGTACTCCTTGTATTATTAGGAGTGTTCAAGCTGGGAGCTGTCATCAAATTCATTCCTTATCCTATCATCGTCGGATTTACCAGCGGTATCGCCGTCACTATTTTCACGACCCAGATTGCCGATATTTTCGGTTTATCTTTCGGAGACGAGAAAGTGCCGGGAGACTTCGTCGGGAAGTGGCTGATTTATTTCCGACACTTCGACACGATCAACTGGTGGAATACCATCGTTAGTATTGTCAGCATTATTATTATCGCCATCACTCCGAAGTTCTCAAAGAAAATTCCCGGCTCGCTGATTGCCATCATCGTAGTCACGGTAGCCGTTTACCTGATGAAAACTTTCGGAGGGATCGACTGCATCCAGACAATCGGCGACCGCTTCACCATCAAATCGGAGTTGCCCGATGCCGTTGTGCCTGCGTTGGATTGGGAAGCTATCAGGGAACTGTTTCCGGTGGCTATCACCATTGCCGTATTGGGAGCTATCGAGTCGCTGCTGTCTGCCACGGTAGCCGACGGTGTGATAGGCGACCGCCACGATTCCAATACAGAACTGATTGCACAGGGAGCTGCCAATATCATAGCTCCTCTGTTCGGAGGTATTCCTGCCACCGGAGCCATCGCCCGTACCATGACGAATATCAACAACGGGGGTAAGACACCGATAGCCGGAATCATCCATGCAGTAGTATTGCTGTTGATTCTGCTCTTCCTGATGCCACTCGCACAATATATCCCGATGGCATGCCTTGCCGGAGTACTGGTCATCGTATCTTACAACATGAGCGGATGGCGTGTATTCAGAGCTTTACTGAAGAATCCGAAATCGGACGTTACCGTACTGCTTATCACGTTCTTCCTGACCGTTATCTTCGACCTGACCGTCGCTATCGAGGTAGGATTGGTGATTGCTTGCGTTCTCTTTATGAAACGTGTCATGGAGACTACCGAAATCTCGGTGATTACCGATGAGATTGACCCGAATAAAGAATCGGATATTACCGTACACGAAGAAAACCTGATGATTCCCAAAGGTATAGAGGTATACGAAATCAACGGCCCTTATTTCTTCGGCATCGCTACCAAGTTTGAAGAAACAATGACACAACTGGGAGACCGCCCGAAAGTACGTATCATCCGTATGCGCAAGGTTCCGTTCATCGACTCCACAGGTATTCATAACCTGACTGCTCTCTGCGAAATGTCGCAGAAGGAAAAGACTACCATTATTCTTTCGGGAGTCAACGAGAACGTGCATAATGTACTGGAAAAAGCCGGATTCTACGAGTTGCTGGGAAAAGAGAATATCTGCCCGAATATCAACGTAGCATTGGAAAGAGCGAAAAGTCTGGTAGAATAACGCTGTTTATCAGTTACTTGCAAGCTATATATACCGTGCGTATTGGACATATAGATCCAATGTGTTGGGCATATATGACCTGCGTGTTGGATCTATAGCTCCAACACGCAAGCTATATATAGCCTATTTAATCAATCGCCACCTTACTAGACTTAAAAAATAATCCGCGCTTATGCGTCGCCCTCCACACCTGCCTGGCTTGTCTTACTCCAGCATCACTTCATCAAAAAAGATTCTCGATGTCTGTCCCGGTCTCACATGAGATGCAGGACAAACTCCCGGACCTTTGGCGGTCACACGTACATAACGGGCCTGTGTGCCTCCCAGTTTCAATGACAGGTTTTCTATAAAATTCCCTTCACGGAAAATCTCTTCAGACGTGAAGCTCTGCACAACGGCTTCGCGGAACTTGGAGTTATCATCCGAAACTTCCACCCTCACGGATGCCGGTTTATGGATAGCCATTCCATTGTTCGTGATGCATCCCAATGTCAACGTGTTCAGCATTTCCGGCTTCAGCAAGTCAATCGTAAAAGAGACAGAGTCATTGTCCGCCCATGAGCACCACTCGAAATCCGAATATTTCAGGCTTCCGCGTATTCCATTCGTCAGGAGCTTTTCAGTCGGATTGGTTCCCAGTACAGGTTTGGCGGTAGCCAAGTTCCATCGGACAGGAAGTATCAATGTCTTTCCCATCTGTCTGCCGTACGCAAAAGTTGCACCTTTTAGGGTAAGCGCCTCTTTTACAGGCACTATTTTTTCGTAGAGCGGTGAAGTTGCCGTAGGTTCGCTGCCGTCCGTCGTATAATGTATCTCCATATCAGGACGGATACATTCCAGTTTCACTTCAAGCATTCCATCGTTTGGAGTTACCGTATGCTGGATGTTGTACATTGAACGGGCGTAAACGATGCCTTTAGCTGTCAGATGCTCATTATAGGCATCCAGTCCTTTCAAAAACGCAGTCCAGTCCTTGTGTTCGGGCTGTGTCCATGCCACTTCCGCCAGGGCGGCAAGACGGGGGAACACTAAATAATCGACATCTTCCGGCTTATTGCAGAACTCCGTCCACATAGATGCCTGTACGCCCTTTAACAAAGAAGCATATTCCGGTTTCCAGTCCGCTTGCACAGGTTCGTAATCGTAGATGTCTTTCAGCGTGTTATTTCCGAAATAGGTCTGGGGTTCGAACCATTGCGGGCCTTGATAACGAATCAGATACAAGATGCGGGCAGGGGTCATAATGAACTGATGTCCTTTTTCCGCGGCTTTTAAAGCAGCCGTACCGAGTCCGCGCCAGCCTTGGATGATAACACCTTCCGGCAGGAAACTGCTATTTGTCAGTTCATCCCAACCTATCACTTCGCGTCCTTTGCTGCGTACATAGTCGCTCATCCGTTTCATAAAGTAACCTTGCAGGTCTTCTTCGTTGGCAAGGTGCTCTTTCTTTATCCGCTGCTGGCAAAGCGGGCATTTTTTCCAGTACCCTTTCTGCGCCTCATCTCCTCCCAGATGAATATATCGCGAAGGGAAGATTGCCATCACTTCATCTAAAACATCTTGCAAGAATGTAAATGCACTATCGTTTCCGGCACAATAAATCACTCCCGAATTACTTCCGCCCAAACCCGGAATTACTCCGATGTAACTGTCTACTACGGGGCAGGCCAGTTGCGGATAGGCAGCCAGTGCAGCGTTGCTGTGAGCCGGCATATCTATTTCGGGGATAATTTCTATCTGGCGGTCGGCAGCATAGGAGACCATTTCTTTAATATCTTCCTGTGTATAAAATCCACCGATAGGAGTGGGTTCACCCGGTTCGGCGTTACGGCGGAAATAGAAGGGAACGTCCATGCGGTTCACTCTCCATGCTCCCACTTCCGTCAAACGGGGATATTTCTTGATTTCCAATCGCCAGCCGTTATCGTCCGTGAGATGGAAATGAAGCGTATTGATTTTGAGCATGCCCATACAGTCGATGATACGCAACACGTTTTCCTTGGGGATGAAGAAACGGGCGGCATCCAGCATCAATGCCCGATAGCCGAAGCGCGGCTCATCCTGAATGGTTACGGCGGGGATACTCCATCGGATATTCTTAGCCTGTTGATTGCCTTCAACAGCCGACGGCAACAATAGGCGGATGGTCTGTAATGCATAGAAAAAGCCTTTTATATCCGATGCCTTTACCTGAATCTGTTCCGGAGTAACTGCCAACTGATAGGCTTCGCTTTTTAAAGAAGAGTCGGTTGTAAAGCAGACATGGCTCTTCTCACTGCCACCTATTGCCAACTGTGGGGTGATCCCCGAGCTTCTCTTCAATAAGTTTATAAAGTTGCGGACGATGACAGCCTGCTCGTGGTTCTCTACCGAAAACAGCGTTTGAGAAGAGAAAGTAAAGTTACCCTCTCCCGGCACGACCTGCGCCGGACGGGGAACTATTGAAATAGGGGGAGATGTCAAGTTGGCGGCATGCATACTAATCAAAGACGTCAATAGCACGAGAATAATTAAGATTTCTTTCTTCATGGTAATAAAACTTTTAAGAGTGAAAATGTCGAAAGAGATGCATAAACACCTGACTTCCGACATTTTATCAATTAATCTATTGAAAACAGAACACTATATTAGTAGAATAATTGACCTGCATTTGCCCAGTATGTCACACCTTCGTCCGAATACGTGCTATTCGTATAAAAACGAATCCAATCAATTTCCATCATAGGTGTATTCGGATCGGTCTTAGGTTCGGAAATAGCCTTCAATACACTATCCCATCCGTCCGGACGATTGTCTGCCGGAGCAAAAAGGAAATCCAAAGCCAAGCCATCTGCAGGAGCAAAACCCCAAGAACTTGTCGAAGGGACATCTACATTCGTACTTCCATTGATTCCTACTTTTATTCCATCTGTAGTCAATTCTACCCAATAAATATTATAATCACCAATTTTGGGGAGTGGGCTTGTTTTAGTACCATCTTCCATTGTCGAGAAAACACCTTGTGTCACCAAGTTTCCTTTCGTATTTCTAAGAATATCGATTCTCTGTATTTGTTTATCAAATACGCCCCCAGGTGCATCTCTAAGCTCAATGACCGGAACAATACCCGTACGATCTCCCGTCACACGCACTCTCATTTCTATACGCATTCCCGGATTGATGTGTATAAAACGGGTAGAAGCACCTGAACCGCCTCTTCCAATATATACAGCAGCCGAACCGTAATCTCTACTCGCACCAAGTCCGTCTCCCGGTGTGGAACCAGCTTGTACCCACAATTGATAAGTACCGTCTTCTGTTACATTAGAACATTTATCGCGATTAGCAGCAAACACATCTTGTATTGATTTAGTTGGAATATAATTAAAAGACCAATGCCTATAGTTACCAAACGACGTATTCGGCTTCGTCGGCATACTCCACCCGAAAGAGCTTTGTATAAAATGGAACTCTACGCCACTCCAGAATTTCCATCCTTCCTCTGCTAATTTCTGGTTGGGATGCGAAGTTAACGAAGCATAATCAGTTCCAGGTTTAGCACCCGTTTTTCCGGTTATTTCTACAGACGAGCTTCTGTCACTCCCCCACCAAGCATCGAATTTGCTTTTATTGCCTTTAGATACAAATGGATATTCCGGATGTTCATACACCAAGGTCGGATCATACATATCCGGATTGGCAAGAGATTCGAGGTCAGTCATCATAATTACTAATTTATCAGACTTCATCGGATTAGCTTCAGAGTTTGAAGTGAAATTCAATGTCAACTCCTTGTCTCCTGTCTTCGCTCCATCCATAACTAAAGATATAGGGTCAGTTTTTGCGTTCAGCGCTCCTGCAGGAATAGTCAGTTCACTGGGCAAATTTTCAAAAGAGCTCTCATCCTCCGCTTTTGCGCTGATACTTACCACAATAGGTATTGCCCTCGGTTTATCCAGACTGGCTACCAACACAAATTTATCACCTTCCGTTACTATATTGTCCGCATTGCCTTGTATTGCCATATTTACCCGATAGTAATCGGACACTTTCATAGGAAAACTAGGGTTACCAATCTCGTATCCGCGGGAAAAAGCTACAAAATTAAAGTTTTTACTTCCTTCCAATCCAGTTTCTTTCAGAGGGAACTCAACACGAATACTCTTCTCACCTTTCGGAAAAGTAACGATGTTATGAAAATCTTTGAATACGCCGGACACATCCTCCGTACCAGTTTTAGCGGTAAAATAAATATCAAAATCTTCGTTAGCCAAAACCTCGCTTCCATCCTTATCCGGATTAATATCCAAATCGACAACTAACTTTTCGCCCATTACAAAAGTCGTATTATTGACAGTCATCGTAAAAGGAACAGCTTGTGGTAAAGGCAAATACTTAGGGATATTCAGTAAATGTTCCTCTTTCTAAAAAATCAAGAGAAAAGCTTTGCTT
>OBVY01000298.1_pt1 | contig 64152 bp, 76 predicted proteins | sample 1538051 | NCBI WGS metagenome assembly OBVY01 (sample SAMEA2580017, study PRJEB22360) | human gut metagenome | biome: human gut; feature: human-associated habitat; material: faeces | place: Denmark | collected 2008/2010 | reverse complement strand
GTGCGTCTGAGCCGGTGGCAGCGTTCACATAAACGGTCTTTGTTTCAATGCTGCCTTCTGCAATATTCTTTGCAGTCCGTAATTTTTCTGGAATGCCATCTATAGTCAACACGGAACAGCCATCGTTACCATAAGCACCGATTCCAGGGCCACTGTAATCAATTCTTGCTCCCTGATTTGCCTGAATCCCGCCGATATGGCGATATTGGCTCTCTGCGTTGGAGATGACGGAAAATCCGCCATACTGCACCCATTCCCGCTGAATGTCGCATAGCCGCACTTGTGCAAAACTATTTCGAGATTCCACCCAATAGAACGAACAGTTTTCAAAATTGGCGATGGTGTTATACATCGTGAATACGCTGCTATTCCCTGTGAGGTCGATGCCTTTCCATTCCAAATTGCAGTTGTAAGCGAAAATCGCATTCTGAATTTTTGGCAGGTCGCTTGCTGTGCCGTAGGCTTCAAATCGGAGCGTTCGGTGATACAGCTGAATGCCCATGCCGTATTCATTGCTCTTATCCGTGGCGGTGTAGGTTTGCCCTTTCTTCAGGCAGATAATCGCCTGCTGGTAGGCGTTCGCCAGTACAAGAGCACGGTCGATGGTCTGCACAGCAGTGGTGGTCGCCTTTCCGTTGTTGGTGTCTGAGCCAGTTTCTGCGTCCACATACAGCCGTACCCGTTCGCCAATGGTCAACCCCTGCATGGATTGCAGCAGGGCTTCTGCACGGCTGACGCTGCTTTCTGCACGGTCAGCATCGGCTTTTGCGGTTTCACTCTTCTTGGTGACATCCTGCTGGACTTCCTTCATAGAATCCATGTATTCATCATATTTCGTTTTCATTTCTTCCGGTGTTGGAATAGCGGAAGTATCTCCATCTATGGAATCCTTTACAATTGCGTCAATCACCTGCGACTTTGCAATCAGACCGCCTGTACCATCTTTGGCAATCCATTGCAGTTTTACAATTCCGGAAAATTGTGTAACCGCATTTGACAGAATGACTTGATTGTTTACAATCTGCATATCATATATCGTCATATCCGGCAATTCCGCTCGAAGAAAATAATTTGCTGCCCCCTGTACTTCTGGAGCGTCAACAGATACCCGTCTTGTATTGCATTCTCCTTGCATTGCCAGCCACAACGTGTCAACCGTTGCAAAATAATTTTTTTTATCAATTGTGATTTGCATTGTTTATCCCTCCTCCGGTTTTTTCTTATTCATTTTAATTTCGCCATCATTACAAATAATTGCAATCGTGCCATAGGGCACCGCAACTTCTCCGTTATGCGTTCCGGTAAACCAGCTATAAAAATCGTTCTCCCCTTGTCCTGGATGGGATAATACATTAAATTCCGACAATGTGCCATTAAAATAGATGGTGGACAATCTTCTCTGCCATGCGAATGTTTCGCTTTTGATGGACTTGATTGCATTTGTAAAGCTGACTGTTTGCACAATATCTCTTCTGGGTTCAGAAGATGCCGCATCGGAAAACAGCCCTTCCAAGTCGAAAACTTTTTTAGACATGCTGACTGCATAAAAGGTTGTAACAATGTGTGGAACATTGCCATCAAAAGAACGAAATCCTAAAATCTGACTATACGGCTTGTCAATGTTGCCATTGAGCAGCTTGATTCCAATCCAAATTTCATCCGTTCCAATCGGGATATACTTTCTCACGGAAAAGCGTCCATTATCGGTATCAAAAGGCGTAGAAACGCCGTCCCACCATGACAGCTGAAAAGAACCGCTAACATTGCTGAGTGCAAAATAAATGCGTGTCATACCGGACACATTGATTCGCAGGAAGAGATCATATTCTTCTGTTACCTGTTTTGAAATCGTAGATCCACCGGTTGCATAAGACGGTGTACGCATTCCATAGACAGATTCAGAAACATTTCCCAATGTGATATTGGTGATTTCTCCACGAATGACATCGTATTCCCGTCTTGTAATCATCTGTGTGGTGCTGATTCCGATTGTAGTATCGTATACTGTGCCAATATCGCCAACGTCAAAGCTGTCCCCAATGACTGCATCTTTGAAAAATACGCTGCTTTTCAAATCCAAAAAATCAATTTGATACGACACAATCGGATGATTGATATTTTTAAATTCTGCAATCGCATTTTCCAAGCTGCTTGTACTATATACACCAACATAAGGCAATGCAAACGGGGAAAAAGAATCTTTAATAGACAGCACATTGCTATTCTGTTCTTCATTTTCGCCTTCGCCAATCGAAAAGCACATTTTTTCTTTTGATTCCTCGTAATTTTCCGAAACAGAAATAGATTTTATGTTTTCTGAATAGGCAATGCGAAACGCTGGTTTTTCCATGCTGCCAGCTGCTGATTCTCGCCTTTTTTCAAGCGAAAAATAAAAGTTATCCCGATATAATTCATGCCCTGCCACTGGAATCAATCCATTGATGACAACATCGCATACTGTTGCATTTCCAAGCCGGTCTTTGAAATTAACCGCTTCTATCGGGAATGTATCTGTATCATCGGTGTGCTGGCTGAAACTGTATAATATTTTTCCTGCATCCTCAAAGCCGTAATCTCTTAAATTCTTTGTATAGGCAGCTGTCATAGTTGCAGCCATAATTTGAGCCGCATTCTTTGCCGATTCCTCTTTGCTCCATTCCACGTTTCCGATCAAAAAATTAAGATAATACCATATGTGGTAAGCCGTACAGGTGATTGTAATTTCTCCGTGTTCATTTTTGGATACATCTCTGGATAAAATGATAAACAGCTGTGATTGGTCTTTTGACCCTCTCACCGGATAGGGTACACGCAAAATATTGTAGCATTTCAGCCGCTTCCAAGCCCCAAATGGGTCAATGGGATGCTTGATGGTGCAACTAAATTCACTGTTAAACTCTTCTGTTGCAATGCATTCTGTTGGATATAAGGAATAGCCATTTTTTATGACCGTTTCACCATTTACCAGCATATAAAAGTCATTCTGCCCGACTGGTTGTTCAAACACGCCAATTTGATGATACACAACAGCACCCCCTTATAACAAGAATCTTGCACATCGTTTGATGGATAAAAAAGATAGGTTTTCATATGTGATTTCACATTTTACGCTGGCTGGCAAATAGAGTGATGAAAAATCGCCATAAGTTTCACAACTAAGGTCTACCTTTTCTTCGTCCGGCAGTTCTTTGACTACGCCATTTTCCAGCGTTCCAAACAAAACAAGCCTGCTCCATCTGGTATCTATACAATATACCTGATCTGTCGCCAGACCAGTATTGATATAAAGTACAGCACCACCGACAGAAAAGCTGGTTGTTGCATCTGTAGCAGCTGGCACGAAGTAAATCATCGGTGTTGCTGGAATATCGCCCACACGGGCAGTATCATATTCTGTGATTGCAATTGTTCCGGAGGATTCCGAAATGGTTGGCTTTATCTGCTTTTCTCTCAGCAATTCAGAATATGCGTAACAGGTATAGTTCAGCGTGATTTCTGTGAATCGGTTTGATTTTCGGTCAGGTGTAATCCCATCCATGCACCATGCTGTAATTTTACGCTCTGGATGGTCTGAAATAATCAAATCACCATGCCCTGTAAAATGCTTCAATACTTCTTCTGCTCTTTGTCTGCCAACTGTACCAATTGTAAAAGAGATTTGCTTTGTGCTATAGCTGCCATAATCGTAAATAATCGGCGGCATACCGACCGCAGTTGCTACTGTATAATCATTTGCAGCAATTACAGGAGCAGGCAAAAATTTCACATAACCATATTGTCTACTATCATGCCCATTAAATAGAATATAGCTCATTTCACACCGCCCCCTGTAACAAATACTGCTTTTTGTGTTTCTGCTGCAATCCGCTGCATAACCTTTCGGATGTCGTCTTCACTATTTACATTTCCAATAGATAAGCCATTCAGATTCACTGTGATGTTTGCTGTTCGGTTCAAGTTTTGTGTGTTCCCACGGTTGCTTATTCTGTCCGCAGTGCCAATTGCAGCAGTTGCATACACTTCCGGCGAAACAGAATGTTCCGATAAATACTGTTCAAAGGGCGTTACTGCTGATTCTGCCATAGTTCTTCCAGCATTCTGCATTTCCGGCAAACTGTCGTTGATGGTGTTGATATAGCCAGCAACAGACATTTCCGCAGCCCATCCGAATTTCTTAGATGGAGATGCAATGCCCAATGCACTATTAAACGCATTGGAAATCATGCTGGCAGTATAAGACACACTTGCTTCTAACTGCCGCCGTCTTTCTTCCATGGTGTTCAAATATCCATCCGCTGACATATTGGCAGCATATGCAGCATTATTATATAGTTCATATGCGATGTTTTGTGAACGCTCCAGCAATCCATTAAAAGCACTTGGGGTATCTTGTGCATCAAAGGTTGCCTTAAAAGTGCTTCCGCCTGTTGTGGCAGCGGCTGGCCCTTGGGGGCCCCACCTTTCCCCCTGTATTATCTGCCATTGGTGACCACAGCTTTCCACTCAGTTCTGCGGCAGCTGCAACAGTATCATCCATAGATTTTTGAGCGTTGGACGTTGCTTTTCTCCATTCAATGCCAGTTCTTATATTCATGTTCTCCATAGCGGTAACATCTTCTTGCGTAACGCCTGCCATACCATTTGCAACAGCTGTTTTGGTGTTGTCTAACTCGTTATTGATACGATAAGCCTGCCGCTGCAAATAACCACTGGTTGCCGTTTCAGCGGTTGCAAAATGGTTTTCCAGATAATACATGGATGTTTCCAATTCTTCTTTTGTACCACTTGTGATTGCCTGTTGCAACTGCTCATAATTTGCAATGGTTGTACTGTATTCTGAATACATATCTTCTGCATTTATCAATGCCTGCTGTAAGGTTCTTTCATCCGCTGCTTCTTGTTTCAGCTGGTTGAGTTCTCTTACTACATCTGGATCAGCTATATCATATTCTCTAAGCCTTGCATTTTGTTTTTCAAGTTCTGCAATTCTCAAATTTCTCTGCCCAGAATCCGCATAAATTGCATGTAAACGAAAATTGCTATAGTTATTCTGTGCTTCCATATAGGTATTCAGAGCATCATCTTTTCCAGACAACGCTTCTGAAAACTGGTCAGCATAAATATTTGCATAGGCTTCGCCCTTCTTTTTCAGCAGGACTTCATCCAATTTTACAGATAATTCGTCATATTTTTGGATGACACCATCCACAATTTCAATTTCTTCGCCGGTCACATCGCCAAGTTCTTCCGTGATGAACTTCGCACGATTTTCATAGCCTTCCTTGATTCTGCCGTTGCCATCAACGATTCCATCCAGTTCAGCTTTTAAGCCCTCGTAATACTGAAATTCTGCATCCTTATTTTTTATGTTCGTATCTGCTGCATCTTTCGCTTCTTCCCACTTCGTTCTCTGATCACTCAATTTGTCACATAATTCCTGCGTTTTTTCAGAAACAAGGGAAGTTGGTTCTAAGGAATCCTCTAAATTATTATAGTAATCGTAAATGGCAATGCCTGCTCCAACGGCAAGCCCGGCAATCAATCCGAATAAGTTTGCTTTCTGTGCAGCATTCAGCAATAACTGTGCATCTTTTGCTGCCTTAATTGCATTCACAACAGCAGTCATTCCGGATACGGCACTGGATACAAATTTCGTAACCGTACCGATAGCAAGTGCAATTTTCATGGCTTCGCCGACTTTTTTAATGGTATCAATGATGTGATCCATGTTGTTGGAAACATAGTCCATAGCAGATTCCAGCTTGGGCATTGCTTTATCAAAAATCGGCTGTGTGATTTCTGTTTTGAATTTTCTGCCAAGGGATTCCGTTCTTCTCTCAACGCCGTTAAATTTAATCTTATCGACTTCTTCCAGCGTTTCTTTGGAGGTTGTGATGTTGCCGTTTACATTCATCAAGGCTTTTACGCCTGCTGCTCCAAGATCTTCCCACATCGTGCCGAACAAATCAACTCCGGCTTGATTCATTTTTACCTGATCATCCATCTGAAATAAAGCCGTTAAGGTATCTTCTGTTGCTTGTCTGGCTGTTTCCCCACCTTGAGAAAATTTTTCTCTCATTTCATCTGCATCCAGCCCAATTAAGCTGAATCCTTCTGTTGTAGAATCCGCAGTATCTTTAGTGCGAATGCCAAATTCTTTCATGGCATCGCCCAATTTATCGACAGAAAACGTACCGGAAGCCGTGCCGTTTGCAAGAGAATTAAAGAAATCATCTGCATCATAGCCCAATTGCTGATAATGCACAGCATATTCATTGATGGAATCCAGCAAATCGCCATTCTTGTCAAGCCCTTGCTGCGAACCTTGAATCATCATAGAAAACGCTTCATCAGACGAAATGCCAAACTGATCCATCAGCATTTTTACGGCTCTCAGCTGTTCCTGTGCATCGTAACCGAAGTAACTTTCCATCGTGAATAGATTCTCTGTAATATCGGACAAATCAGCATCATTCAAATCGCCAAACTGCTGTACCACCAAAGCCATCGTATCGGATACGTTGCTTAACGATTCACCGTTACCGGATTCGTAAATATCATTGATAATATCCTTGTATTGCTCCATATCACTGGCAGCCGTTCCGGTTTTTACCGCAAAACTGCCAACCGCAGAATCACTTTCGAGGAGCAGGTCATACATATCATGCAAGCCATCTGTGACAAATTTGATTCCCTCTGTATAAAGATTGGCTGCAACGCCTTTCATTGCAGTAAATCCGTCTGATGCTTTGTCGGAACGGTCTCTGACATCTTCCAAGGAATCCGAAACATCATCAAAAGAATCCGCAGAACTGTTACTGCTATCGGATATGTCCTCTAATTCTCTGCTCAGTTTGTTTGCTTCTCCCTGTGCAGAATACAGCATCTTGCTGTATTTATCGGTTGCACTTGCAGCATCATCTGCTGCTTTTCTGGCATGGATGGCTTCTTCAGAGGCATAACCATATGCTTCCGCCGCCTGATCCGCTGCCGCCTGTGCTTCCTGATATTTTCTTGACTGATATTCGACCGCATCCGATAACGCCTGTATTTTCTGCTCGGATTGTTCCTGCATTTTTCGCAGAATTTCCTGTGCCTTTGCGGTTTTTTCTACAGCATCATCATTCTGATTAAATTCAGATGTTACCGTTTTCAGCTCTTCTCGCATCGCTTTCAAACTGTTGTTTGACATGGAAAGTGCTTTCCGGAATGCACTTTCCCCATCCAGACTGATACGTGCTTTAATATCTCTTACTTGTGCCATTTTTCCACCACCTTCCATAGATGCATTTGTGTCAATTCACCCGGTCGTGTATTCAGTGCTTCCGCACGGGTAAGTCCAGCAGACAACCCATAGTATAAAAGCCGGAGAAAGTATTTCTCCCTCCGGCGAATCAGTTTTTTCCATCTTTATCTTTTTCGGCTTCCATCTCTGCTTCAATTTCCAGATAATCATCATCCGGCATGTTTTTCTTGATTTCTTCCGGAATTTCTACCTGATAAGCTTTAATGTACTCTGCAATCACTGCATTCTGAATTGCCGGAAAATCAACAACCCGAAACAGCGACAAAAAACTTTCCTGTTCTTCATCCGTCATCTGAAAAAGAGTTTCCTTTTCACCAGATGAAAAACCAGCTGCAATCATTGCATTTTTCTTGCGGATGCCACCATTGATCAATTCGACCAGCACAAAGCTGATATGTTCAAACCGATTTTCTGTATCTCTCAGCCAGTCTGCAAATACCCGTTCTTTCCCCATCTTTTCAGAGATTCGCTTTTCCGCATATAAATCCCAGTAAAGAGGATAGATTTTTTGACAGATTCTTATTGTAGTCAATTCAAATCCTCCTTTTTTATTCGCTTAAAGACACTTTGCTTACAACTGCATCCTTAATATTAAACTTCTTTTTCAAAAAGTCAATTGCATCTTTTTCTGTTGGGCATTCCACTTTTTGTTCAAAATACCGTTTCGGTGCAGAATCTGATCCATCTGTTGATAACCCGACACCCGAGATCGTCTTTGTTCCAAAAGCGGTCTTATCTCCTTTTGTGGATTCAGAATCATCCGGTTTTGCGAATGACATCTTATAGATGATGTACACATAAAAATGCTTTTGTCCATCAATTACATCTGTTTTATAATAGCCAACACCAAAATAAGGGGCAACATCATCTCCGGAAAGATTCATGGTTTCTGTTACATTGGGGGTGCTTCCGGAAGAAACTGCTGTTTTTTCATATTCTGCTCCAAGCAAGGTTGCTTCGACCTTGAGCGGTGTTTCTTCAAATGCACTCTTGTGTGTTCCAAGTCCGTCCACTTCCAAACTCAGATTCACAGCCGTAATTCCTGCATCATATTCCACTCTTCCATCATCTGCATATAAAGATGCATCATTTTTATCATAAGTCTTATCCGCTTTGATCATACGACCAATATAAAAACCGGTTCCATAAATCGGAAGACCGTTTTCCTGATATTGTGTGATCGGAGCTGCTACCGGATAACGCAAGCCAATTTGTGCCATAATTTTATAGTCCTTTCTCTCTTAAAATCTGGTTAAATTCAGACTGCATTGCATTTTGCGATGCAATTTCTGAATCTTTTTTTACATTGTCCATAAATTTAGACGCTTCTATTCTGCCTTTTACACCATAATGCAAATAGGCAGCTTTTTCAGCGTTTCGGGTGGTAATCCGTCCACGCTTCACTGAACCAACTGGATAAATATCCACTAATTGTTCTTTCGGCTTTATTACAGCGGATACTGAACGAATCATATCGCCTTCATCAATGAATTTTTGATATTCGATTTCTTCCTTTTCAATTGACTTGACAATCTCACCACCAGCTTGCAAAACACGTGTATATGCTCCCGTATCTCCTGCAAGCTCTTCCATTGCTGCAATCAAACCTTGCAAATCTTCTCCAATTGTAATATTAGCCAATCCATCGCACTTCCCACGTATAATAAATAATTCCAGTGTCCAAGTCGAATTGAATCTTGCAAGAAGAAAAATAAATCTGTTCTTTATCAAACATTTCTTCTATTTTCTCTGGCAAATCATCATATTCTGTTCGGGTTCGATAGGAAACTTTTGCAACATAGGTTCTTTCACAACAAATATTATCGTAAAATGTGTACTCTATTCCAGTTTCATTCCATACAATGTATGCTTCTTTTACGTCTGTTGGAACGATGAAATGATATACTTTTCCGGATGGAATCAATTCACAGAGGTTATCCCGAAATTCTTTCAGATTCATAGGTTTCCTCCAACTTCCAAAGACTGATTTTTGTGGTTGCTGGGGTTGTATCGTCAATCTGCTGCACTTGCACAATCCGATATTGCACATCGCCTAAAATTGCAACATCTCCAGTAGAAATTGCTCTCCGCTGCGGAACAGCAATCATTTCATCCACTTGCATGAAAATTTGCTGTGCTTCCACAAATCGTTTCACGCCAACTGTTTTATACTGATAGCAAAGCCGGTACTTTAGTTTCAGCCCGTCAACGGGACGATCGCCAGCATCTGCGATGTTCGCAACTGCATAAATTTTTGCAACCCCATCTGTAAACCGTTCAAACTTCATCGCTTTCTCCATCTACATCTTGAGAAATATAGAAATTTCTCATGGAAAACAATTCATCATGATAATCAATTTTGAATTGGTCGGATGCATGGTTATAAATATATCGGCAGAGATCCAGAAAAAGCTGATGCACCATCAAATCTTTTTCATAATCAATCTTGCTGCTGATGTATTTTCTCAAAATTGCATCGGCACGAGGTAGGATTGCCTCCACCTCTTGATTGGTTTCCGGTTCATCCCAAGTGATATGGAGATAAACCTTTACTTCTTCTACTGTCGGCAACCCTGTTCACCCTCTTTCCTTACTTAGTAGAAACAGTCTTTGCAGCCCAAATAGCACTTTCCAAGTCTGTAATATCGCAAACGGTAAATGCATTGTTATCCAGCGGTGTTCCGGCGATGTGCGTCTTAATCTTAAAAGTACGCACATCTTCCAAGAACTTATATTCATCGGAATAAGTAATACTTCCGGTCTTTGCAGTGCCTACTCCGAGAAAATACTTCTTTGCCAAGCCAATGACGGCTTTATTTTCCGGAACAGCAATCGACTGAATCACCTGCATCGGATACGGCATTACATTATTCCGGTAAGTGCCATCCGGTGCCATGATGGTCGTTGCTGGGAACACCTTTGAAAAATAGTCAACCGGATTCACGATAAAGACAACATCTGTAACAGGACGCTGCCGTCCAGCTGGTGTCTTTGCAAGATCCTTTATAATTGCACCGATTGTAACCGGTGTGATGGCATCCAGCTTTACTGTTGTCTTTTCCTGATACGTTCCAGCAGATGCATTGTCAATATCTCGCATCATGCCAATCGGCTGATCTTTTCCTGTTCCGTCTACAATTCCTTTTTCAAGTCCATATGCCAGAGATTCGGTCAGCAGTGCCCGACAATATCGTTCTAACCAAGACGGACCCAAGTCCAGCATATCCACAGGAATCGACATCCAAGCAGACAATTTATACATATCTGCACTGATTGTATCAATCGCACCGGAAAGTTCCTGCACAATTGCACTGTTAATCTGTCCCCATGCAGCCTGCTGAATACCTTGCTTATTGATTACAATCTTTGTCAATGTGCTGGTATTCATGCTGTAAACCGCATTGATCAATGGGAAGTTGGATTTGATGTCGTCCATAACCGCATCAATAAAGGTTGGTTCAATGGCATCCGGCAAATTGGTAACAGCGTTCTGATAGTCCTTTCCAACATTAATTACATTTTCCCAGAATGCCGTTTCCTTGCTGGTCAGTACTCTGTTTCCTCTGCTTGCCAGAATTGCACGGTCAGAAGCAGCAACAACGCCGTTGTATTCTGCTTTGAGTTCTTCTGAAATAAAAGCACCAAGTGCATCAATGCTTGCACGAATATTTTCAGTATCGTTCTTGTTGATTGCATCCGTCAAACCACTGATAATGTCAGCCTTCTGTTTTGTTTTTTTATCCAGATTTGTCATAACAAGCTCCTTTACAATCTAATTTTTTCAATTGTTTTATTATAAATGCTGCCGAAAATCTGATCTGCAACATTTTTTTCAGGTGGTTTCGGTTCTGGCTTTCCAGAATCTTTTTTATCAATCACATCAATGAATCCGTACTGCAAGCAGTCCGCAGCACTCAACGCCGTTTCCGCATCCATCATTTCTGTCAACTTCTGAAAGTCAATTTTCCCATTTGATTTGTCCATGTAGGCATTCTTGATATTTGCCGTGATGGTATCCAAAATATCCGCCTCATGCCGCAGCTCTTCAGCATTGCCCCATGCAATTGACATTGCATTGTGAATCATCATAGTGGAACAATTGGACATGTGGACTTCGTCACCGCACATTGCAATCACAGAAGCAATGGAACACGCAAATCCATCAATATATACAATTTTCTTTGCATTGTGCCGCATCAGCTGGCTATAAATCGCAATTCCTTCCTTTACGCTTCCACCGTTGCTATTGATATAAATGCAAATGGTATCAATTTCTCCGGCTTCAGCAAGCTGACTGCGAAAATCTTCCGCAGTTACAACTTTAGTTTCTTTATCATGTCGTTCACTAACCTGCGAATAGATGTACAAATCCACTGTTTTTTCATCTTTCTTCGCCAAATTCCAGAACGTCCCATCATTCATCCTGACCATCTCCTTCTGCGTCACTTAATGTGCTGTAATTTTTTGTAAGGGTGTATCCATCCGCCCATTCCTTATCCAGATTTTGCAGTTTTAAGGCTCTCCGGATTTCATTTGTGCTGCAAATTGCTGCTGCTTTTAGTTTGTCAGCCCCAGAAGCACATGAAAACAAATCGGAATATTTGATCATACTGGTATCAAACAGAATCTTGCTGCCATGCAGAATTTCTTCTTTTCGGTATAATTTCCTTGAAAATTCCTTGTCCGCTTTGTCGGTATAGTAGCAAATGCATTCTCCGATAAACAAATCCAGTATCTCAGACAATCCGGACGATCCGCCAGTAAGCAAAACAGGCGGTATTCGGTATTTTCTCGCAGCTGTTTCAATTGCAAGCGAAATGGTATCCTTGATTTCTGTTATGATGGACTTGTTTCCCTGAGATTTGGTGCTATCGTTCGCAGATTTTGCAGTGATTCCGCCAATCAGCGGCAATACTGCCTTATCGCTCTTTAAAAAATTCTTGAATGATACATTCATCATTTTTTTGAACTTTTCTTCGTAGTCATCGCCAGTCGGTAACGCACCAACTTCCAAGAAATATTTTTCATTGGATGCTTTTGAATAAATCTTTGTGGTAATAGACAAAATCTCATTGCAGTACGAAAGCACGCTGTTCAGCATCGCATCACTATGAGAACTTTCCCACGGATTCCCGATATAGATTACATCGCTGTAATAGCATTTGCTCAAACTGAAATCGCCATAACTGACGGATTCAAAGTATAATTCTGCTGTGTTTTTTGTCGATGCACAGAAGTGGTCTGCCACGAACCATTCTTTGTGGTGTTCAAATGCAAGCACTTCTCCGTCCCACAGATAGCGAAACCAAAATTCATAGAAAAAATCAGAAGCATTCTGGCTTCGGTTCGGGCAATAATTGAGCAGATAAAACAAGTCGCCTTGATTTTCTTTTCCGTTCTGAATCGTTTTGATTGGTACTCTTGATAAACAGGTTGCAACATAATCCACTGCAATATATTTTGCAAAAAGGGATATGAATGCTTTGGTTTCTTCATCCATTTCATAATATCCGGTGTCCGTTTTTTCTTCTTTTTCTATTTTTTCTTCCAGAAATGGTCGAAACAGTCGCTTGAATACATTCATCGTAATCACTCCCTTCTGCTTAATAGATCCACGCTTGCATCATATCAAGATTGATTGCTTTCGTGTGTTCCAAAACATCTGACACACATTCCGCAGCTACAAACGCCTTAAATTCATCATTTTTTCTGGATTTTGGTTCTATTTTTTGATAAGTAATATTGCCTGCTCCACTGGTTGCCGTCTTTGTATTATTGGTCTGCCAGCACATATTACTGTTATTTACGCCCCAGACAATTTTTTGCGTTGCAAATTTATCTGTAAGGGTCGGCACAATCTGCATTTCATCGGACGGGCGAACCAAATAGATTTGGTCGTCATGCAATTGCATAAAATCCATGCAGGCATTTCGCAGGACATTACAGCGATATTTGTCCAAACCGACCTTTAAAATCTGAGAACCTCGTTTTGCAGCTTCATTTTTCAGCCACATTGCAGGCAGTTCCGGCGGAATTGCTTTTGCATCTACAAATGTTACAAGCCCTCTGGCTTCCCATTCTCGCAATGGCGGTTTGATGCGAATCAGATCCGCAGAATTTTCACAAATCCACGTATGTCCAACCCAATAATCAACGCCGTTTACTCTGTAAAGCAATCCTGCTCCCAAAAAGTCTGTCGTCAGCATGAAGTCCAGCCCTGCAACGCATGATTTCCCCTTTAACAAACCTTCTTCCACTGGTCGATTGCATGCAATGATATTTTCCCACTTTGTGACAGCATTTTCTGTATGCTTTGGTGGACAATTCATTCTTTTGGTCGGGAAAGATGCGTTTGCAGCTGGATTTTGCTTGTATTGTGCGTATTCCATCTTGATTTCTTCCATCAAATCCGGCAGGAATCGCAAAGATGGATTTGCTTTGTGCCAAGAATCGGGATTGTCAATTTCATCAATGCAGTCAATTTTACAGATAAAAGGGAATGTCCCGTTATCTGGTTCTTCCAAATCCAGTATTTTTTCACAGGTTTCAAGCAAATCATCAAAAACAGCCCCTCTTACATTGCCGTTTGTGCTGATAATAGTTTGCCGTGGATAGCGTTTTTTACCAAGACCAGTTACTGCAACATCAATCAAAGCACTGTTTTCATAAGCATGATATTCGTCAAAGTCTACCTTGCCCGGTCTGCCACCATCTTTTGTTTTTGCATTGGATGTGCGAAACCGCAGTTCTGAGCCTGTTTTCAAGTTTTTGATGACTTCTTTGTTCCAGCGAAAATGTCGTTTCATCTTCACTGCATTCTGTTCTAGAACATCATATACGTCTAAAAAACTCTGTTTTGCCTGATCTTCTGACGTTGCAAAAATATCAATGTGATATTTTGGTACGCCATTGACAGGTGTCAATAAGGCGAAATCTTCAAACGCTAAAAAGCCATTTTTCCCTGCTCCACGCCCTACAATAATCACCAACTTGGGAAACCGAAGCTGCCCGTTTTCCTTGTAAACGCAATTGTGAATGAAAAAACAGAATTTTTCCCAAGTGAACAAAGAAAATGGAAAGTACTTTTGTAAGGCAAAGTATTTTTCCGCCTGCTCCATATCGACTACTAATTTTTCTGTTTGAAACACGTGCAAAACGAATTTATATAGCTTTTTCTGCTCTTCGCAAACAGACACATCATTTTCGCTGATTATGGATAAATAGTCGTCAATGTATTTACAGTTCGTCATCCGGCTGCATCAGCTCCGAAACGGATTTAATATCAATTCCAAGAGATTTCAAGATACTGAGCATTTGCTTATTGGTATCCCGTAATTCTTTTAGTGCTGGATTTGGTTTTGTGATCATGAATCCAGCTGTATTCGGTTCTGACAACATCGTTCCATTCTTCGTGATGTTCTTTTTCAGGTCTTCTGCACAGTCAAACAAGTATGCATAATCGTCAATCATCTTACTGATTGCACTCATATCTGCATTTTTCCGCTGCACAAAATCATACAAAGAAGCCTGTACTTCCTTTGCTTTTTTTCTCACAAAATCCACCTCCTGCAAAAAAACTACACGGGAAGCGAATCAGAAGAACTGTCTAATCCCCCCATCGGTATTGAACCCCCTAGAAAACTTTTGATTTTTTCGATAGGGGGGATTTTTCACCATCGCTCCTCGTTTTTGAATCCGATCTCTCTTGGTTTGTGCCGATCGTTGGCATGCACTGCTTCGTGACATTGACTGCACAACAGAATCAGATTGCGTTGCTCCTGCCCGTTGCTGTCTATGTAGGTCTTGCTATATGCCAGCTCCGGATGCTCTCGCAAATGGTTTACATGATGCACCAGCACTGCATAATGATATTTGCCGTTTGCTTTGCAACGCTGGCATTCGTTGTGCTGCTCTTTGCGTATGGTTGCAGCCAACTGTTTCCATGCACCGTCATTGTAAAACTGGTGTACCTGATTGGTTTTAATCAAGCCATAAATTTCTTGTACTGTCATATCATAAAAAAGATAGCCACTCAGAAGAGTGGCTTAAAATGAAACTATCCAACTCTTTATTTTATTATAAAGAGTTATTACGTGTCATGTGTGTCAACTGTGTCATGTGTGTCACTTTTTTTGATGATCCGCTGGATTGCAGCTTTTAACGCATATGATGTCCAACCGCCACCAACTAAATCAGCAACCTGCTCCCACGAAATCTTTTGATACCGTTCGTCAATATAGTATATCCGAATTGCCTTTTTCAGATTGTAGCTGTAGATGCTGTTTACAAATTTGTTTACCCGTTCGATTCCTGATTCCAGTTCTTCGATACGGTCAAATGACATGGGGCTATCATCCTGATTGATTTTTTGATACGCATCATTTACTTCTGCCTGCATATCTCTGTAATTTATCAGCAACTGTCTGATGTTATTCCCCATAACTGTAATACTCCTTAATGCACCGGATTGCTTCGTCGAATCCATAGCAGACCTTTGCAAGATAACCCTGCTCCATCAATCGTTTCAGCCATGTCTTCTGGTTTTCGGATACTCTGCCCCGTTCTGCTTTCATCTCTATGTACAACCCGTGATACTGCCCACGTGCAACCGGCAAACACAAATCCGGTACGCCAGACTTTACGCCAATATCTTTCCGCTGTTTGCCTTGTGCTGCATTGCATTTGATCTCATTCGGGATATGATACAGCAAATCTAACCCCGGATAGCGTATGCGATTGCTGGCATAGCACGACCATTCCATAACGGTTCTCTGATGTTGATATTCTGTCATTCCATCCTCCATCCGTACAGAGCCGCTTTAAATTCCTCCGGATTCAGGTTGCGTTCTTTCCGTTCCTGTTTGCAAACTGTAAGGGATGTAAACACCATGGTCTGGATTTTTCCTTTCCAATAGCCTTGCACCCATCTTCCGGTAGTGCGGTTGTAGATGCCATAGATTGGCTTCCGTTTCTTCTTTTTTCGGATTCCCAGCAGATTTTCTGTTTCTTCCGATTCAAAGCGAAACATCTTTTCCATTTCCAATTCTTCCGGTGTAAATTCCGGCTTCTCTGTGAAAGGCGGTTTTTGTTTCTGAACGACTTTCCGGACAGTGTCACCGGACACGTGAAAAGTTTCTTTAATTTGTTCCGTGGTCATCGTCCCATTGAAATATTCATCGGCAACTGCCTGCAACTTATTTTCCTGCTTCAGCCAATGCATGATAATCGCATCCCGGAACGCACCCCGATATTTTTTTATGATCAGCCGTGTGTAATTGTATGACCGATGCAACTGCTTTGCGATGTCTTCGATGCATGCTTCATCCACATAGTAGCGATAAGCTGCTTCTGTCAGTTCTTTTTCTTTGCACATCTTGGGATCTTCCTTTCATTTCTCTTAATCTGATTTTTTCATCTCTTTGTTTAGGATTTCTGCTGCTTCCATAGCAGTTACAGCGTCTCTAAAATAAACCAATGTGCTTTCTCCACTGCTTCTGTCGAAAAATGCTTGCATTTCCCCATCAGTATGATCAAACGCAACAAGGAATTTCGCTGTACCATCCCAATCCGGCTCATAATTTGGGCAGAGCATATCATGCAGCTGCTCAAGCCGTAACAATAACCGCATTTTCTTTGCAACTTGTTCGGCACGTTCTTTCGTGCGGAAACAGTTGCCAACTTCGAATTTATATCCGTCCGATACATAATCATCATAAGTATAATAATCAACTCCGAAATCGTCGTCGATATAATAATACTTATCTCCGTAAGTCGGAATCCATGATTCTGATTCTGCTGGTTTCTTCTGCATCTCTGCTTCTTTCTCCAACGCCTCCAGCTTCCCCAAAAATTCCGCTTTAAGGGCTTCTAGCTTCTTCTCAATGTTGCTCATTTCAACATTTCCTTTCTCTTTCATTCAGATTCTTTCGCTTCTATCGCTGTTTTGCCAAACACAAAGTTCTGGCTTCCCCATCCTCCTTGAATGTTTGCTCTCGCAATCTCCAAAGCATGCACAGAGTTACGATAGCATTTATCACACTGCTTTTTGCCGTTATCAATATCCTTGCCACAGATTACGCAGTGGTATCCATCGCCAAACAGACACCTTGGTAACATCCCCATTTTCCGGTTCTTTTCCATGTGCCTTTTTGCATCCCGTTTTGCACACATCACGCATGCAACTTTACCAGATACCGCTGGTTTCTTTCCGCAATAGACGCAAATTCCAGCGGCTTTTCTGCTTTCATACATTTTTTTATGCCTGATGCTGTTTTTTTCTTTCTGCTCCGGTGTCATGTTTGCATTATATTTCCTGTTGTATTCAGCTTTCTTTTCGCTACATTCCCAACATTTCCTTTTGTGTGGTTCTGCTTCTCTTTGTCCGCACTCTACACAAATTCCATGACTGGCATACCATTCACGTCTTATCATCCTTGTGTTCTTCATCCGGCAACACCTCTTCCAGCACATCTAAGCCACCATATATACGCAACTGCAACGCCTCAATCACAACAAAGTTGATATATGTGCCAATCTCGGCAAAATCAACATATGTATCCGGGTCAGTATCTCTCTGACCTGCTGTTTTTTGCACCATTGCTTGGCGGATAATGTCAAGGTGCTCTTTTAATATCCTGACACCCTCTTTGGTGCAGGTGTTTTTGGGTTGCAGCTTTAAAAAAGACCACATTGTTTGCAGCTGCCCCTCGTCAAGCTCTCTGAGATTGTGTTTTGCCATTATTTTAACTCCTCCCGTGATTTTTATGCTTTTTGCCTTTGTTATAGCCAAGCCATGTTGACCAATATCCTTGATGATATTTCCGATCCTGTACCGCCCAAATATAGATTGTCTTCAGCGGATTGTAATAGATTTTCCCGTTCCGCTTTCTTTCTTCGATTCTGTTTTGGTAAAATCTGTACGCATCTGCACCAAATTCCAAGATTACAGTGCGTTCGGTCAAATTCTCCGGAATTTCTACATACATTTTTATCACTCCAATCCCAGCAGCTTCTTCACATCGTCCTCATACCGCCATTTGCATTGTGTCCCGTCACAATCACTGTTGCAGCAGTGGCAGTATTCGTTTGCTAAACATTCTTCATACGGGCTATATTCCGCACACTCTTCAAAAAGCCCCTCTGCATCATCTGCTACTTTTTTCAGCATCTGTTTCAGCTTCTGGTTTTCTTCTTCCAGTTCCTTGTTTCGCTGTTCGAGCAGTTCCACGGTTCGTTCCAGCGGCTGAATCGTTCCAAACAACGTCTGTTTGATTTCATGCATTGGATTTTCATCGTAAGCACGTTTGTTCCATCTTGTTGCATATTCGCCGATACAGCCTGATTCAAGGCATGCATCGCCTGCTCCAATCGAAAACGGCATACAAATATCATCCAGAATGCAGGATTCCTCTTTATTTATGTCGTAATCTTCATGCAGGAAATACAAATAATTTCTCCGCTTTCCGTCCCTGTCTATCAGCACATCGTTATGAAACTGCATTTTCCGTCCGCAGAACGGACAAGGTTTCAGCCTGTTGCCAAGTGTTTCTATCGTTTCTCCAAGAGCTTGCTGCCGTCTGTTCCAGTCCTGACAAGCCTTGTACTTGTTTGCAAACCATTCTCCGGTGCTGTTGTGTACCCCATTTTCAGAGCAAAACAGCTTGTAACAATGTTCCGCTTTTTCCGGATCTATGTCGTAAACATCATTGATTTTCGGCACAGCCCCACAAATTGCACAGGGCATCAGATGTTCGACCAGTTTTCCCATTTTTCATTTCTCCTTTTCATTTATATCAAAAGTCCACGCTTCGCAGGCGTGTAAAACACTCGTTCTTTTGGATAGCCTTTTTTATATGGCTCTGCCAATGTGTCACCCTGTACAACGATTGCTTTTATTCCAAGCAAGCTCAGCTGCACATAGCACATATAGACTGCTGACCAGTCCAAATCCTGACAAACCACATCCAAAGTTTTTTGATAGTTGATTCCTCTTTTTTGCAAAACCTGTGCAGTAGCGACAACCATTCCGCCGCTGCCGCATGAAGGCTCATGCAGCGGTATCCGATCATCGTTGATGTTTTTTGGAACAACAAGCTCTGCACACGCTAAGCTAACATGGTATGGTGTAAAAAACTGCCCTGTGTTTTTGTTTCCGCCAACACTTTCCATATAGACTTCTCCGAGGACGTCACTCAGCCCTGTATCTTCGTATGTAGCAGTAAGCATTCCAACCATGTCAGACATTTTGTAACGGACTTCTTTATCGTATTTGCGAATCGTTGACAAATACTGTTCTTCTCGTTTTTTCCATAAGTCGTTGTGAATCAGTGTGCAAGTGTTGCTGATCGACAACGCTAAGCACTGCATCCAATCAAAAAATACAACTTGTGGAGAATATGCACCAGACGAAATCTCTTTGATGCATTTTGCAATTTGCTTTTTCATCAATCCGATCCTTTCTTTTCATACCATTCCGTCAATCGTTCTGGCATTGTCCGTAATGCACTGTGTTCGGTTGGTGGATGTCTCCAGTATCTTCGTTCGCATTCTTGGCAGCAGAATCTTGTCCGCTTATCCCGCTTTCCATCCGTAACAACCGCCTTACCACATTTAGCACAGTAAAATGCGACGGATGGGAAACGTACTTCCATTGGGTGCTTTTTTCGATAACGCTCGCCGCATTTTGGCGAACAATAGATCTGATTGACAGATTTCTCACAAAAATCCGTTCCGCATTCTGGGCAAATCATTTTTTCGACCATCCTTTATTGTTTTTTCATTATTTCTGCTTTCTTATCATCAACTGCTACAATTTCGTATGTCCTTATTTTTTTATTATTTTAATGTCAATACGACCGAAGCCATTCTATATCAATCATGGAACTTCACCCTCTGTCCGCAGTCCGCACAATACCGTGCTTGCTTGTCCGTATGCTGCAAGTTGCCGCACGATCCACACGTCCACCAGAAATACCCATCCATCAGTGTAGATGTTTCCACGTTTTCCGGAGCGGTCGGAACGGCTTTTCCTCTTGCTTCGTCCAGTTCCGCAAAAAGCCCGTCATAGCGTTCCAAAATCTCATACGGGGAAATATCGTGATACTCCCACAACGCTGTATTGATTGCTCTTGCACATTCCGGCTTCATTGCCCGATCGGAATCTTCTCCGAACAGAATTTCTTGAATCCCCTGCCATTCGTCAAAGTCCAGCATGTCCATGTCGGTTTCTACCGCATAATCGACCTGCTCCGGAAATGGAATTTCATTTTCAAACAGGTTTACGACCATAGAATACACATACCGTACAGAGCCAAAGGGATGTTCTGCCTGCTCTTTTTCCGTAGTTTCCTTTAGGAAGCACGTTTCCGGAGCGTCTACAATGCCACGTCCCTGATTCAGCATCCACTGAACAATTTTATTTCTTCTCTCACTCATCGCTTTTCCCTCCATCGATTTTCAATTCAAAAACGGCATAATTGCACCAATGACAGAACCATGTGTTGTCGTCACAATAACCGGAGATTCTTTGTCGTCATCTTGAAAAAAACGCAAGTTGCCTGTAAAAAGATGCAGGAATTTCTTTTGCAGCCATATCACACTATCATCAGAACGTAAAAATGGTTTTATCCCTTTTATTCGTTCTACAGCCAAAAATTCCGCTATTTTCTCATCAATATCATCATTGGAAACTAACGGCACAATCTCATCTTCAGAAGAAAATTCTGTTCTTCCATCCAGTGGATCTCGATCTACAGAGATAATAGGCATTCCTTTGTAATCATAAGGAATCCCAATTATTCCCAGTGAAACTGCTACAGCTCCATTTGGATCTGTAATCATGGTTTCCCCATCGTGCAAGAATGAATATATTACCTGTCTCTCACTCATCGCTTTTCCCTCCATACGCTTTTGGAAACGGCATCCACGCCACGACATCATCCAAGGTAACCACACCGCCGCCATCTGACCGCATCACAACAAACTGCTTGTCAACTGCCCAATACTGTGCAACGCATACTCTCCGAAATCCAACACGCTTGTCATCTATTGTTACCAGCAGTACCCCTGTTTCCTCAGGAAGTTCTTCTTCAACCGGTGTCCATCCCATCGCAGAATCCACATCATTCAGCAGGCTGCACGCTTCATCAATCGCTGCATCCCATCCCTGAAAATATGCTTCATCTGCATCCGTTCCGCCGATGTAGTCCAGCATCGCATACACTTCCCGGCGGCTGACGTAATCATCCGGAATCGTAAAGTCCAGATTCTTATACTGCGTTTCAATGTAGTCTTTCATGATTATTTCTCCCTCTCGCTTGTTATTTTAAAAATCCGGCACAGTCTGCACAATACAGACCGCCGTTTGCTGATTTCATAAGTGGCACACCGCTGATTTTACAGCGGCAGCACTGCTTCGGTATATCGTCCGGAGCAGGCATTGGCTGATTCCAGCAGTATGTGCAAAGACTTGTCCATGTGCTGCCCCGTCCCTTGTCGTCCTGCTCACACAGTCCCTTTTCGCAATGCAGGAATGGTTGACTGCTCGGGCAGCCATCCACACCGCCGATCGCTTCTTCATGCACCATGTACGGTTTCTTTTTCTTCATGCATTCCTTCAAGGTCATGCTGATTTGCTCCTCTCTGTATATCCTTTGCAAAGGCAATCAGATTGCCCAACTTTACGCATAGACGCTCCGCAGCCTGAATGACATCATCCACGCATCCGACCTCATTCAGCAAGACCAGCCGTTCAGACTGTGCTGCCAGCTCAATTGCCATGCTCAGAAGCTGCCGGTTCTTCGGCACTTCCGCTTCTTTTTTCTGCTTCATACGTCTTCCCCTTTCGGAATCCGTTCCAGTTTTGCCCCTGCTTCGGCAGTCCGAACATCCACCTTGTGATTGTGGATGTCAAAAGCAACCTTAATCATGACAGCCAAAGTAAGTATCAAAAAGCATCTGATCATCTTTCCTGCTCCTTTCCCATTTCCGGCGGCATTTCGGGCATAAATACCAGCCCGAAAACTGCCAGGATACATTCCACCACTGCTTGCACCACGCACATTCCGCATACTTGTATCCATTCCGGATTTCAATTCGTGGCGTTCCGTATGGGCGTTTCTCTTTCGCCATCGCTTACCGCCGCAGAACTACGGGCGGCGGTGGCGGTGCTTGCTCGTAATATCCATCATAATATCCGCCCTGTGCGGCTTGCTGTGCATTCCCTGACGGTTTTCCATCACCGCAGAAGTTCAGCTGATCCACATTGACTTCCATTGCATAGTGCTTCACGCCGTTGTTGTCGGTATAGTCCGCATTCTGTAGCCGACCTTCGGCGGTAATCATACCGCCCCTATGTAAATACTTAACTGCAAACTCTGCGGTCTTGCCCCAGCATACACAGCTGATAAAGTCTGCTTCCGGTTTTCCTTCCACCTTTCGATTTCTGCCGACCGCAAGCCGGAAATGGCAAACCGCCGTGCCGCTCTGTGTCTGCCGTGATTCCGGATCCGCACACAGCCTTCCTGTGATTACAACCACATTCGTCATGCTTCAATATCTCCTCTCTCGTCCTGCACTTCCCGCAATGCACGGGAAATATCATAAATGAATTGCTTCTGTGCTTCCGTATCTGGAAAAATGTGCTCTGCTACATTGGAAACAAGCGTACACAATGCAGCACCCGTTTCCGCTGCATTCGCACCGCCAAACACAGCACGGCAGCTGATTTGATGGTCTTCATACAGGACTGCTTTCAGCTTCAGAATCTTTTTCATTTCTCTTCCTCCTTCGTCTGGTTATAAGAGCATCCCAATTCCTGAAAGAGTTCCTCTCTTTTTCCCAGCAGGTAATAGAGTTCGTTCAGGAACATGGAATCATCTGTAATGTCAGCGAACAGCTGTTCACTGTACAGCAGGATTCTGGATTTGATTGCATTTTCCAATGCCGTCAATCGTGCATATGCATTCATGTTTGGTTCTTCCTTTCCATATCTTTTAGTTCTTCTCTCAATCGGGATATGATTTCCGCTTGCAGATCCGATATTCTCGACAGCCTGACGATTTCTTCTTTTTGCTTTCGGCGGATGGTTCGGGCATCTCCTCGATATTCCCTCTGGTAGTCTGCCTTCTGCAATTTCCGGTGTATGGACTGGCATTCCGGACAGCGTTTCAGGCTGTTAAACCGCTGTTTCCCAAGGGTGTTCCGTGTTCCGAGAAAACAATGACAGTCCACGCAAAATTTGACTTCATTCACGTAGATTCACCCCTCCCCTCTTCTACTCCCCTACTGGTTTTGTCCATGGTTTTGACTTCACCGTACTGTCCCATTTTTTGAATCTCCTGAAACAGGGAAGTGGTCAGACGCTGCTTTTCCGCACAGACTAACTGCTCTAAAAGAGCTGCATTCTCTCCGTACGATACAGGAAAATCATAGGTCAGATACCTGTTCTGCACATCATCGTGCCACTGGATCTGTACCACCCGATAATTTCCACACAGATTCTCCCGGCTCAAATCAATCTTGGTTTGCAGCCGCTGGAGCGTCTCGAGATGCTCCCGAATATCTACCGTGCTGTCAATCCCGTGGGACACATCGTAAAAGTTAAATCCATAGATCTGCTTGCTCTGTTCTGCCGGTGTTGGCTTCTGCGGTTCTCTGTGCCGCTCTTGCCAGTTGCTTTTGATTTGCATTGCAATATGATATGCAGTCGCTCCGAACATTCCCAGCACACAGACCACTGCAAAAATGGCTTCTCCATCCACAAACTTTTCCTCCTTTTTGCTTGACACCGAACCCGAAAAGGAGTATGATATTCTTGTCGATCCCTTTCGGCATGGTTTGTTTAATTCCAATTTTATTTCTCCTTTTGATGCCCTGTTGCACCCTCTCAGCAACAGGGCTCTTTTTTATGCCTTGTCACTGTCGTCATTCTCCTGTAGGTTATAGATTAAGCTCTCATAGGCTGCTGCATTCTCTGAAACATAGGTTTCCGGCTTTCGCTTGCCCTGACAGGTTCCGTCTGTCTTGCCCCAATAAGCCAGTGTGCCTTTCCAGTTTGTGATCGGCTGACCGTTCTTGGTTTTCCATCCACGTTCGCTATAATAGCTGTAAAACTTCTGAACATCTGTATGGATGCCTTTCTGCTCTGCATACTGTTTGACCTCTGATAAGGTGGGAAGTTGTGCTGATTGTTGAAAAGTTGAAAGATTTTCTTTGGATTCGCCATCTAAGATAGATAGATAGATATCTTTCTCTATCTCTCTATCTATATCTATCTCTCCGTGACACATTTGTGACACGCCTGTGACATTGTCACACCCTGACGTTTCAGGCTCGTTACTCAGTAACGATTGCTGTCGTTTTCTCTCCCGTTCTGCACGTTTTCGTTCTGCTGCTGCCGTTTCAGAACCGATCGATTGCTTCATATCCGGCATGAAGTATTCCTGCTCGCTGCGGATCTCCAGCTTTCCGTGTTGCAGCAAGAAGTTCAGCGTTACTTGTACGTTGTCCTCTTCCTCGTCCAAATCAAGGGCAAGTTCTGCCGGAAAGTCTTCTTCCAAGCCGTCATAGTACAAATACCCATCATCTTTCAGGCTTCGGAGCATCATTTTCAGATAAATGATAACGTATGTATCACCGCCAGCAATCTTTCGCAGCCGTTTAATGGCTTTATCTCCAAAAAAGTCTTCCGGAAGTTTCAGCCAATAGTACCGTTTTCCCATCTGTTCACCCCCTTACATCATCCGCAGATACCAGCGGACAAATACCGCCGTTGGGACTAAAAAGCCCCGATTCACACTGCCAGCCTGCCGCCACGCAATGCCGAAAGAATTGGTTGTCTCCAGCATGGAGCGGACACTTTCCGGTGTGCAGTGCAGGAACTTCGCCAGAGCATGCACCGGAATGTTCTGCGGATATGCTGCGATCAGATCAGCGACCTTTTCCGTGTCCTGCTCGATGTACGCTTGAATCTGTGTGTTCATGTTCTCACCCCCTCTCACGCACAAACGCCGTATTTCACAGCCAGTTCTTTGACGATTGCCACATAGATTTCAATCAGCTTCTTGTCCTCTGCGATGATGTCAACCCGTGTCAGCTTGTCCCGTTTTGACTTGCAAACGCCCTCGCCAGCCATCCGATTCCGCTTGTTGGTCAGACGGGTGTTCAGGGAAACGCCTGCTCTGGATTCGATGGAACGATAGATTTCCTCGTAAACTAACCGAATACCGCCATAGCCATCTCCGGTTGCCCGTGCAATCTTGTTAATCAGGTGTTCGCTGTCTTTCCGCCATGCGGTCTTGTCCAGAGCGATGACCTCGCAGGTATTCTGCAACTTCTGTTCCAGCCCTGCAAGTGCGGTTGCCTGCTCTGCCTGACGGGCTTCTATCTGTTTCTGACGGGTTTCCATCTGAATCAGAACTTGCAACTGTGGGGATAAATCTGCAAACTGCGACTGCACGGAATAGCTGCCGTGCTTGCGGATGGATGGAAGCACATCATCAAACACCCAACGCTCGAACTTCTCTGCATCCGGTCGGCGGCTGTGGGTAATCAGGCGGTAAAGATTGCCTTCTGTAATAAAGCTTGCTTCTTGTGTTCTTCCAAGGCTGTCGATGAGGTCGCGTTTCACGACCCCATCCTCTTTGCAGTGTCGTGTGATTGCTTCATTGGTGTTGCTATATTTCAAAGCAAGAGCAACATCCTTTCCGCAAAACAGCACCTTGCCGTCATTCTGTTCCAGAATCCGGATTTCTCCGAAAACCTCATTCATGAATACCTGAATTTCATTCTCATTCATTTGTGCTTTCCTCCTGCTTTCTTGTTCGTGTCGGATACAGCTTTTCAACTGCTGCAACGATGGAAGCTTGATACAAGACCTTTTCAGTCTGTTCCTTATCCAATCCGCCAAGCAATTCCAGCAGAGTTGTCATCGCATTGATGTCAACATGATAGTAATTGCAAGTGTTGCACAGCGATATGGTTGTGTCAAACGTCGTTGCCATAAAACAACATCCTTTCATAATTTATTACCCTTACGGGCTGGGATGCCGCTGATACGCTCAACGGCTCAGAAGCGTGTTAGTATAAAGGCAAAGTTAGGAGGTAATTGCCCACGATGCTGCCACATCGTCCCCGTGTTGCCGATAGGGCAGCAGGTGTTGTATTTCCTGTCAAATTATGATAAAATTGACTGGAAAGGGGGTGAATGATATGAAGTTAAACTACGATTGCTTACGGTCATTGTTGTTAAAACTCGAAGAATTTGAAAATATCGATGAGAATCTAAACTACCAATCTATGACACTCGATGATATGGAAAAAGCACTGCCGGACTTTCCAAAAAATGTAATCGCATATACAACTTTAAAAGCAGAACAAGGTGGATTGATAAATGCACAAATAATGAATGCAGATAATAGCATTTACATGTGCATTTATTCCAGCTTAACCTACGATGGACATCAGTTTCTTGACAATGTTAGAAGCAATAGTATCTGGAGTAGAACAAAATCAATTGCAAAAAAATTAGGATGCACATCGCTCAATTCGTTGATGTCTATTGCTGGGAAGATTGCTCTTGATGTAATTCAATCCCAATTATAGGCTTCCCATTTTTATCAGTTACGGCAAATTCTTTCTTTATCGTAAGAAAACAGCCGTCAGGAATCTGACAATTTCCTTTTGGGCACTCTGTGTTTTTCTGTGGGTCGCACAGATACAGGGTGTCCTTTTTTTCATTGCTTTTCATTATTTCACCACCTTCTTTTAATTTCAGTCGAGCGTTTCGGTTTTCCGCTGGCTCGTGGCTTTTGGTTTTCCGCTGCTTGTCCTCGACTGTGATTTTAGTATACTACTTTGCGTTGCATTTGTCAATTGTTTTTACTACTTTTTGTTGTGTTGCACAAATAACAGGTTGTATTTTTATGCATAGTTACAAATTTCAGGTTGCATTTATACTGTTACCATTGACTTTTACCACTTTTCGTTGTATAATGAAATACAACGAGAGGTGGTGAAAATATGGACGTTAAAATAAAAAGAGGGCAGATTTTAAAAGATTTGCGTAAAAACTATAAGGACGCAAAATTAAATCAAGCCGATGTTGCCAATATTATCGGAGTATCCGTTCAAGCGTATCAAAAGTACGAATACGGAACAGCAGAGCCTACATTTGATGCAATCAGCAAGCTTGCTGATTTTTACAATGTATCGGTAGATTATTTGCTTGGTCGTGAAACAAATAAGCAAATTGATTATATTCAGCAGTTGGCAGATGAAAAAGGGCTTGATAGTTCACAGCGTGGAATCCTTGCAGCTTTTTGCTATATGGATGATGCTGGTCGAGAAAAATTGCTTGATTCCATTGAAAAGATTCACAATTACAAAAAAAGCCGCCGGGAGCAGGAGCAGACGGTAAAGCAGTCTACCACGCTCGGAACGCTCGAAGACCAGATGGAGGAAGCAGCCGAATCAAACCACAAAAAATAACCGCAATCCATGCGAAAGAGCAATCATTTTCGTGACCTCACGGATATGAATGAACCGTCCCACTACAACCACCATATCACACCCCCACGCCAAAATCAAAGGTTATCTGACCAAATCGCCCTTTTATCTGACGAACGCATCTTTTTGCCTGTGAAATGGAAAAATGTACATAAAATAATCGTGTTTATTTTTTTCGGTTTGTCGTACCCTAATCAAAGGGCGATAAATCATGTTAAACATCATTTTTGTGGACGATTTGCCAGTAGCAACTGAGAGGGCACAGGCAGCGTTCAGAGCGATTTGTGACCGCTACGGCATAACTTTTGCGATAGCCGTCAAAGACACCGCAGAAGGCTTTCTAGCGTGTGTGGCAAAGCAGGACTATGACATCTACGTGATTGACATCGAATTGCCGGACACAAGAGGGGACAAGCTGGTACACGCAGTGCGTGCTATCAATCCTATGGCAACCATCGCTTTTTTGTCGTTTTACAACACATACGGTAATATTGCGGTTGGTGCACGAATAGATGCCTATCTGTACAAGATGTACGAAAGCAGAGAGATGCAGGAGCAGGCTGCAATCCTGATTAAAAAGTGTGCAGCGAAACGGCAGCATTACCGATTCCAGACAGTTTCCGGAGCGGTTGACGTTGCTGTGGTCGATATCCTGTACCTTGTATCCCATCACCGACAGATTTATTTGCATATGCGTGACGGGACGATCTACAGCGTATATAACACCAGTCTGACCGCTTTAAAAGCTGAGCCGCAGTTCTGGCAATTCGCACGGCTGAACAGGAATTATCTGGTAAACGCCAAAAACGCCGTAGAATTTGACCGCAAACGCAATGTCATCTGGATGCAAGACGGGCAGAAGATAAAAGGTAAAAAGGATGCTATCATTGATATGTTGATGTTGGTCGCTGCGGAATGCTGGCATGATTACGGCGAAATCAACGAAGAAGACGTAGAAGCTTTACAAAAATGAAAAAGCCACCAGAGCAAATTTGAAATGCTCTGATGGCTTTTTCTTATGCTATAATTTTGTGATTTACTGAACAATCATGCAATCCGACAATACTAAATACTGTCCATCTGTGACGGTTACATAACTCTGTCCCTCAAAAATATGGTTGGCAACAATGTCGGCATCCGGAAGGCTGTTACCATAAATGCAGTAATAGCCGCTGTCATCCGGAAGACTGTTAAGGCGATATTCTCCGGCAGGAAGGTCAATACCAATCCGGAACATGCCAGACTTGCTGGTATCAATTTGATAGGTTATCCCATCAATCAGACTCACCGGAACTGCAATTGCATCCGATATTTTGAAATACTGCCCATCGGAAACCGTTACAAAGGCATTATAGTCAAAAATGTGGTTGCCAATGATGGTATCACCGTTGCTGTCTGCATTTACGCTATAATAGCCGCTGTCGTCTGGATCAGCATAAAGGCAGTACTCGCCAGCTGGAATATCCGTGCCGACCTTATACATTCCCTCTTTGTAGGAAACTGACTGTACTGCTTCGGTTGCTGGCTCTGCTGGAGCTGCTGGAACTTCTGTGTCCGGAGTTGCTACAATGTCTGTGCACTGTGCCAAGGCTTCCTGAAGCTTCTGCAAGTTTGTAACAGTGTCATTTCCGTCTACGGTATCAATTCCACGATAAACGTATTTAATTGCTGTGAATGCATAGAAGCCTGCCTGCTCATAGCAAGTATTCGTGTTTTCGTAGTAATAATACAGCAGCTGGCTGTTATACATCGCATACTGCATGGTATCATTGTTGATAAAGAAATCGTTGTAGTTCCGGATGTTCTTCAATGCCTTCTGCAAATCTTCCGGCGTTGCTGTTGCAGCAGCCGCTTTCGCATCATTAGACAGTTTGTCAACCATCTCTGTGGTATTCGGCTGTGGTGCGTGTGTGGTTGTGGTTTCAGTGGTTTCAAAGGTAGTCGTCATGGGTGGCTCTGTTTTCTTTTTCGTAGCGACAGGCGGTGCAGTCGTAGCAATCGTTGTAGCTGCTACTGTTGTTACTTCTTCTGTGCTGCTCTGCTCTTCTACAGTTTGATTACCGCATCCAGAGATGCTAAACACGCATAACAATGCCAATACCCCAGCGATTCCCGTTCCCTTTTTCATCGTTTCAATCTCCTTAAAATAAAATTACTATAAAATGAATCGTACCATATAAACTACTTTACCACTTTATTTACGATTTTACAAGGGAATCATGCATATTGTAACTAAAATGTAATAAAAACTGGTGCAACAGCTAAATTTCATATTACATATTTATTTGATACAGGTAAAAACAACCACAACAAATAGAAATATTATTTTCTCTTGAAACTGCTTACAACATATGATATAATAAAAATACCGCTTGTTGCTGGTACAACAGGCGGCATTTATAAGGGAACAAAAAATATAATTTGGCAATATTTATTATATCATATTTGTTCCCACTTGTCAAGGGAGCGAAAAAAATGGGCAGACCGAAAAAGGAAAAGCCGAACCGTGGGGATGGACGATATGAAGTGAAAATTTGCATCGGTGAACGATTCGATGGCACAAAAATCATGAAAAGTTTCTATAGTCGAATTAGTAAAGAAGATGCAAAAGCAAAAGCAGAACAATATAAAATCAATTGTGCTGTATCTGATATAACAGGTGTGCAATATCAATCTACGGAAATCTCTTTTGAAGTTTGGGCGAAACGTGTCTTGGAATCCATAAAAGGCACAGTAAAAGACAGTTCTTATAATTTGACATATAAAAATGCAATTCTTAATCATTTAATACCATACTTCGGAAAAAGGAAAATGTCCATTATCAAGCAAATAGATATACAGGGATATTTTAACAGCTTGCAAGAATCCTATACACTGGAAACGATGAAAAAGCACAAAATGGCACTGAATAAAATTTTTGAATCAGCTGTTCAAAATGACATTATACAAAAAAATCCATGTATGGATATCAAATTAGTAAGTAAAAAACAGTCAGAGAAAAAAACTACATATACACAAGAAGAATGCAATCTTATAATGTCTTATGCTGAAACGCATAGATATGGTCTTGATATTATCCTTATGCTTTCTTATGGTATTACTCGTTCTGAACTGCTCGGAATACGCTGGGAAGATGTTGATATTGACAAAAGAGTATTGCATATATCACGTGGCGTTACGGATGTGCAAAATGCGGCAACGGGAGTGATGGAAGTAATTGCTGGAGAGCCTAAAAACAAATTTCGAAAAAGAGATATTCCGTTAAGTAATAAAATTATCTCCTTACTGCTACAACGTGAAAAAAATGGAGATTTTGTCTTTTGCAACAAAAATGGAACTGTACAAAGCCCACGTACATGGAGCAGGCGACACTATGATGTATTTATGCGTGATATGCACAATTATTATCTACAACAAGGCATTGACATTCCAATCCTGCATTCCCATGAATTAAGACATACTCGTGCTACTCTGTGGATTAATAATGGTGCAAACTTGTTCGCAGTTGCCGATGTGCTCGGTCATGCAGATTTAAAAATGTTGCGAAAGCGATATGCACATAGTGATGTTGAAAGTACGAGAGAACTTCTTAAAATTGACGAAACTGACGAAAAATTGACGAAATAAAAATCAGTTTTTTTCCAACGCAATCAATTCGTTAGAATTGAAATCCCTCGAATTATCGCAGATTTTTGCTGCTTTTCGGTATTTTTTTAGTTTTTAAAAATACTTTGGGGTGGTAGAGGCCGCCGGTTCAAGTCCGGTCACTCAGACCAGAGAAAACCCACGCAGTTTCGAGGCTTTTTCGGAATTGCGTGGGGTTTTTTGCGTTTCGGGAAATCGAATGTTCAGGGCACTATTAGGGCACTATTTTTTTGAAAAGCTATAAAAAGATACAACAGCATACAACAAAAAAGCCGCCAACGGAAACTGAAATGCTCCCTTTTTGTTAGACAATGTGGTATAATAGAAATATACCAATAAAAAAACTAACGAAAGGGGGCATTTTTATGCCAAAAGGACAGCCGAACAAAAGTGAACTGACGATTTTTTTCTACCTGTTTTTGTATCGGCGTGCGGTTTATGAAGCAAAAATACACACTTCATTCTGATTTTATTCACAAAGTTGCTCCCATCCGTTCGGCATTTCATACAAGTTTTTAGATTTATTTTTGTCGCATCCTCCAATTTTTTTGACAAAGCTGTAAATTCGTTTCGAAACTTGTACGTTTGCATACAAGTTTTTCCCGAAAATCCCTGTAATATGAAGGGGGCTGTCCATCTCGGCAACCTCCAGTCATACAAGAAAGGGAGGAATTTTTGATGATATTATCCATTCACCTGCAAACCAACAATATTTCATGCAAAATATTAGGCGGTGAGAAGCGATGCTAGAAAACGGCTATGTAACATTACCACGGCTCTTTTTTCGGAACTGGGAATGGTCTGACGATGCAAACACCGTGGCAGTCTTTGTACGACTGCTCATTGAAGCGGATATTGTCCCGAACAGCTGGCACGGAATTCCTGTTCCAAGGGGCGGTATGGTTTCCAGTTACGCACGGCTGGCGGAGAAAACCGGACTATCTGTCAAAAAGGTGCGGACTGCCATCAAACATCTTGAAGCGGCAGGGTGTGTGGCAAAGACTGCATACCCAAATTGTACCGTATTTGCGATTAAAAACTTCGATTTGTTTCAGGCAGGGGCAAGCCTGCGGTCAAACGAGGGGCAAACCATGGACAAGCCAACGGCAAGCAACGGGCAACAGAATAAGAAGATAGAAGAACAAGAAGAAAAAGAAGAAAGAAATCTATCTATCTTAGATGCAACCAGTAAAAAGATTCCAACGCTGATAGAGATTCAGACGTTTGCAGAACAAGAGGGGCTTTGCGTGGATGTCCAGAAGTTTTATGATTACTATACGGAAACGGGCTGGATGACGAAAAATCAGCAGCCCATTACCAACTGGAAAAGCACCCTGCTCTATTGGAATCAGTCCGAGGGAACACCCCACAAAAAAACAAAACAAGAAGAACCACGCTCTGAAAATGCCGACATCTACGAAAGCCTGATTGGACGGGTGCTTCTTTGAATGCAATATAAAATCATCCGCACCGGAACGTCACCTGCTCCGATGCGGATTTTTTACGATTTCGTTTTCTTGGCATGCTTCTCTAAGCAATGCTGGGCATACGAACAAGTCGCTGTAACCGTTCCGCCCTGCTCCGCCCGCAAACGTCCGGTTCTTCTGCGGTTTCGTTTACTTGGCGTGCTTCTCCAGCCAATGCTGAGCATACGAACAAGTCGCCGTAACCGTTCCGCCCTGTTCCTGAATCGCCTGCACGGCAAGCTCCATCAGCGTTCCGGCAACCCCCTGCCCCCGCAGACTGTCGTCCACAAACGTCCGCTGAATGCAATAGACCTTCGGTTCTACCTCCGGAAACAAAATTTCTGCGATTCGCTCGCCAGCTTCGTTCTCCAGATAAATTTCATGCTCGTTTTTCTGATATGATTTTTGCATCTCGCATTCCTCCTTTTTCTATCTCTGATTCTACCACAAACCAAACCGGAAATCTTGTAAAAAAAGAAAAAAGATTTAAAAACCGCTCATTTTGTTGACAGCGTTCTGAAAATATGATATAATGAATTTGTTTGGCAATCCACAAAAAATCAACCGAGATTTACAGTTTTTTTGTGAAGCAAGCCCAAAATTAAAAAACGTCTATCAAATTAAGGAAGGTATTACCATCATAAAAAACGTAGTGATTATTGGTGCAGGGCCGGCAGGGTTGACCGCAGCCTATGAGCTGCTCCAGCGTGCCCCAAAGGAGTATTCCATCACCATCTTAGAAGAAAGCAATGCCATCGGCGGGATCTCGAAAACCGTAAAATATAAAAACAACCGCATGGACATCGGCGGACATCGGTTCTTCTCCAAAGACCAGCAGGTTATGGATTGGTGGCAGAAGATGATGCCACGTCAGGGCAAGCCGTCGTTCGATGACATCAAGTTACATCGGGAAAAGAAGCTCGCTGCCGGAGGCCCAGACCCGGAAAAAACCGACCGTGTCATGCTGGTGCGGAATCGGGTATCCAGAATTTATTATAAGCATAAGTTCTTTGACTATCCGGTTTCCCTGAAGTGGGATACCATCAAGAACATGGGCTTCGCCACCACCGTTGCAGCCGGATGCAGCTACTTGAAGAGCACCATCGGCAAAAAGGAAGAATCCTCTCTGGAAAACTTCTATATCAATCGTTTCGGCAAAAAGCTGTATTCCATGTTCTTCGAGGGCTACACCGAAAAGCTGTGGGGTCGCCATCCAAGAGAAATCTCCGCAGACTGGGGCTCGCAGCGTGTCAAGGGCTTGTCCATCACTGCGGTTATCAAGGATATGTTCTCCAAGCTGAATCCGAATAAGACCAACCGCAAGGTGGAAACTTCCCTGATTGAAGAATTCTATTACCCGAAGTATGGTCCGGGTCAGCTCTGGGAAATCACCGCTTCCGAAATCGAAAAGATGGGCGGTAAGATTCTCATGAACAGTGAAGTCACCCAGATTCACACCGACAAGACCGGCAAGATTCTCTCCCTGACCTACAAGCAGGACGGCAAGGAACAGGAAATTGCAGGCGACTTGTTCATCTCCTCCATGTCGCTGAAGGATTTGGTGGCTGGTATGAATGACGTTCCGAACAACATCGCAGCCATTGCAAAGGGTCTGCCGTATCGGGATTTCGTCACCGTTGGGCTGCTGGTCGACAAGCTGAACCTGAAGAACGAAACCAATATTCCAACCCTCGGCAACATCGTTCCGGACTGCTGGATTTATGTACAGGATGTCGGCGTCAAGCTCGGACGAATTCAGATTTTCAACAACTGGTCACCGTACATGGTTGAAGACCCAGAACACACCGTCTGGATTGGTCTGGAATATTTCTGTACAGAGGGCGACAGCTTCTGGAACATGGACGACAAGACTTGCATCAACATGGCAATCAAGGAACTTGTTTCTATGGGTATTATCAGCTCGCCGTCGGATGTCAAGGATTCCCACAGAGAAAAGGTCAAGAAGGCATATCCGGCTTACTTCGATACCTATGCACAGATTGATGACCTGATTGCCTATCTGAATCAGTTTGAAAACCTCTACTGTGTCGGCAGAAACGGTCAGCACCGTTACAACAACATGGATCACTCCATGGCAACCTCTTTTGAAGCAGTCGACAACATTATTTCCGGCAAGAAGGACAAGAAGAACATCTGGTCAGTCAACACCGAAAAGGAATATCACGAAGAAAAGAAGAGCTAAGGAACATCGTCTCCCCTGAAAGGGGAGATGTCACGCAGTGACAGAGGGGTCACCCCTCCGAGCAGCTTCGCTGCCCACCTCCCCAATCAAGGAAGGTTTTACAAAAACAAAAACAGCAGGGTACATCGGTTGGATGTCCCTGCTGTTTTTTGTTCACATATCAAACTGTGTGATTCGTCGTCAATGTAAGTCTTTTCTTATCTCCAAAATACAAAAATTTCTTTCCAGGTGTTCCAGATGGTCGGATGTGCCTTGAACAGAGAAACGCTCTCTCCAGAGGCAATCAAAATGCACAGGCACACGACAACTGTTCCCACCATTGCCGCTGCAATCACCTTTTCGCTGACCCGTGCCAAGCTGGCATGATAGGTTTTCAGCAAGGATGGCACTTGCAACAGCAGAATCGTGGAGAGGACACTCAAAATCACTAAGATGTCCAGTGCATACCGCAGAATCACTCCTGCCATGCTGAAATCGACCCACGCCAACGCAACCGCTAACACTGCAATCATTGCAAGAATCACACGGCGAACGAAACCGGAATGCTTCCGCTTCCAACGCTTCCAAACAAACGGGAAACTCAATGCCCCCAGCAGAACCGATGGCAGTGTGAATGCTCCAATCGTTCCCTCAACATACAAATACATCTGTCGGTTTGCAATGTTGGAATACTTTGTCCGCAGGAATGGGAAATCATTCAACTGGTCGAGTCCGCCGAAGAAATAAACGGCAATTGCCGCCGGCAGTCGGGAAAGCGTAATCTTATTGGCAGCGGTGTTGTCTACCGTCATCTGATAAATCGAACCAAACTGGAACGGGTCGTCAAACCGGATTTTGTTGTACCACATGATTGCTGCTGCTCCGGCTGCAACCGGAATCAGATAGCAAGCGGCACTGGTGATTTTTGCGGAAAGTTTGAGGTCTTTCCGGAACAGCAGGTGCAGAAATACCGGCACTAAAATCAGGACATAAAGCAGCATATTCGGACGGGAGGCGGCGGTAATCACCGTTCCAATTGCACTGACTGCCAGCAGGACAAACCGCTTCCAGTTCCCCCGTTTCTTTACGGTGTACGGAGAAACTGGCATCGGGATTTCTTCCTGTTCCAGATGTTCCCCGTTGTCCTTCTTGGCACGTTGCAGCGACAATTTTCGCAGCTGTTTGGTTGTCCGGACGGCATAACTGGAATCCATCGCTGCAAAGCCCATCCAGAGCGACAGGAACAGCCCGAACATCCCCGTTAAAATGCAGAGATGATAGCGGTCACTGTAGTTCAAGCCAAACAGCACACCACTTCCCGCCACGGCAGAAACCAGCCCCAACAATAACAAAATCAGTGGCGGTCGCTTACAGAACTTTCGCACCAGCGTCAGAATCAAGCCGAACAGCGTCACAATGACGGCTTCTGTCATGATGCAGTACGCCCAGTTCAGCGGCAATACGTTTCCTGTTAGCTCGTAATACGGCACATACAGCAGGGCAACCGGAGCACAGCCAAAGTAACAGTAATATTTCCCATTATAAAAAGCATAGTCCCAATCAAAATAGGATTCACGGACAGAATTATCATAGGGGTTTTCCAGTGATAGCCGTTCTTCCGACGGCTCGAAGTCCATATAGACTTGCCCCTTCTCCCATGCCTCTAGCGTCATCGCATAGACGTTGTTGATGTCAATTGGGTCATTTAACGTGGTCGCCTCCAAATCCGGCACACGGAACGCTAACACGCTTGCCATACAGCCGAACAGCGTTGCCAGTACGGCAAGGTTGTGCTTCCAGCTGTGTGCCCGATAGCGAATGTTCCAGATGCGGAACTGCTTGCAGGCTGTCAGCACCAGTGCAATGATGACAATCAAAAAGAATCGTGCAGCGGAAAACTGATACGGAACAGCGGTGTGGAACGTCCCGTTGTGCAGCACCAGTGCAGCGTTCACATCGTTAAACTGCAACTGCACGGTATGTAAGGTCTGATACGGCAGCATCGAAAACCGGATGCTCGAATACGTTCCAGTTCCCTGCGACTTCCCTGCCTGTTCAAACCGATTGCTCAAGTTGTCGTCCTTGATGGAGCAACTTACATTATAATAATGATCTTCTCCGTCAATATTGAGAATCAAATAGCGAAAATCCGGATTTTGTTCCAAGTTGGAAAACGTCAGCGTACAGTTTCCGGAAATCTGAATGGTATCATCGACAATCTGTGCTGCCGAAGCATCGTTAATTTCCGCCTGTGACAGCACCAAATCCGTTGTTTCCGGATGGGTGGTGAAGCTGGTGTAATGAAACACAAAGCTCTCCAGCACAAACACGACACCGGCAATCCATGCCGCTTTCCGCAGATAGTTCCGCAGGTTGGAGGTGGTGTTCCTTCTGGAAAACGCCGTTCCCAAGCCAACGAGCAGCAGCGTGACGAGCAGCGGAGCGACTGCAAACGGCTGGTTGTCCGCATCGAAAAACGCCGTTGCAATCCCCCACAGGATGAACAGCAGGACGATTTCCAAAACCGTTGTGATTCCACACTTGACCCAATGAGAAGGAATCGGTTTTTCTTCATCCCCCCTTACAAAATAAGCAATCACATAACAAATGAGATTGCAGAAAATGAGAAATAACAAATAGAGTATCATAATAGTCAATGCATCCTTTCTAAGACATTGACGCATCACACTATTTACAGGATAGCAGAATTTCATTTCCAATGCGGATTTATTTTTTGAATAAAATCTGAATATTCAGAATTTTTCACAATATTTCTGTAAAATTTGCCCGTGTTGCCATCAAAAACCGCCTGATGTTTCCGCATACTTTTTCAAGATTTTTCGCAGCATTTCTGCAAAGTCTGCCCGTGCTTCTGGTGGCTCTAAAATTTCCACTTGTTCGCCGTATGCCAATAATCGCCAATATAGTGCCTGCAGATCCTGCCAGCAGACCGACACCAACAGGCTACCGTCCGGCTCTGTCTGGAGGGCTTCTGTTCCGAAATCATCCATCACTCGCCATTTCACCGCTGCGGAGAACCGCACCAACATGGGAACAGCTGGCTCTTCCGGCGGCATGGGGTCGGGCGTATACGCTGGCACGCTGCGAGCGGCTCGCTGCTCCGGCTCTATCTGCAAATCCGTGATCCGTGTCAGCTTAAACAGCCGGTAATCCTGCCGCAGGTCGCAATAGCCCCAGACATACCAGTGCCCCCACTGAAAAATCAAGTGATAGGGTTCGATTTTACGGGAGGTCGTGCCGCTTGGGGCGAAGTAAGAAAACGAAATCTTGCAATTCTGCTCCATTGCCGCTTGAATCTGTTCGATTTTCTGGGAAATCGCTCCGGAATCCCATGCAGAGAGGTCAATCAAAACCGGATGCTCTGCCGGAATCGTCTTGGCGGTTGATACAGAGAGCTTCTCCATCAGCTGTCGATAGCGATGCGTGCCGCTGATGCTGTCCAGACTTTGCAGCCCTGCAAGAATCGCCTGCATCTCGCTTTGCAGCAGAACGGTTTTATCGAGTTTGTAGCCCTCCATAATGCGAATGCCGCCGTTTCGCCCTTTTTCGGTTACGATGGGAATTCCTGCACAGCACAGGGCATCCATATCCCGTAAAATCGTGCGGTGGGATACCTCGAACTTCTCCGCCAGTTCAAACGCTGTGACCTGCTCCCGTTGCAGCAGCACGGAGAGAATCCCAATCAGTCGGTCTAATTTCAATCTGCTCCCTCTTTTCTGTATCAGTGGACTTGTGAAACCAGCGTTTCCAATTCGTCCGCCGTCAAGCCATTCTCTGAAGTAATTGAATGGGCATATCCGCCATCCGTCCATTCTGCCACAAAAATCAAGTCGCCATTCTTCCGGATGGAAACCGAAACGCCTGCAATCGTCTGTGTTTCCTCGCTGTCATAACGATTATAGTCACCGCTGATGGGGTCTGTTCCAACGCCTTTCCGAATTCGCAAGCCCTCGGTTTCGCTTGTATCTTCATAAATCACCTCAATCATTTCCCCTTCGATTGCCTGAATGGTCGTGTGGTCATATGCCTCATAGGCATCCGGAGCATCCAACGAAAAGCCAGCGATGTCCGCCGCTGCCTGTAGCGTCGCACAGGGAATGAATGGGTTGGGAATCTGCACGCTTTCTTCGGTCGTGGCTGAATCTGTCTGCGTGGTAGCGGGCGTAAGATGTGACTTGTTTCGTTCCTGCTGAATCAAAATCCCAGACGTGAGCACAATTCCTGCACAGGCTGCCACGGCAACGTATTTCATCCAACGGTTGGAAATCTGCTTCTTCGTCTGCTTCATAGGCTGTTCCTCCGATTCTAATAAATACGGGTCGTCAATGTCCCCGATGGCATGCAAAAGCCGTTTGGCTGCTTCTCTGTCTTTCCTCATATCGAAATCCCCTCCGTTTCGAGTGCTGCTTTCAGTTTTTTTCTTGTCCGCAGCAACAGCATTTTCACTTTGCTCTCTCCCATGCCGTTTTTCTGGGCAATCTCTGCAATCGAGTTCAAATACCAATACCGCTGCACAAATACGATTCTGGTTGCTCTTGGCAGCTGCTGCAAAAACGATTGCAAGCATGCCTGTAGAGCCGCTGCATCGGCTGCCTGCTCCACGGAGTCGCTTGCCGGAATGCATTCTGTCAGTTCGTCCAGTGCCAAATCCACAGCGTTTCCGCCACGCTTTGCGGCATGGTTTCGCTCCCAGAAATGCAGGGCGAGGTTTCGGGTGATTTTTCCGAGAAATGCTTTCAGAGAGTGCGGTCGATTGGGCGGAATCACCTGCCATGCTTTCCAGTAGGTTTCATTTTCGCACTCCTCTGCATCCTGCGGCTGTGAGAGAATGCGGTAGGCAATCGCATAGCAGTATGTTCCGTATTGCTGTTTCGTCTGCTCCAGTGCCGTTTCCGAACGGGAGAAATATAAATCTAATAGGGTTTCTTCCTGCATGGTATCCACCACCTTTCATCTCCATAGACCGGATTGGCTCTGATTGGGTCACGCTGTTCTGTAAAAAAGTTTCTGGAACGACAAAAAAAGACTGGAGCAGACTTCTGTATCCTCCAGTCTTTTTGTTGATGGTATGCTTGTATGAAAAATTAGTCGCCGAACGAAATGCCCAGATTCCGAGCCGTTGCTACCAGCTGGTCATCCGGTGTAACGAACTTCGTCTTTCCGGCAATCTCTGCCAGCGGATTGGCGGTAATCGTTCCGCCTACCTTGGCAACTGTCATGCCATAGTGCTCTTCTTTAATCAGCTGTGCAGCGTATACGCCGAATTGGGTTGCAAGAATCCGGTCGTATGCACTCGGACTGCCGCCTCGCAGCATATGCCCCGGTACACAAACTCGTGCTTCGAGTTGTGTTTTCTGCTGAATCTGTGCAGCGATGCGGTTGGTTGCGGTAATCACGCCCGCTTCTGCACGGAGTCTTGCCCGTTCTTTCTTTTTCAGCTTGGCTTCTTCCTTGTCAAAGCAGCCCTCTGCAACGGCAATAATCGAAAAGTTCTTGCCGCTTTCGCTCCGCTTCAGAACCGACTTGCAAACCTTGTCAATGTCATACGGAATCTCCGGAATCAGAATGATGTCTGCACCGCCGGCAATTCCGGCATTCAGGGTCAGCCAGCCGGCTTTGTTGCCCATGATTTCACAGAGCAGAATGCGGGAGTGGCTGTTTGCAGTCGTGTGCAGGCGGTCAATTGCATCCGTTGCAATGTCCACTGCCGTATGGAATCCAAAGGTAACGTCTGTGCCGTAGATGTCGTTGTCAATGGTCTTTGGCAAGCCGATGACGTTCAGCCCCTCTTCCGAGAGCAGCTGTGAGGTCTTGTGCGTGCCGTTTCCGCCCAGTGTCAGCAGGCAGTCCAGCTTCTGGCTCTGGTAGGTTTTCTTCATATTTTTTACTTTATCGATATTGTCATCGCCAATGACTTTCATCATCTTGAACGGCTGCCGTTTTGTTCCCAGAATCGTACCGCCACGGGTCAGAATCCCAGAAAAATCATCCGGTTTCATTTCCTTGCAAATATTGTGAATCAGTCCATAGTAGCCGTCTGAAATGCCAACGATTTCTACATTTTCCGTCCCCAGCATTTGATAGCATGCCTTTGCAACGCCACGAATGGTTGCATTCAGTCCCGGGCAATCGCCGCCGCTGGTCAAAATTCCAATTCTCCGTTTCATCAAACAGAACCTCCCATCAGAAATTTTCTTACAGAAAGCATGTCCGGATTTTGCCGGAACATGCAAATGATTGTTATAATTGTATCATTTTTTCTGCATTTTGTCAACGGGATTCTATGAACAGTGCGAAAATCTGCGGTAACATTTTCCGTTTTTCGGATTCTGTTCTTTTCCGATTCTTTTCCAAACGGGGGTTTTGTTGAGGGGGTGTAAAAGAGTTGTTATGCCCGATAGACTTTGTAGAACGGTGCACAGGGATTCTTTTTCCTTGCCAATTTATGCAGCAGCCGCAGGACGGAGGGGCAGAATGCCGGCTGCAACATCCATTGTTTTGCCCAGAACTGGTCTAACAGAATCAAGCGTTCCAGTTTTTTTTGATATTGGGTCGGAATCGACCGTTTCCAGTACCAATCATCGCCCCTGCCACTCGATTTCCATTCCCACAAATCATTGCTTGTGTTTTTGGAGATGGAGAACGCCCGTTTGATTCTCTTCCATAAATACGGGCTCATGTGGCAGGTGTAATAAGTCGTGAGCAAATCTTCTTGCATCACGAACAGTTCCATAGATTGTTCGTCCGCCATCTTTATGAGATAGACATCTTTTGGATGGATCGTCTGGATGGCTGCATCATCCAACGGGAAACTACAAATACGCATCTTCATTCCACTCCTCATCTTGTGATTTCTCTCTATTATCCATCAAAAGTGGAACATTCGTCTATCTGTTCAAAAAAATTTACGATTTCTCCTGTAAAATCTCGTTGGCTTCCGATTGGGTCAACTTCTGATTCGCAACCATCGCTTGCAAGACCTGCTGCATCCGCTGTTCTGCTAAATCTGCATGCTCCTGCAACGCATAGGCGGAGGGGGCGTTCGGCAGTCCGGCAAGCATCACGGCTTCATAATCCGTCAGCTGCTGCGGGGTCGTGTGGAAATAGCCCTCTGCTGCCTCAGAAATGCCCGTATAGCCATCTCCAAAGTAAATCGTGTTGACATACAGGGCGAACAGCTCCTGCTTCTCACAGACCTGCTCCCAAGCGTGAGCAAGGAACATCTCTGCAAGTTTCCGCTGCAAGGTTTTCTCCTGCGTGAAATACTGGTTCTTCGCCAGCTGCTGGGAAATGGTACTGCCGCCCTCTGCAAACGACCTTGTTCGCAAATCGTTCCACAGTGCCCGTATCATCGCCGAAATATCTACGCCGGAATGGGAGAAAAACCGCTGGTCTTCCACGGAAATGACTGCATCCACATAAATTTGCGGCAGGGCATCATAGGGGACAAATGATTCCTGTTGTTCCATCGCAGCGGTTTTCTCGGCAATCGGGGTTTCTGCAATGGCGTTCCGGTACATCTGATAGCCCTGTACGCCATACCAAAGCCCCACAGCAAGCAGAAGTGCTCCCAGCAGCAACAGTATACGGCAAATGTAGCTTTTTGTTTTGGATGTTGTTCGTTGTTTCCGTCTTACTTCTGCTTGCATGACGTTCACCCGTCCTTTTCTTGTTTTTGTTTTCTCTCTTCTATTCTGTTTCCCTGCTATGCCGGATACTCGCTCGTGAGTGTCACTGTTCCGGTAAAATCTGCGTAATCCACGACCACATAGCAATTCCCACCCTGATTCTGTATAATTTTAGAGAACATGCCCTGCTCGTTCGGGGTCAGATATTCTTTCTCTTTATCGCCGTTTAGCACATAGATTTCTACAATACCGTTTCTTGCTCCAACCGTTCCGGTTAGCCACAGCGTTCTTGTCTGAATCGAACAGCCGCCAAATACCACATCTTTCCCCCGTACGTTCCGACAATCTGCCTGATACGTTCCCGTATAGGCATCTTCTCCATCCAACCGCATTCCATACAGCTGCTGCTTGCTGGTTCGCTGAAAGCCGCCTAGGCTGGATCGTGTCTTTTCGTATCCATACAGAAGCTTGCTTTTCCAATTCGCTCCGCATCCCGTCAGGCTGCCGAGAAGTAGACAACTGCACAGCAATCCGCCCATAATCTGTTTCTCTCTCATTTTCGCCTGCTCCAAAACCGAAAAAGCACCTCCATGCCGTTCCAAATCAGCGTTGCCAACAAAATCAGCATGCCGATTGGAATCGCCAGTATCAGCAGGCAGCCAATCCCAATTCCCATAACAAGTTTTTCTTTCATTTATGATTTCACCAACTGATAATAGCTATGCGAGGTCAACTTATACATCAACGCATACAAGGCAGCAAACACAAGAAAACCGCCAACGGTTATGATTGCAAACAGAGAAATATTGATCAGACCCATCACCGCCAGCAACCGGTACAGCATCGGAAAGGCAAATGCCAGATGCACCCCAGCCATGAGCAGCGGAGCAGTAAAGACCGTTAAAATCTGCGAGTTGATGCTTCGCTTGATTTCTTTTTTCGTCATGCCGACTTTTTGCAGAATCTCAAACCGTCCGGCATCTTCATAGCCCTCTGAAATCTGCTTGTAATACATAATCAGCACCGTTCCGAACAGAAATACCACGCTCAGCAGAATGCCAAGGAACAGCAGTCCGCCATACAGGGCATAGAAGCTCGAACGCCCACTTTCCCGACTCTCACAAACACAGCCTTCTTCCGAAAGCTGCTGCTGCAACGCTGCTTGAATGGCAAGCTGTGTATCTGCATCCGCATCCAAATCAAAGCCCTTATAGAATTGAATGACGGAAGCATACCCATTATAGGCTTCTGCCTGTCGTTCATTGAGTTCCTGCATCATCGCCATATCCGGCACAATCAAATACAGCATCCGGCTAACATTGGCGAAAGCATCGCCGTCATCCACAAACTGCGAAACTTGTTTCTGAATCTGAAACGGCTGCATTGTTCCGATTTGAATCGTATCTCCGGAATACGAACCATCTATCACAGATAGCAATACTTCGCCATCCTGCAATGTTTCCGACGTTCCGGCTAAACGATTGTATTCTTCCAAAGTGAATATCTTCACAGTTGCAATGTCATCATAATCCACAAGGGAATCCTGTTCAAACTGTAACCGATTTCCGTTCAGCACCCCACTGATTTGCAGCGTGGTTTCGTGTATTTCGTTTTTTTCCTGCAGAGAATAACGGGATACGACTTCTGCAATTTTTTCTTCCAATGCTTGTTCGTCAAAATCGGAATAGGCTGTGACGAAAATATCCCTTGGGTATCGCTGATACAAGCTGTCTTCCAAACCCAGATACAAACAAAGCGTGCTGGAAATCATCACCAGAACCATTGTGGACAGCACACAGATGGAAGCCAGACTCGAACCGTTCCGCTTCATCCGATACCGCATGGACGAAACCGAGATGAAATGCTGTAACTTGTAATAATACCGCTTATTCTTCTGCAACAGCTTACACAGAGCCACAGAACCGCAGATGAAAAGCAGATACGTTGCCAGAATGACCAGCACCACTGCCAGAAAGAACATCGAAAAGGCAGCAATCGGCTGTTGAATTGTCACGGATAAGTAATAGGCAATGCCCAGCATCACCAATCCGCAGAGCGTCAGCAGCCAACGGGCTTTCGGGGGCTTTTCGCCCTGTTTTTCCCCTCGCAGCAGGGCAATCGGCTTGGAAACGTGAATCTGTCCGAGCGAATACAGCAGGATGATGCCATAGGAAACCGCTGTCAGCAAGACTGTATTCCGTACAGCATTTGGTTCAATCCGGAAGCCCATCGGGCTGCTGTTGCCCAGCATCTTCGCTGCCATCAGTTCCGAGAGCTTCGACAGCAGAATGCCCAGCCCCAGACCGCCAACCATGGACGTTCCAAACAACATGCCATTCTGCCAGCACAAAATCCGAGCGATGTTCCATTTTCCCATGCCGAGGATATTATACAGCCCAAATTCTGTTTTTCGCCGCCGCATCAAAAACGAGTTCATGTAGAATAGAAAAATCGCTGCAAAGATGGCAACCACACCCGTTCCCCACGAGAGAATCATTTGCATCTCCTGCCCGCCGTGCATTTCATAAATGGCTTTGCTATACGTCAGATAGGATACGATGTAATACATCATGGTAATGCCGATACTGGTCAGCAGAAACGGCAGATAAATTTTCTGGTTCTTATAAATGCCGTGCCACGCCAGTTTCCAATAGAGCGTTTTCATGCCTGTTCCCCTCCTGTTGCCAACATCGTCAAGGTATCGGAAATCTTCTGATACAACTGCTCATTCGTGCAGCCGCCCCGATAAATCTGATGGAACAGCACGCCGTCCTTGATGAACAGAATCCGGTCTGCACGGCTTGCCGCCTTGGTGGAGTGCGTCACCATCAAAATTGTCTGTCCGGTCGCATGAATTGCGGAAAAGACATCCAGCAAGCCATCTGTGGACTTGGAATCCAGTGCTCCGGTCGGTTCGTCCGCCAGAATCAGCTTCGGCTTGGAAATCAACGCTCTTGCAACCGCTGCACGCTGTTTCTGTCCGCCGGAAACTTCATACGGGTATTTCTCCAGCAGGTGCGTAATCCCCAGCTGTTCCGCAATTGGATTCAACCGCAACTCCATCTCTTTCGGCGACTTCCCAGCCAGCACCAACGGCAGGAAAATATTATCTTTCAGGGAAAACGTATCGAGCAAGTTGAAATCCTGAAATACAAAGCCCAGATTATCCCGCCGGAACGCTGCAATTTCCCGTTCCTTGACCATCGTCAAATCTTTTCCATCCAGAAAAACTTTCCCACTGGTCGGCTGGTCGAGGGCTGCGAGTATATTCAGCAGCGTGGTCTTCCCCGAACCCGATTCCCCCATGATTGCCACATATTCGCCCGTTTCGACGGAAAACGAAACGTCCGAAAGTGCCTGCACCTGATTCCCGCCAAAGCGAGTGGTATAGATTTTCTTCAAACATTCTACTTGTAGCATTGCCATTTGCAATTGCCCCCTTCTGTGTTGTTGCCTTTATTGTATCAGAAATCCCATCGCTCCGCCATTGATTTGTGTGACATTTTGCCGGAGGAATGTGACATTTTTGTAAGGTACAGAAAGAAAAATTCCGCCGGCTGCCTTGTGTTTTCAGAAAAGTATCTGTTTTTGTGTAAATTCTCTGAAAATGTTTAAAAAGCGATTGACTTTGCACAAATTCCAGATTATACTGGGAGTAGTTGCGTACACAAACCAACACAAAAGGAGAATCAACATGAAAGCACCCCAAAAAATCCTTGCAGTTGGTGTGGCTTTCCTGCTCTGCTTCGGTTCTGTCTGTACCGAACTGTCCCTGCCCAGCACGACTGCAACCCTGACTGCTTCCGCAGCCTCCACCCTTGCGAACTTCCCAAGCAGTTACCAAAGTGCAGCCGATTGGATTTGGACAAACCGCATCGAACGGGAGCAGTCCACCGTCCGAACGCTCTCGGATGGAGCACTTCATGGATACGAACTATGTTTATCCGGGCGAACGGTTCGATATGTACCTCTGGGCAACACAGGGCTTCCCGTCCATCGGCGGATGCGGCGGTGACTGGGGGCAGCGGCTGTCGGATGATGCTTACTTGAATATGCTGAACGGCACAAACCTGCACGTTCTGGAACATGAACTCGGTCACGGCTGGTGAACTGGTATGCACGGTGGGATGAATCTGCCAATGACATGGTGGAACGGGATGCTTCTACGCTCCAGTTCTCTGCTGTGGAAAATGCAGCTGCTCCGGTAACAACCACCACTTGTGCGACTACAAGACCAACCACCACTACGACGACTACGACCACGACAAAGGCAACCACCACCACCAAAAAAGCAACCACCACAAAGAAAACAACTGCAACCACCAAAAAGACAACGACAACCACAAAAACCACGACTACCACCACAAAGCCAAGCTCCGGCAAAAAAGTCGTTCTGAAAAATGTTTCATACAGAACAGCGTTTGACCTGACCTCATATAATTACCAGAACATTCGCTTCATCACGCTGCAATTCCAGGGCAGCATTCCAAATTCCGGCGGCTGCCTCGTATTGGGAAACTGCTGGAACGAACAGCATCCGATTGCATATTCCGACTTGCAGAACGGGACGATTCCCTTCCAGATTCAGAATCCGCAGGATGTCATGACCATCTATAACTATTACGGACTGGGCAGCTTGCAGTCTGTTACCCTGAACTACTAATGCTCGTCTGACGCATTTCCATAAAAATCCACAGACAACCTTTTGCCTGTGGATTTTTCCATTCTGAAACATCTGAAAGCATGCTTTCTGAAACGCCGGCAGTTTGTTTTCATGTTTCCAAAATTCCTGTACAATAATAAGAGAAATGGAACAACCAACAAGGAGGGTTTTCTCATGAAAACGATTCAGTATAAAGACATGGGTGCTCGCATCCGTGCACAGCGGGAACGCCTGGGATACACCAGAGAGCAGCTTGCGGAAAAATTAGATGTTTCGACAAAATTCTGCTCCGATATTGAACTGGGCATCAAGGGCATCTCCATTCAGACGCTGGCAAAGCTTTCGGATTTGCTCTGCCTGCGGACAGATTATATTCTCTTCGGTGAAGAGCAGCCCGACCATACCGCAGAACTGGAAATGATGGATGCTCTCATTCAAAAGTGTCCGGCTGACCGTCAGGACGACCTGCTGACCATCATTCATGCGTTCATCCATGCTGTTTCCGAACCGCAAGAACCAACTGAATAAAAAAGAAAGCGGTAACACAGGACACACTTGTCCCTGTTACCGCTTTTTTCTTGAAAAATTTCCGCATCTTCGTGCCGACATCTGCACCAAAGCAACCCTAGATTCCCTGTGAAAAAGCGTTCTTCCCTCGCTTAAACACAGCGTTTCCAATGCTGTTTCAGATTCGCACACGCTCCAACCACCAGCATGAACGATGCGGTGAGTAATCCAAATCCGATAATGGTTACCAGAAAGTTCCGGTGCAGCAGTGTCGCCAGCAGAGCCGCAAGCAGCTCAATGCCTAAGACGATTCTGGTTCTTCTGCGATAAACCCGAACTTCTGTTTCATCTAATGGATTGTTTTCTGTTTCCACTGGTGCAAGCCAGAGCAGCACCGCACTTGCAGCCAGAATCAAAATCCAAGCGGCAAGCAGCGAAACAGAAACCCACTTCAGAATTGCCAGCAATGCTGCAATCAAAAGTGTCGATAATACATAGCACTTCACGGGGGAATCCGCATGGTGTCCGCCCGCAGAAATGCGAATGGGAATAAACGACAGATTTAACAGCACGCATGGCAAGAACAATCGAAACAGAATGCCCAAACCAATTGTCGTCACAACGTTTAAGAGCATCATTCCAAACTGATAGCATCCGAACACATAAATATCTGCATCGGATTCGGGAATGATTTCCGCCTGTATCAATTTCTTTGCAAATTTTTCCGAGCATGTTTGCAGCATCAGAATTTCCGCATCTTCTTCACGGATTTCGGTGTCTTCGGCTGATATTGCCACCAAATACAAGGAATATTTGCCGAAAAGGAAGCCGTTTTTTTTGCAATCGAAGCTGCTACCTGTAATACCTTTTTGGAAGTCTGTTTCATTCAAATACACCTTTTTTTAAAAACAAATTCAAGATATCTTGTGAATTCAGCGTATCACAAGCATCACAAGATGTCAATTTTTTTGCATCAAACGGGATTCTTTTGCATGAAACGGGATTTTCAGGTTGATTTTCACAAAAAGTTCATTTAAAAATTCGTTGCTGTTGGAATCGTAATCGCAGCAGTGAATATTCCATCTTCTACATCGGTTTTAAAATCGCCTTTGTATTTTTTCACAACCATTTCTACATTCTTCAAGCCTAATCCAAAATGTCCCTCTTTGGTAGAAACAACAGTGTTTCCCTCTCGCTTCAAATCATTTTTTGTTGGATTTTCCACATGAATCATGATTTCTCCCATTTGAAACGCCACTGCAAAATGAATATATCGCTGTTCCTCCGGCAATTCTGAAACCGCATCCACGGCATTATCCAAAAGATTGGAGGCAATTGTAGTCAAGTCTACACCAGCCAACATTGACAGCTGTTCTTCTCCCTGTAAGTCCATTTTCAAAGCGATATGCCGCTGTTCTGCTTTCAAAAAAACATGATTCAAGATGGCAGAGAGCAGTGGATTGTCACAGTGAATCGATGGCTGTAATTCATTCAGCTTTTGAAACAGGGATTCCTTGTATTGCTGTGCCTCTGCGAGATGGTCGGACTGAATCAGAGATTCCAACGCTCGCACATGCCGTTTTGCATCGTGAATCGTTCGCATCGAATTTTGATACCGCTGTTGCAAATCAGAGTATACTTCCAGCTGCATTTCTGATTGCTGTTGTAACAGTGCATTTTCTTTTTCCGTTTTCCGGACAATCGAAATCCGATAAAATACAACAACAATATAACCATCCAACACCAAACAACCTATCAAAAATAAAATCAAAAACATACCAGAAGAATACGCTTGAATGTACTTGCAAACATAGGCAAATACCGCAATCTCTCCAGTTGCTAACATCGTATAGAAAATCGCTTCATACCAAGAAAAAATTGCGTGTTTTCTCCGAATCAGCGTAAACAAAAGCTGACAGAGCAAAAATGTCATTAAACATGCAAATATACTCCGAACTAAAAAATTGTTTTCTTGTAGTGTAGAGGAAATACTACTATTATAATAAGTAGAAAGCAACAGGACAGAAAAAACATCTGCGATAAATCCGCAAAAAACAATCAAAATATCATAGACCAGAAAATAAAGTTTTTTACATTGATAGCAAAGCAATGTTGACCCGACAATCATAAGCACTGTTGATGTCATATTGAGAATCGGTATTTGCAATAATCCAAGAGCACCCTGCACAATTGCAATTCCCAATACGCCCAGTAATCGCCAGAGAAAATGAGACCGCCGTTCTAAAATTTGAAACAAGACCCACATGCCAGAAAATGCCGCTGAAATGCCGACAATCGCATTCGCTAAAAATTCCATCATCATCGTTTAATCCCTCCAATTGATATTCAAACTATTGTGTAGATATGCACTGATTTGTTCATGAACCTGCTTCCGGCGATTCTTCGCAATCGGAATCATTTCATGATTTTTCATCTCAATCTCTGCACCAAAGGAAAGGATTTGTCTGGGATTTACCAGAAAGCTCTTGTGCGGCACTAAAAAGCCATACGACTCCATCTGCTTTTCCAAGCTTTTCATGCTGCTGGAAAGATACCAAGTTCCCGTTGTTGCCACCAACTTCACACGGCGGTTCTGCCCATATTCAAAATAGAAAATGTCCTCCATGTTGACGGAAATCTGTTCCTCTAACGTCTGAAACACCAATCTGGTCTTTGGTTCTTCTGGCTGGGTATAAAGCAGGAAGTCCTCTAAATTCTTGTAAATGTCCGATTGTCGAATCGGTTTTGGTAAAAAAGAAAATGGATGTACGGTAAACGATGCAGCCATTTTCTCCGTATAATTACTGACATAAATCACACATACCTTTCTATCCCACGTCCGAATTTTTTTCGCGGTTTCAATGCCGTCCATGCCGTTCATCTGAATGTCCAGAAAAATCAAGTCATAAGCACGACTGCACGAAAGCAGGGATTCTCCACTGTGAAAGGTATCAATGCGATAATCATCCGCTCGATTTTTTTGTCGAAAAAAATTCTGAATGCTTTGCTGGATGATTTTAATTTGTCTGCTTTCATCATCCACAATCGCAATTTGTATCATAATCTTCCCCCTTCGTACCCTTCATCATAGCATAAAAACAGGCAAAAAGCAAGCCAGCATGGCTGCTTTTCAGAGATTTTACATATCATAAGAAACTGTAAACCAATTGTTTTTATTGCGTGTTTGGATTCGACAATCCCCTTTCACATTTCTGTTTTATTTCTGATTTTTGGCGTTGCATTTTCGCCAGTTTTTTGTTATAATAAGCCTTAGAAAGGAAGATGCTCTATGACCACAATCGACCTCATTACTGGCATTCTTGGGGCTGGGAAAACCACCTTCATCCGCAAGTATGCCGCCAACCTGCTCGCACAGGGCAAGAAGATTGCCATCCTCGAAAACGACTTCGGAGCAGTCAACGTTGACCGGATGATGCTGCAAGACCTCCAGAGCGACCGCTGCAAGGTGGAAATGATATCCGGCTGTAATGACCCGACCTGTCACAAACGCCGCTTTAAAACGCAGCTGATTGCCCTTGGGATGCAGCAGTTTGACCGTGTCATCCTAGAACCCTCCGGAATCTTCGACATGGACGAATTTTTCGATACGCTGTATGAATCCCCCCTCGACCGCTGGTTCTCCATCGGCAGCATTCTGACCATCGTGGATGCAACCATGGACGAGGTGTTGTCTGCACAAATGGAATACCTGCTCGCCTCCGAGGCGGCGTGCTGCGGGAAGCTGGTGCTCAGCAAGCGTTCTCTGCTGCCGGACTGCTCAGAGGCAGCATTGACCGACCGCACGCTTCGCCATCTGAACCGCTCGCTTGCTGCGATTCAATGCAGTCGCCAGTTCCAGCCGCAAGACCTCTTCCTCAAGGATTGGGACAGCATGACGGATACCGACTTTCAGGAGCTGCAAGCTGCCGGATACCGCAACAGCAGCTATGTGAAGCAGTACGATGCCGACGACATCCAGAGCCACAGCGAGGTGCATTATTTCATGCATATCCACTTGCCGGATGAACGAATTCCGGAGATTCTGCAAGCGATGCTCAATGACCCGAACTGCGGGACGATTTACCGCATCAAGGGGGCGTTGCCGCTGAAACAGAACCGTTGGCTCAGCATCAATCTGACCCAGAAAAAGGCGGAATTGCAGACCGTTTCCAACGGGCAGAGCGTCTTGATTGTCATCGGCGACCAGCTGAACCGAGCAGCGTTAGACGCTCACTTGAAAGCAGAGAATACCGACCCCGACTATGTGTCTATTTGACAAGGTGCAGACGACATCCAGAGCCACAGCGTGGTGCATGATTCCATGCATATCCACTTGCCGGATGAACGGATTCCGGAGATTCTGCAAGCAATGCTCAACGACCCGAACTGCGGGACGATTTACCGCATCAAGGGGGCGTTGCCGCTGAAACAGAACCGCTGGCTCAGCATCAACCTGACCCAGAAAAAGGCGGAATTGCAGACCGTTTCCAACGGACAAAGCGTCTTGATTGTCATTGGCGACCAACTGCATCGAGATGCCATAGATGCCCACTTGAAAGCATTTAACACCGACCACGACTATGTATCTATTTGACAAGGTGCAGACGACATCCAGAGCCACAGCGTGGTGCATGATTCCATGCATATCCACCTGCCGGATGAACGAATTCCGGAGATTTTGCAAGCGATGCTCAACGACCCGAACTGCGGGACGATTTACCGCATTAAGGGGGCGTTGCCGCTGAAGCAGAACCGTTGGCTCAGCATCAACCTGACCCAGAAAAAGGCGGAGTTGCAGACCGTTTCCAACGGGCAGAGCGTCTTGATTGTCATCGGCGACCAGCTGAACCGAGAAGTGTTAGACGCTCACTTGAAAGCGGAGAATACCGACCCCGACTATGTATCTATTTGACAGGTTGCAGACGGGCAGAGCGTCTTGATTGTCATCGGCGACCAGCTGAACCAAGCAGCGTTAGACGCACACTTGAAAGCAGAGAATACCGACCCTGAATATGTATCTATTTGACAGGTTGCAGACGGGCAGAGCGTCTTGATTGTCATCGGCGACCAGCTGAACCAAGCAGCGTTAGACGCACACTTGAAAGCAGAGAATACCGACCCCGACTATGTATCTATTTGACAAGTTGAACAAAAGCAATGCACAAAGGCTGACTGGAATCGTCCGGTCAGCCTTTTTTGTGAAAGTCTGGTGAAACCTGCTCCAGCCCCCCTTGACAAATTTTATACCGCACGTTATAATAGAACAATGTTAATACATAACATTGTTATGAATCGAAGGGAGGTGCATACCATGATGATGCATCCAGAACATCACGCATTCTTTGAAATGATGCAGCAATTCCGCAGCCTGAACCTGCTGGCAACGCTGCCGCTGCCCCGACAGGATTACATGGTGCTTTATGCAATTAGCTGCCTGCAAAAGGAACATCCCGATTCCTGCACCGTTTCGATGATTGCCAAGAAGATGCAGATTCCGCAGCCAGCGGTGTCCCGTACCCTGCGGAGTCTGGAAAACGGCGGCTATTTACAGCGGGAAGTCTGCCGTTCCGACCGCCGGAATACCTATGTATCATTGACCGATGCCGGAAAGGCTGCCGTACAGGAAGCCGACCAGACGCTTGCTACGTTCCATGAAGGCATCCAAAAGCGGTTCACCAAAGAGGAAGCCGAACAACTCATGGCACTGCTCCAGCGGCTCTATACGGCGGCTGCAGAGCAGTTAGCAGAAATGAAGGAAGGAGCACAGAAACCAGATGGGAAAACTCTTTAAAAACCTCAAACCATACTGGAAATCCGTGCTGGTGATTGTGGTACTGCTTGTGGTGCAGGCATTTTGCGACCTGTCCCTCCCGCAGTATACCTCAGACATCATTGACACGGGCATCCAGAACAGCGGTGTGGAACACATCCTACCAGAAAAAATCACGGCGGAAGAGTTCCAGAACGCCCAGCTTTTCATGACAGCAGACGAACAGAAAACATGGCAGGATGCCTACAACGGTGATGGCGACATCCTAGACCGCAACGACTGCTCCAAAAAAGACTTGGAACAGCTCGACAGCGACCTCATCGTTCCCATCCTGCTGAATTACCAGATGTCCATGATGTCCGAAGACAGCTTTCGGGAAATGCTCATGCAACAGCAGCAGGGCAATCCGCAGGCAGCCGAACAGCTGAAAACCATGTCCATTGCCGACATCGGGAAGAGCATGGGCGTAACCCTCACGCCGTTTGAACGCACGGAAGAGGACAACGATGGCAACGAAACTACCGTCACTTGCGTGGACGTTCGTCCGCTCTTTGCAGCAATGCAGGAGGCTGGACAGTTCACCGAAGAAACCCGCTCTGAAATGCGGAGTCAGCTCGAAACCATGCTCGATACCATGGGCGAATCCCTTGTGCAATCCATGGGCGTTGCCTATGCCGTGCAGTGCGACCAGGCAGCCGGACTGGATACCGACAAAATTCAAACGAATTACCTCTGGGCAGCCGGCGGAAAGATGATCGCTATCGCATTCGCCATGATGGCAGTGACGATTTGCATCAGCTATGTGGCTGCACGGGTTGGTGCAGGGGTCGGCAGAGATTTGCGGAAAAAGGTCTTCTCCCGTGTCATGCAGTTCTCCAATGCGGAAATGGATCAGTTCTCCACCGCTTCCCTGATTACCCGAAGCACCAACGACATCCAACAAGTGCAAATGGTCACCGCAATCTTCCTGCGGATGCTGCTGTACGCTCCGATTCTGGGCATTGGCGGTATTCTGAAAGTTGTCAATACCGGTGCTGGCATGGGCTGGGTCATTGTCTTAGCCGTGCTGGTCATTCTGGGCATTGTCGGCGTTCTGATGTCCATCGCCATGCCGAAATTCAAGAAGATGCAAACCTTGGTTGACCGTGTGAACTTGGTTTCCCGTGAAATTCTGACGGGGCTGTCCGTGATTCGGGCATTCGGCAGAGAAAAAACCGAAGAAAAACGGTTTGACACTGCCAACCAGAACCTCACCAAAACCAACCTATTTGTCAATCGGGTTATGACGTTCATGATGCCTGTCATGATGCTGATTATGTACAGCCTGACGATTCTGATTGTCTGGGTTGCTGCCCACCGCATTGACGGCGGTTCGATGCAGGTTGGCTCGATGACCGCATTTATCACCTATGCAATGATGATTGTCATGTCGTTCCTGATGCTCACCATGATGTCGGTGATGCTGCCCCGTGCCTCTGTTGCAGCTGGCAGAATTGACGAAGTATTGCAGACCAAAACTTCTGTTCAAGAACCGACTGCTCCGCAGCACCTCGCTCAGCCGACCGGCGTTCTGACATTCGACCACGTTTCGTTCCGCTATCCGCATGCGGAAGAAGATGCCCTCTCCGACTTGAGCTTTACCGCAGAGCCGGGGAAAACCACTGCCATTATCGGCAGCACGGGTTGCGGCAAGTCCACGCTGGTCAACCTGATTCCTCGGCTTTATGATGCGACCTCCGGCAAAATCACGCTGGACGGCGTAGAAATTCAGGATTTATCGCTGGAAGAACTCCGGCAGCAAATCGGCTTTGTTCCACAAAAGGGCGTGCTGTTCTCCGGAACGATTGCCAGCAACTTGCGGTTCGGAAACCCAACGGCAACCGATGCTGAAATTCAGCAGGCTGCGGAAATCGCACAGGCTGCCGACTTTATCGAAGAAAAACACGACCGATATGAAAGCACGATTGCACAGGGCGGTTCAAACGTGTCCGGCGGTCAGAAACAGCGTCTGACAATTGCAAGAGCGATTGCAAAACATCCGAAAATCTTTGTATTTGACGACAGTTTCTCAGCCCTCGACCTGAAAACCGATGCAGCTCTCCGAAAGGCATTACAGGAACAGGTACAAAACAGCACGATGATTATCGTAGCACAGCGAATCAGCACAATTCTGCACGCTGACCAGATTTTAGTACTGGAAAACGGCAGCATTGTCGGCAAGGGCACACACGAAGAACTGTTACACAACTGTACCGTTTACCAACAGATTGCAAAATCACAGCTTTCTGCGGAAGAACTCGGACTCTCTGAATCCGATACAGAGGAAGGAGCGATGAACGATGGCGAATGAACAACGGCGTGGAATGGGTCGCCGAATGGGCGGCAGAATGACAGTCGAAAAGCCAAAGGACTTTAAAGGCTCGATTGGCAAGCTGTTCGCCTACATGAAACAATATCATGCAGCCGTGCTGATTGTCATGCTGTGTGCGGTTGCCTCTACAGTGTTCAGTGTCATTGGCCCAGATATTCTGGGGAAAGCGACCACCGAACTTTCTAACGGACTGCTGGCGAAGATTCAAGGCACAGGCAACATCAACTTCACGAAAATCGGACAGATTCTCTTGTTTGTCCTCGGCTTATACCTGCTCAGCTCGCTGTTCAACTTTGTACAGGGCTGGATTATGAGTGGTGTCACGCAGAAAATCTGCTACCGGATGCGAAAAGACATCTCCGAAAAAATCAACCGCATGCCAATGGCATACTTTGAAAGCCGTACCTATGGCGAAGTGCTCTCCCGCATTACCAACGATGTCGACACCCTCGGACAGAGCCTGAACCAGAGTATTACCCAGATTATCACATCGGTTGCAACGATGGTCGGCGTTCTGGTCATGATGCTGCGAATCTCTCCGCTGATGACGCTGATTGCCGTTGTCATCCTGCCGATTTCGGTTACCATGATTTCTTTCGTGGTCAAGAAGTCCCAGAAATACTTTAAGCAGCAGCAAGAATACTTGGGACACATCAACGGGCAAGTAGAAGAAACCTATGCCGGTCACACCGTCATTCAGGCATACAACAAGGAACAGGACACCATTCAGCAATTCTCTGAAACCAATGATACGCTTTATCATTCCGCTTGGAAGTCGCAGTTTCTCTCTGGCTTGATGCAGCCAATCATGATGTTTGTCGGAAACCTGGGCTATGCAGCCGTTGCCCTCTCTGGCGGACTGCTCGCCATTCGGGGAACGATTACCATCGGTGATATTCAGGCATTCATTCAGTATGTCAAGAACTTCACTCAGCCGATGCAGCAGATTGCACAGGTTTTGAATCAGGTACAGTCCATGGCAGCTGCCTCCGAACGGGTCTTTGCATTCCTGGAAGAGGAAGAAGAAGTGCCGACCGAACATCCGATTGCTCTGCCGGAACAAATTGCCGGAACTGTTTCGTTCCAGCACGTTTCCTTTGGCTATCAGCCGGAGCAGCAGATTATCCACGATTTCAGTGCAGATGTTCAATCTGGACAGAAGATTGCAATTGTGGGTCCAACAGGTGCCGGAAAGACGACCATGGTCAAACTGCTGATGCGGTTCTATGATGTCAACAGCGGAGCGATTCTGTTAGACGGACACAACGTCAAAGACTTTGAACGGCACGACCTGCGGAAAGCGTTCGGCATGGTCTTGCAGGACACTTGGCTGTTCCAAGGCACGATTATGGAAAATATCCGCTATGGCAGACTGGATGCAACGGATGAAGAAGTCATTGCTGCTGCAAAGGCAGCCCATGCGGACAGCTTTATCCGCCAGCTGCCGGACGGCTACCAGATGGAATTGAACGAAGATGCCAGCAATGTTTCCCAGGGACAGAAACAGCTGCTCACCATTGCCCGTGCAATTCTGGCAGACAATCGGGTCATGATTCTGGACGAGGCGACTTCCTCCGTCGATACCCGAACCGAAATCCAGATTCAAAAGGCAATGGATCACCTCATGGAGGGCAGAACCAGCTTCATCATTGCCCATCGGCTTTCGACCATCCGAAATGCAGATTTGATTCTGGTCATGAAAGACGGCGACATCATCGAGCAAGGCTCACACGATGAACTGCTTGCACAGAACGGCTTCTATGCGGATTTGTACCGCTCCCAGTTCGCACAGACGGCATAAGTGGAAATTCGTTCGATAGTTTCTCAAAACCGACAGAAAGTGTTTTTCTTTCTGTCGGTTTTTTCTAGAAATGGGATTTTTTACAGGATTTTTCTTGACTTGTCTATGATTTTTTGGTATAATAAAAGTTATACTTCATAGAAAAAACATGAATTTCCAACCCATGTACCAAAGGAGGAACACGCATGGATTCCTATAAACAATGCCCGAATTGCGGAAAAACATTTCCTGCTCAGGATGCGTTCTGCGACGACTGCGGCTGTCAGCTTGACTGGATGCCCTCCACCCAGCCCCAGCAATCCTTTATGCCGCCGCCAACGCAAACAACCACTGCCTATTATGCGGAAAAACCGAAAAAAACAGGTACGCTGATTGGTCTGCTGGTTGCAATTCTTCTGATTTTGGCAGCAATGATTGTATTGGGATTCTTTCTCATTCATCAATTGAATCAGAATGATACGACCAACCATACTTCTGAACTTGCAGCCGTTGCCCAGACAGAAACCACGGAAATGGCTGCAGAAACAGAACCGCCAGCAGCGGAAACGGCTGCTCCGGAAATCGAAACCAAAATTTCTGTGGTAACGGTCATTGAACAAGTCACCGTGCCACAGACCGACTCGCCTTCTGTCTATGCCGTTCCGACTCCAGAACCAGACCCACAGCCTGCCGGAAAAACGTATCAGGCGTTTGTAGATGCCTGCACTTGGGCAGATGCCAAACAAAAATGCGAGGCTGCCGGCGGTCATCTCGCTTACATCACCAGCGATGAAGACTGGAATCAGGCAATTTCTGTTTTGTCCGGAACGGGGCTGCGGTATGTATGGCTGGGCGGCTCGACCTATATTTCCAATGATGGTTCTACCATCACCGCAAGCTGGCTGAACGACAGCAACTTGAACTACATCGACAATGCACGCCATTGGTATCCAAATGAGCCTTCCGGCTGGGACAACTCTTCTCCGGAACACTCCCTAGAGCCTTATATTTTGCTGTGGTATGTAGACGATTACTGGAGCTTGAACGACACCAGCAACGACATCTTGAAATACTATAAGCCGGAACGGATTGGCTATTTGTGTGAATTTGACTAAAATGAAAAAAGATGTGCGGAACGCTCGCACATCTTTTTTGTTTGGGTATCTATTCCGGTTGCAGGATTTCAGGCTTGCTGCAACGCCCGTTTCATCAGGCAGAGGTCAACCACAGTGATGGTTTCATCGGCGTTCCAGTCGCCTGCTGTCCAGTCGGTCAGCGTTCCGGCACGGATTAGCCACTTCTGCAACATCACGACATCTGCAAGGTCAAATGTACCATCTGCATTCACATCACCCTGCACCGTATCTGGTTCGGGGTCTGGTTCGATATGCCCTGCAATCACTGCAGCGGTCAGGAACAGTGCCGATGCATTCCCGTAAATCGTATTTTCATTGGTGGTATATTCCGTGTCGCTGTCCATGTAGCACTTCCCGTCAAACTTGGAAAGATGGCGGTTGTTGTGGTAGTTCGTGCCCTCTGTCACATAGCCCTTCGGCACTTGATACGGAGTCAAGGCTGCATCAACCGAGTAAATCTTGCTATAGATATTTTCCACGCTGCGTTCGCCGTAGCCGGAAACATAGCTGAACGAAATCGGATTATCCCCTAACAGATAATCAAAAGCGTGGTCTGCTGCCTCAGAAACAGCCGTTGGAATGTTGTCTTGCCCTTCGAGGATGACGCTGCCCAGCAACAAGGTCATGGCATTCTGTGCAACATTGCGGTTCGAGCCCCACCAATAGCCCCAGTTCGGGAACACCATGCCCCAGTTGTTATGCTGCAACATATTTGTTCGCCACGGGTTGAAGTTGGAAAACGCCTCCGTCATGGCTGCATCTGGCTGCTCGTTCTGATACAGATAGTGGAAAAAGCCTAAGAACGATTCTCCGGCATGGTTATAGCTCAGCGAAATGTTCTTGAAACAGTTCTGTACAGCATCGGTGTTGCAGTTCGCCAGCAGGTAATTTTCATACGGGCTGACATCGCCGCCAGCGGTTTTCACTGCCCGATAGAGCGAGCCGGCTGCCCAGAATAAATCTCGGTCAAATTCTTCCTGCGTAAAGGTATAAGTCCGGTTCGCTGCCCCAATTGACATATGCTTTGGGTTGGATGGGTCTGTCACCCAGTTCCATGCACGCAATGCGGTTTCCAGACAGGTATCTGCAAAGTCGGCATATGCTGGAATCTCCCGATAGACCAGGTAAGCATGTGCAAAGATTGCCGCTGCATCGGCAGTTGCAAGGTGCGAACGCAAGTCCTTTGCAGAATCGTCTGACTGGTAAGTGTCGGTCGAACGCAGCGTATCTTCCAGATAAATCACGTCGTCTTTATAGTTCGCTGCCACATAGAATGAGCCGTCCTTGTCGCTGTGCTCCAGCTTCAGCAGCATATCCAGTTCCCACTTCAATTCGCTCAGCATCCCCGGAGCGTCCACATAACGGGCATTGTTCGGGTCGGTTTCTGGGATGTTCAAATCCATGTTGTTGAAGGTGTCCGGAAATAGTTCGTATGCCAGCAGCAAATCTTCCACCGTTCCGGCTGCCGGAGAAACATATTTCCCGTAGTCCCCTGCATCATACCAGCCGCCGGAAACGTCATAGGTTTCAGCATTTGGGTTCTCTCGGTCTGACCACTTCTTGACGGTTACATCATTGGGATGCAGGTTCTCACGGGCAAATACACCAGCATAGGTTTCTTCCAAGTCAATGCCCTGCCGCTGATAGTAGAAATATTTCGTCATGTCGCTGAACAGTGCATCATAGACATGATTTTCAATGGAAAATGTCGGCGATAAAATCGTGTCGGTATCCAATCCATCCGCAACATCCTGCGGCGAACGAGCAGACGCATCCAATCCAGCATCCGGAATGCGGATATAATACGAGCTGGGTTCTGTCACCGCATCAAAGGAAATCGTATGTACCATTTCGCCGGAAAGCGTTTCTTCTTTCTGTGCCGTGGGCAATGTTCCGGTTGCAACAACATCCCCCTGCTCCGCATCTACAATTTCATAGGTTTTTCCATCCAGTGAGCCGAACTTTTCAAAATAGCTGACCCGTGCAGTTTTTGCTCCGTTGGAGAAATAGCCGACCTGATTCACCTTAATCATCGGATATTGCCGCTCGTCATCCGTGGAGGTAATCTTGACATTTTGGAACGAAAGCGTAGTATCGCTCGACACACCGCCCACATACACATACCAGAAGTTATCTAGCCGGAAATCGGAATCCGGATAGGCATCCACCAGCATTTTAATCGGCAAGCTGTAGGTTGTCCAGTTGGTTTCTGCGTTCAGTTTCCCGTATTGTTCCAGACTCGACCACTCAATCTTGATGGTCTGGTTGTGGTGATGGGAAACCAAGCCAATCCGGAACGTCGTCGTTCCCGTACCGTTGTTTTTCACCGCAAAGTGCAACATACCGTGTTCGTAATAGTCTTGCATATTCAGTGTTGTCCAGTTGGTGTTTGGGGTCATGGTTGCACCGCCCCAGCTTTCCGTTGTCCAGTTTTTCCCGTCATTGTCAATGAGAATCGTTTGCAGCTGTAAACTGGGAGTTTCCTCCACGTTTGCCGCCCAAGCATTCGCAGGCAGTACCGAACTGCACAGAACAACGCTCAGCAGCCCTGCCATCCAACGCTTTTTTGAAAAAAATTTCATGGTAAAAATGCTCCCTCTTTTCCGCAATTTTTTCCATTATACCATAAAAACCGCCGAGATACAACGCTGCTTTTGTAACTTTTTACAAGGGATTCTCGCAAATCGTTCCAAAAATTTTTTCTTTTTTCCGTACAATTCTGATAATTATAGAACAAATCTGCTATACAGTCCTGCTTTTCTCTGCTATAATAAACTACAGAATTTCGCGCTTCCCCAAGTGTAGAAATCTTCATTTTGTAATCCTCATATAGGGAACAGTGGTTCTTCGCCACTGTTCCTTTGAACCATCCTATTTATTTTTCTCAATCATATGCAAACAAGGGCTTCCTTTCGGAAGTCCTTGTTTGCGTTTTGGGCTGAATGTTCTGGGCTGCAAATCCATCAATTTTTCTGTGTTCACAAAAAACAATTGAAAAGGAAATACAATTCGCATTATAATAAAAGCACCAATGAAAAAAGGGTGATGGTATGCGTTATCAACTTGCGATTTTTGATATGGATGGCACAATTTTAAATACCTTACAGGACTTGACCAACAGTCTGAATGCAGCGTTGCAGCTGTCGGGCTATCCGCAACATACACTGGAAGAAGTCCGGTTCTTTGTCGGAAACGGCATCCGGAAACTGATTGAACGAGGCGTTCCAGCTGGGACACCCGTTGCACAGATTGACAAGGTGCATCAGGATTTCACGGAACACTATCGGGTACACTGTGCGGACACCACGCAGCCCTATGCAGGGATTCCGGAACTGTTGCAGCAGCTGCGGAACGCTGGCTGCAAGACGGCTGTCGTTTCCAATAAGGCGGACTATGCTGTGCAAGAGCTTTGCAAGCAGTATTTTGACGGGATGTTTGATTTTGCCGTGGGCGAACGGAAGAACATCCTGAAAAAGCCGGCTCCGGACGCTGTCAACGAGGTGTTGCAGCAGTTGCAGACTGACCGCTCGCAGGCGGTTTATATCGGCGATTCGGATGTGGATGTCGAAACCGCCAAGAATGCCAAGATGGACGGGATTTTTGTAGACTGGGGCTTCCGGTCGAGAGCGTTCCTGCTGGAACATGGGGCAAAAACAATTGTTTCCCAGCCGGCAGAACTGGCAGAGAAAATTTTAGGCTGATGCGATTTCGCATCCATAAATCGAAATGAGATGGGAGGATGGCGGTTTCCGCTGTCCTCTTATTTTATGGTTCTGTGTATTTTATTCTGGACGTTGCCATTATAATTCTGCACAAAAATCAGCATTCCAATTTGTGAGAAATTCCAAACAACATGGACGTTTTGTAAATTTCAAAAAAACTTGTACGTTTGCGTACAAGTTTTTCCCGAAAATCGCTGTATAGTGAAAGGGGTTTCTTTCGCACACAAAAACCATGTAAAGGAGTGTTGACGATTCATGCAGATTACCATTGAAGAAGCAACCTATTATGCCGTGACAGACTGCCGCATCCTCGCCATCCAAGGCGAGGCAAACACACGCTCTGTCCACTTCATTTCCCCTGCGGTTTCCGGTGCAGACCAGTATTTTCTACGGGTACAGCTGCCGGAATCCCTCATCTATGACCTGCCCATCACGGAGAATACCGTCGTTCTTCCGGCATCTGTGACCGGATACGCTGGCATTGTCCCGATTCAGTGGATTGCCAAGAATTCCACGGGGTCTGTCATTGCAAAATCTCAGCTGATTCCCTCGATTGTAAAGCCGTCCATTCAGGGCGACACCTCGGCACTTCCCACGCCGGAAGAACTCATCACCAAATACGACGAATACTTGAACACCATGCGGGACATTCAGCAGGATGTCACCAAGAAGAGCGAAACCGTAAAAGCCGATGCCGACCGAGCAGAAAGCTGTGTCAGCCGTGCAGAAGCCCTGCTGCAATCCATGCAGGGGCTGACCATTGGCGACCGAGTACGGCTGTATGTGGACGCAGAAACCGGCTCAGACACCAACAACGGAAAGGCGACCACCACTGCTGTGCAGACCATCGACCGTGCCCTTGTACTGGCGAATGCCTTCCAGCAGGCGATTATCTGCCTAAAGCGTGGGCAGACCTACACCGCCACGGACAAGAGCAATGAATACGGCATGGGCATTCAGCTGTATCACAAAACGCTCCGCTTTGAAGCCTACGGCACAGCAAGCAACAAGCCAAAGATTCAGAATGCGATTTTCGCCTATAACTGCAATTTTGAATGGAAAGACATTGACCTCACCGGAAACAACAGTGTATTCACGATGTACAACACGATTTCCAGTTTTGAAGGCTGTGCGTTCTACTGGGTGGAATCCCACAACAGCTTTGCACAGGTACGGTTGTGCGACATTCAGCGAGAATGGGTACAGTACGGCGGCTTTTCCGTCATCTCCAACGCAGAGAGCCTGTATCACCATATCGGCGGCATTCAGGTAAATCAGGGGGCGAGAGTCGATTACAGCGGATTTGGAATCGGCTCTTACGGAAATGATGGCTGTTCTGTGCTGACCATTGACGCCATTCCGGAAAAGTTACAGAAAACAAAGAACATTGCAGAGGGCAGCATTGAAACAAAGACCGTTTATGTGAACGCTGCCACCGGCTCAGACGCAC
>OBVY01000297.1_pt1 | contig 64212 bp, 52 predicted proteins | sample 1538051 | NCBI WGS metagenome assembly OBVY01 (sample SAMEA2580017, study PRJEB22360) | human gut metagenome | biome: human gut; feature: human-associated habitat; material: faeces | place: Denmark | collected 2008/2010 | reverse complement strand
ACTTCGTTTCGGTCGGCGCAAAACCATTGTCTCCCAGACAATGTGCGCCCTCGCAGATCAGTGTGCTTCAAACCAGTTTCTGCCAGACTTCACATCAACTTCCAGCGTTACAGCCAGATCTGCGGCATGACGCATTTCCTCTGCCAGTAGTGTTTTTACATACTCTTCTTCGTCAGCTGCTGCCTCAATCAGAAGTTCATCGTGCACCTGCAGGATCAGTTTTGATTTTAACTGTTCCCGCTCCAAGCGCTGTTTTACCCGGATCATCGCAATCTTGATAATATCCGCTGCCGTTCCCTGGATTGGAGAGTTCATAGCAATTCGCTCACCAAAAGAACGCTGCATAAAATTGCTTGATGCCAGTTCCGGGACAGGTCTGCGTCTGCCAAACATCGTCTCTGCATAGCCTTTTTCTTTTGCGTCAGTTACCAGTCGGTCGAGAAATATCTTGATGCCCGGATAGGTTTCAAAGTAGCTTGCGATATAACCTTCTGCTTCTTTTCGTGTAATACTCAGATCCTGACTCAGGCCAAAAGAACTGATACCATACACGATACCAAAGTTTACCGCTTTTGCATTTCGTCTCTGAAGATCTGTCACTTCTTCCAGCGGTGTATGGAACACCTGGGAAGCAGTGATCCGGTGAATATCTTCTGCATGCTGATAAGCTGCGATCAGGTTCTGATCCCCGGACATATGTGCCAGCACACGCAGCTCAATCTGAGAATAGTCCGCATCGATAAATACATACCCTTCTTTTGGCACAAAAACTTTTCGGATCAGACGACCAAGTTCCATACGGATCGGGATATTCTGCAGATTCGGCTCTGTGCTGCTGATACGCCCTGTTGCTGTAATCGTCTGATTAAAGGTACTGTGGATTCTTCCATCCGGAGCAATGCACAGTGCCAGTCCATCCGCATAAGTGGATTTTAATTTGGTAAGCTGACGATACTCCAGAATTTCTGATACGATCGGATAATCCGGAGCCAGACGTTCCAGGACATCCGCAGCGGTAGAGTATCCGGTTTTTGTTTTCTTACCGTTTGGCATCTGCAATTTTTCAAACAGAATAACACCCAGCTGTTTCGGAGAATTGATATTAAACGTCTCTCCTGCCTTTTCATAAATGGAAGTCTCCAGTTCCGAGATTCTGCCAGTAAGCTGTGCACCATACGCTTCCAGTTCTGCCTTTTCTGCGCGGACACCTTCTTTTTCCATATCTGCCAACACATATACCAGCGGCATCTCGATCTCATCATACAGTTTTTTCATACCGTGGTCTTCTAACTGTTCCAGCAACTGATTTTTTGCCGCAATGCAGGCATAAGCCTCATAGCAGGCCATCAATTCCAGTGCCTCCGGCTTTTCCTCTGCCGCTTTCTTAATCTTTAACTTTCCAAGCAGATCCAGCTTAGACGGCACCATCAGTCCCAAAATATCTCTTGCAAGGTCATCGTAAGTATACTCATTTTTCAACGGATTCAATAAGTATGCGGCGATGGTAGTGTCAATGCAATTCTTTGTCTCCGGTACACGGACATGCTTCAATAATCCTTTCAAATCAGGCGTTATAAGTGTATCCAGTCCGTCACAAAGTTTCTGGACCTGTTCTTCCAGATATCCTTCTGTCACAAATCCGCCGCAGGTCAGATAAACAACGTTCTGATTGCTTTTTGCCACTGCCAGACCATACACAGTTCCTGCTTCTTCAAAGAAAGACACTGCCGCCTCTTTTGCGGAAAATCCATCAAAAAAGTTCTGAATTTCATCAAGTTCATGATACACATGGAAATATTTTTCCAGATCGTTCTGTGACATATCATCTGAAAAACGGGTCAGCATGTTTTTGAACTCCAAGCGTTTCATATATACATACGCTTCCGGTGTATACAAATCTGTCAGTTTTGCCGCTTCCATGTCAAATTCAATCGGTACATGTACTTCGATGGTAGCCAGTGTCTTGCTCATCTGCGCCATATCATAGTGCTCTTCCAGATTAGTTTTCGCACGTTTTGGTGTAATTTCTTCCAGATGTGCATAGGCATTTTCAATGCTCTTGTAAGCAACGATCAGATTCGTAGCAGTCTTCTCTCCGATACCCGGAACACCCGGAATATTGTCGGAACTGTCACCCATCAGAGCCTTCACATCGATAAATTCCTTTGGTGTAACCTGATAACGTTCCACTACATCAGCTGCATAATAATCTTCAATCTCCGTACCGGTTCGTTTTGTCTTAGGAATCCGGATTTTTACTTTTTCCGTAGCAAGCTGCAACAGATCACGGTCACCGGAAATAATACTGACATCCATGCCCTGTACTTCTGCCATACCTGCAATCGTTCCAAGCAGATCATCTGCCTCATACCCCGGCATTTCCACGATTTTGATGCCCATGGCCTGCAAAACTTCCTTCATGACAGGCACCTGCTCCCGCAATTCCTGAGCCATCGGTTTTCTCGTTCCTTTATAGGCGTCAAACATCTGATGGCGGAACGTCGGCTCGCTTCGGTCAAAAGCCACTGTCAGATAATCCGGTTTCTCCTCATCCAGAATCTTGAACATAATATTTAAAAATCCATATACTGCATTCGTATGCAGTCCTTCCGAATTCGTCAACGGCGGAACTCCGAAAAAGGCACGGTTTAAAATACTATGTCCATCAATCAGTACGATTTTTTTACTCATACTAAATCTCCCTTGTGTACTCTTTGAGCCATTCACGCTCATCATCATTCAGATACGGAGATATTTTTTCCCATACCATTTTATGATATGCATTCAGCATTTTTTTCTCACGGCAGGTCATCTCATCCGGATCGATTCCATCCAGATCGATCGGAGCGTAAGTAATATTTTCAAACTGCATGAACTGACCATATTCGTTTTTCTCTGCTTTCACACAAATCAGCTCATTCTCGGTACGGATGCCGTACTCACCTTCCAGATATACACCCGGCTCGTCCGTAGTAATCATACCTTCTTCTAGTCTGCCGCTGTCATTGCGCTCTGCAACGACTCTCCAACGGAAGCCGTTCGGTCCCTCATGTACATTCAGGATATGTCCGACACCATGTCCGGTTCCGCATTTATAATCAATCCCCATCTCCCATAATGGTCCACGACTTAAGATGTCTAAATTTAATCCGCTGCATCCATACAGGAATTTTGCATTTGCAAGGTTCAGATTAGATCTGCAAACCGTTGTAAAATGCAGCTTCTGTTTGTCAGTCAGAGGTCCAAGCACAAAGGTTCTTGTAATATCTGTCGTTCCCTCGTAGTAATGTCCGCCGGAATCTACCAGTAAAAATCCTTCCGGTTTTAACTCTGCTGCTGTCTCTTCTTTTGCAGAATAGTGCATCATAGCTGCATTTGCGCCATAAGCACTGATATTGTCAAAACTCAGGTCCAGGAAATTCTCCTGCTCGGCACGCAAGCTGTCCAGATATTTTCCTGCAGTATACTCTGTGATATATTCTTTTCCGACATGTGTCTTTAACCAGTACATAAATTTGGTTACAGCCACACCATCTTTTAAGTGTGCGATTCTTGTATTTTTTAACTCTGTTGCATTTTTGATGGCTTTCATACGCTCGGATGGATTCAGGTCATCTACAACTTTTAATCCTTCCGGAAGTGCCATACGGATACGATAATTGATGGTATGTTCGTCCATCAGCATTACTTTGTCTGCTGCAAGTTTTGCTGCTGCATCGTATATCTCATCATAAGCACAAACAGTAATGTCATTGTCTGCCAGATAAGCTCGTACTTCATCAGTCAGTGTCTCTGCATGGATAAACAGTGTGCAGGCATCTTCCTCGATCATCAGAAAAGATAAAAATACCGGCACATGGGAAATGTCGTTTCCACGCAGGTTTAAAATCCATGCAATATCATACAGAGAGCTGATCAGATGTACCTGTGCACCTTTCTCTTTCATTACTTCACGGATTCTTCCTAATTTGGAGGCTGTGGTCTCTCCGCTGTATTCATCGGTTAAAATCCATACTTTCTCTGTCGGAAGCTGTGGTCTGTCTGTCCAGATCTCGTTTACCAGATCTTTTGCAACGAACAGACTTCCCTGCTTTTTCTCAGCAATTTTCGCATATGCTGCTCCATCTGCGCTGGAAAGAACTCTTCCGTCAAATCCGATCACACCGCCCTGTGGAAGTTTATCCTCTACAAACTCTTTTACAGTTGGTACGCCTTCCTCAGACATGCGGTACAGTGTGATGGTGCTGCCTGCAAGCTGCTGCTCAGCCTGAATAAAGTAACGTCCATCTGTCCACAGACCTGCTTCTGTCAATGTCACTACCAGTGTTCCTGCAGATCCTGTAAAACCGCTCATATAAGAACGTGATTTGAAATATTCACCGACATACTCTGACTGGTGAAAATCTGCGGTCGGAATCATGTAGATATCCATGTTGTTTTCTTTCATTTTTTCCCGCAAAACTGCGAGTTTTTCCTGAATTGTCATATTATCTATCCTCCATGTTACTTATAATTTTTATCTTATACTCATAGCAATCTGGCTGAGCAGATTTTTATGAGATATTAGTGTTAGTAAAAAGTCAACGGTTCTGAATCAAAAAAATGACTGTGATCTGCCGGAAAAAATCCGATTTTTGCATTCGGGTATTTTTCCTGTAATGGTTTCTGATAGCCTTCCAGATACAGTTTTCCAAGGTGTGTTTCTGTCACCAGATCCGTATCCGAAACATCCAGACACTGTTTTACCAGTTCCAGCCGATGACTTACCTCACAAAAGGGATGTCCGATAGCATGCAAACCCATGACCACCTGGATTTCATTTACGTTTTCCGGGATCACCGGTTCATGTGCGGCCGGGAATTTAACCGGCATATGCTTTGATCCGTCTGCCTCTACCAATACAATATCTGCAAGCTCACAGGCCTGCTTATAAATTTCTTCTGGCAGTGATGCAATTTTCCTTTCTTTCACCGGACTTCCACAGATACAAACATGCTGTTTTTCCAACTGCTGTCTGATATCTTCCAGATTTTCGAATAAAACCATGCCCGGTTCCAGCCCCATATGAGTCGTCGTTGTGACCAGAACGCTTTTTCCCTGCTGCACATATTCTCTTGTAAGATTTTTGATCCGGCTTGTCTTGCCGCCGGCGCCCACAATTGCAATTACATACATTGTGTATCACCTTTTTCTAATTGCTGCTTTAATACAAAATATGCTTCCACGACACCACCTGCAATACATCTTGCTTTATCCGAAATCGTAAAACAATTCTCGTATTCGTTCAGTCGTGGATCAATATCTGCCATCTTAAAACCTTTGGTAACCGGATATCCTTCCCGGATCAATCCACGGAGTAAACCGGACAGACTTGCCGGAACTTCTGTCCGCATTCCGTCCGCGCCTTCAATCCATGCGATCGGCTGTCCTTCCTCAACAATATCCGTAATTTTTGCAATGTTGTGCAAAATTCCAGCCACCGGAGCATGAATGACGCGTTCTGCCGCATAGCCGCCAATTATTCCCGGAACACCAGTGTTTGCAATGGCTTTCCCTTCATGGATGACTCTGCCAAGTTTATGACCACGCATGGTTTCAACAACAGCATCACAATCCTGACCTGCTGTAAATCCCGGTCCAAGCGCAATCGTGATCGGTGCCATATCGCGTGTGGTTCCAAGATTCTTTTTGGCAAGAATTGCATCTACCACTGCCACCGGTTTGAATCGTTTCAAACAGTTTCCATTCGGGTCAATGAGCATCGTCAGCTTATTTTCCTTCAGAAAATGCTCCGCTTCGTCTTCATCCTTCGCCAGAAAACACTCCATATCCTCTACTTTGGAATGACCTTCATATACTGCCTCACTGAATGCCACATTTCTGCGGATTGCAGATGGATGCGCAATCTCCAATATTAATACCGAAAAACCGCATTTTTTCAATTTATAAATCGTTCCGGTTGCAATATCTCCACCACCACGAACGACAATCAGATTTTTCATACTAACCTCTCATTTCTTCCCTCTGATTTTCATCCTTTCTATCTTATCACAAAATCGACAGATATGAAATAAAGAGATACACCATTTTCATGATATATCTCTTTATTTTGCAAATATCGTATATTTGCTGCTATCAATTCTGTTCTCACAATTCTCGATTTATCCGTATTATTATGCCTCAACAGCCTCTTTTACGATAAACTCAAGTGCCTGCTTGGAAAGGATATCCTCTGCAACCATAGCTACTCCACGCTCACCCATCATCTCACGCAGCTGCTCTGCCGGCATCTGATAAGACATTGCCATTGCAGCGATTGTCTGATCTACATCTTCATCTGTATAGGAAAATCCCTCTGCTTTTGCGATTTCCTGTAACACTGCCTGACCTTTTAACATAGAAAGTGCATCTTTTGCTGCGTACTCCTCAAACAGTTCTTCTGTTAATCCGTTGTACTGCAGATACTGCTCAAATGTGTTTCCTGCATTGCGAAGCTGTGCAAGAAGGTTATTTTTGAGCTGCTCTTTGCGCTCATCGATGAATTCCTGTGGAACTTCGATTTCAGAAGCCTCTACGATCTGCTCCAGAACTTTGTTTTCTTTCTCCATATCTGCCTGATTCTGTTTGAAATCATGGATGGATTTTCTTACAAACTCCTCAAACTCTGCAACGGTCTTGCACTGGGAGATTTTCTGAACTACTTCATCGGAAAGTTCCGGAAGGAAACTGCTGCGGACACCTTTTACCGTAACTTTGAATGTAGCTTCTTTTCCTGCAAACTCTGCTGCATGATAATCTTCCGGGAATGTAACAACCACATCTACGTTATCATCTTTTTTTGCTCCAACTAACTGATCTTCAAATCCCGGAATGAACGTATTGGAACCAAGTTTTAATGGGAAATCTGTTCCGTCTCCGCCTGCAAATGCCTCTCCGTCAATATATCCGACAAAATCGATGACTGCCTCGTCACCAAGTTCTGCTGCACCGTCTTTGTCCTGAGTCGTTACCGCATACTGTCTTGCACGCTCCAGTTCTGCTTTTACTTCTTCCTCCGTAATGATAATCTCTGCTTTTTTTACCTCTACTCCTTTATAATTTCCAAGAGTAACCTGAATTTTTTTCTCGCTCATCGCTTCCTCCAAAAGTATTTTCATTTTTCAAAATCATTTTTGACTTTGAATGTACGTTTTTTCTGATCAGTTTTTGGCTTTGCCCAGATCCTCATTCTCCAGATTGAAAAGGATCTGCCTGTATTTTTTCAGCCAAATCTTATTCTGATTCATACTTTTCCAAGTATACGATATTTTGCAGCACATTTCCATCACTTTATGATTTTTTCACATATTTCGTCACTATATTCTACGTTTTTGGCTATTTTTCCTGAATAAACATCAGGAAAAATCCAACCATCAGTAAAAAACTGGAAAACCAGATTGTTTGCAGGTTAAAAACTGGAATCAGAATACTGCCAATACCTGCTCCAAATGCAAATAAAATAATGATTCCAAAATAATGAAAAGCTTTGTACAGAATCTGGCGATTATGTGACTGACGATAGGCACAGAGTGCTTCCATTCCGCTGCGGATATTTCCAATACACATGGTGCTTGCAAATGCATAACTGTCAACTTTACGAAACGTCTGTACCTGCATGGCACAGGAAAATGAGACGAAAGCATTTGCCACCAGATCCATTTTCCCCGGTAAAAATCCAACCAGAAATAACATGCTCATTTCTATCAGTATGACAATCTGCCTCCAGTGAATTCGGCCTATATTCTGAAAATGCTGACGAATTTCAGTTGCCGCCGCAACACCAAACATAAAAGACAGTACCGGCATCAGATATCGCATAACATCTGCCCAGTTTCCCGCAAAAATATGCTGGCTGAGCAGCACAATATTACCGGTTTGTGCATTTGCAAATACATGTCCTCTTGAAATATAAGTATACATATCCTGCAAACCACCGGACACGGAAAGAAAAGCTGCTGTCAGAAACGATTCCGACATTTGCTTTTTCGAACAATAATGCATCCGTAATTTTTTCATGTTTCCTCCTAATCCAAATCATCAGGTACCATAACGAAATGTTTCCCCAACCAAAATCATCAGGTACAATAACGAAATGTTTTATCTGTAAGAATTCTGGCAAATATCAACCCTAACGGTAACGCAAAAATAATCAGAAGAGCTGATGCAAACCAGGAAGAGGCTGCTGACAGATCCATGTTTCCCAGATTATAAACTGCTTTATACAGATACAGTCCCGGAACCATGATTACAATCGATGGAACCGTAATGGAAATTCTTGGATATCCAACCATTCTTTTCAACGCAGACGCCAGAACTCCTGCAGCAACTGCCCCGGCAAATGCAGCCACCGGCGCCGGGACAGAAGTGATATCCAGCATTTCCAGTCGCAGCGTATTAGATACAGCTCCTATTATTCCAGCCGCAACAGCAAGTTTCCATGGACTGTTGAACATAACAGAAAATCCGAATACACCGCCAAAGCTTGCGCAGATACGCAACACAATCCACTGCCAGAGTCCAAGGCTCATCGTAGTAAATGACAGCGGTTTTAACCCCAGTACCATCGCCAGAACCCAGGCTGTCATAGTCGCAACCGATATAATAATAACGGAATACATCATCCGTTCCATTCCGGATCGCAAATCCAGTTTTGCCAGATCAATCCCACTGGTAATAAAAGGGAATCCCGGTATGATAAAAAGCATGGCACAGATATATCCTGCCTCGTGCTCCACTTTTACAGCAAAGCAGATCTCCAGTAATTTCAGCATAACAGAATAAGAAAGACATGCTGCTGATATTGACACAATAATGCACAAAAACAGCGTATAATGATGTTTCGAAAGCTTACACCGGATATAATTGCCAATTCCTGCACCGGCAAAAGCACACAGCATCTCAATGGGGCCACCGCCAAGCAGAAATGTAAAACAGGCACAGGCCAATGCTGCTGCGACTGCCAGTGTAACAGGTGAATACAATCCATGTATTTCTTCTATCTTATCAAGTATCGTATGTATTTCTTCACAGCTTTTTGTAATTTCCCGTTCTTTAAAATGCATCACAAACTTTTCCAAGCGGTTCAGTTTCGATGTATTTACCCCCGTATTCGTCAGGCATAACGACTGACTGAATGCATCATTTCCATCAAAACAGGTATAATTGATTGACATCAGTCCGATATCCACGGTACATGTCATATCCAGCAAAGCCGACAGCTCATTCATGGAACTGCGCACACGCCAGGCACCTGTCCCACATGACAACATCATAAGTCCAACTCCCAACGACAGATGCCTTAGCCGGAAGGTCAGCGTCGACAATCGTTTTTTCTTCGGATTTATCCGCATATTTGTGCCATAAAATATCCATATGATTCTTTTTTACAATACTCTGATCATTGAATGTCCACATACAATGCACTCCCACTGAGATAAATTTGTTATTACTCACCACTTATAGAAGTAAAACACTGTTATCTGATTACAAATCCAGACTGTCCGCACCAGCTACCCGTATCATCTGTTCTCTGCAAGACAGCACAAGTCCGTCGATCATACTTAAATGCTGAAGCATTCTGTTTTCAAACTGATGGATAGGTAACAGTACCCCAAGTTCATCAAAAGATTTTCCCGCCTTACTTCCGGTTTCCTGTCCATAATAAACAATTGCAGAATACGCTGCTTTCTGAATCTCCTGAAAAGTATTCCAGACCACATCATAAGCCTGAGCCTCGGAAAGATGTAATTTTTTCGTATCTGGCATAGCATATAAAATCAGGATACCCCGTTCCCTTTTTTCCTTTTTTTCCTCGATATTCATATGTTCCGTATAGTACCTGACCATATCATATCCGTCTGCCAGATATAGTTTCGAACGTGGAGCTGCCACATGCGCCTGATAGATTTCCAGAAATTTCTTATATTCATGTCTGGAAACAACGGATTGCTTTGTATTCAATACTTTTCCATTGATATCTGTCAACAGAACCGGATTTTCCCCTGTTTTTCCATGAAATCTCTTTGGAATCAGATAAGCTTCCTTCAGCAGATCAAACATGCTGCGATTACACAATTCCAGCAGAACCGCACTGACATCACCATTTTCATATGCTTTTAACATAACTTCTGCAAAATGTCCCGGATCAGAATCTATAAAACGATTATCATCACACAGATGGTTATAAAATGTCTCACTGAGACGTTCACATGCATCCCTGGATGCCAGAATGCGTGAAGACATTTTCTCAACTTCCTCTTCTCTTGGTAAAACAAGTGACATACAATCATCTCCTATTCATTTTTTATGACAGTTGTTTTTTCTATTCAAGTCGATTATAATAGGAAATCAGCAATCAGTAAAAGATATTATTGACATGCTTATTATAATATTTTGATATATCTGTTTCCGTCATCAACTATCATTTTTACAGGAGATTTCATTATGAATGTAAATTTTGAATATTACAAAATTTTTTATTATGTAGCCAGATACTGTAATTTTACGAAAGCAGCACATGCACTCCACAACAGTCAGCCAAATATTACGCGGGCCATGAATGCTCTGGAGCAGGAAATCCAGTGCACATTATTTGTGCGCACCAACCGAGGCGTACAGTTGACACCGGAAGGCCAGCAGCTTTATGTACGTGTATCGGCTGGCCAGGCACCAATGCAGGCTGCGGAAGATGAACTGACGAAAAGTGCAAGTCTGGAATATGGCAGCATTTCAATCGGTGCCAGTGAAATCGCTTTGAATATCTATCTTCTGCATCGATTACGTCAGTTTCATATAGATTATCCAAAAGTACGGCTAAAAATTGCAAATCATTCTACACCGCAGGCTATTCAATCTCTCAAAAGCGGTGAAATTGATTTCGCAGTTGTGACAACTCCATTGACCGTTACTTCACCGCTGATTCAGGTAAATTTGCAGCCTTTTCAGGATATCCTTGTCGGAGGAACTACCTTCCGTCCTCTTCAGCAAAAAATTTTATCGATTTCTGAATTGAAAAACTATCCATTTATCTGTCTGGGGGTGAATACTGCTACCCGGCATTTTTATGATGAGCTTTTTTTCTCTCATAGTCTGCGTCTGGTCCCGGATATTGAAACGGCCACGACAGATCAGATTCTTCCCCTGGTCAAAAATGAGCTTGGACTTGCTTTTCTTCCTGAGCCAATGGTTACGGATGCATTACAGAACAATTCTGTAGTTTCTTTGAAATTGAGAGAGGCACTTCCTACCCGCCAGGTCAGCATTGTGTATGATCAGACTCATCCCATGAGCATGGCTGCACATCGTCTGCTTGAACTTTTGATTCATGATAAAATTTAGATCTACGATAAAAAACAGATGTTCCAGACAAAAATCCGAAGCATCTGCTTTTTCGTTAAGGTTTTATATAAGGATTTTGAAGAATTACTAAATTACTGAAATTGTATCAGCTTATTATTACTACTATTGCCTTTTACAGTTAGTCCTGAAGTGCATCGTAACCTTCTGCACCGGTACTGATCTTGATTGCATTTTCTACGTTGTATACGAAGATCTTACCATCACCGATATGACCGGTATACAGTGCTTTCTTGGCAGCTTCAATAACAGTTCTAGGAGAAACTTTACTTACTACGATATCAACCTGAATCTTAGGCAGTAAGTTCATATCCATGGTAACACCACGGTATTTGCTTGTTCTGCCGTGCTGAGCACCACAACCAAGTACATTTGTAACGGTCATACCATTGATACCAATTGCAGCCATTGCCTCGTTGAGGGCATCGAATCTGCTCTGTTTTGCATAGATTGTAATCTTTGTAATACTTACATCGCTGCCAGTTGCAATAGATGGATCCGGAGTACGAACCTGTACCGGAACAGCCTCATCGATTGGTACTGCATTTTTCGGAAGTTTAACCGGAGTAGCAGATGAGAAGTTGTTGATACTGGATGTTAATGCAAAGTCTGCATAAGCGCTTGCAAGACCATGTTCTGTCTGATCCAGACCAATGATTTCTTCTTCTTCGCTGACACGAAGACCGATTGTTGCACGAATTACAAGGAATGTAATTGTAATTGTAACTGCTGCCCATGCCAGAACGGTTATGATACCAAGGCACTGCAGACCTAATAATTTTACGCCGCCGCCATAGAACAGACCGACAAGCTCATTTCCGTTTTTATCTGCGATTGCATAACCCGGAGCTGTGTTTGTAGCAAAAAGACCTACTGCAAATGTACCCCAGATACCATTCATAAAGTGAACGGCTACGGCACCAACCGGATCATCTACATGTAACTTGTAATCAAGAAGCCATACACCAAATACTACTAATAAACCTGCCACAGCACCGATTACGATGGAACCTGCTGCATCTGTAACATCACAAGGAGCTGTGATTGCTACCAGACCTGCTAAAGAAGCATTCAGACACATGGAGACATCAGGTTTACCATATTTTAACCATGTAAATATCATACAAACAACCGTTGCAACTGCCGGTGAAATGGTTGTTGTAAGGAAAATAGAACCTAACTGCTCAATACTTGTTGCTGCTGCGCCGTTGAAACCATACCAGCCAAACCAGAGAATGAAACATCCAAGGCAGCCAAGTGCAAGGTTATGTCCCGGAATAGCATTTACTTTTCTGATCTTGCCATTCTCGTCTTTTGTAAATTTACCGATACGTGGTCCAAGAAGCCATGCACCGATCAGTGCGCTGACACCACCAACCATATGAATTGCACAGGATCCTGCAAAATCATGGAAGCCAAGCTGTGCTAACCAGCCGCCGCCCCAGATCCAGTGTGCTTCAATCGGGTAAATCAATGCAGAGATTACTCCGGAATAAATACAATAGGATAAAAATTTTGTTCTCTCTGCCATAGCACCGGAAACGATGGTTGCTGTGGTAGCACAGAATACTAAGTTAAATACGAAACTTGAAAAACTGAAATTACTGTAGGATGAGAAAAGATCAAATCCCGGTTTTCCAATAAATCCTAACACATCTTCGCCAAGTAAGAACGAAAATCCAATCAGAATGAACATTACAGTACCAATACAGAAATCCATCAGGTTCTTCATCAAAATGTTACCGGTATTTTTTGCTCTGGTGAAACCTGCCTCTACCATTGCGAAACCTGCCTGCATCCAGAATACCAATGCTGCACCTATCAGAAACCAGACACCAAATATGTTGTCATTAATAAAAGTCATAATCTCCTGCGTCATAACTTACCTCCTGGTTTTTTGGTTCCGAAGAACCTTTACTTAAAACGACACTTTTTATGGAAATAAAAAAGGAGCATCACCTGCCGCTAGCCTGCAGATGACACCCCGTTGTGTCGCTATCAGAGTTTTTCTATTGTCCGGGCATTGAAACCTACTGTAAAACAACTAACAGTTGTTCGCAATTTCTGTTATCTGTCCTTGTAGGATTCTTATCCCGGAAAATAGAAAAAGGCACCGGAAGTTTATTCTTCTCAGCACCTTTGCCTTTGATGTCTGTAATATTACCCTCATCGAAATGAAAAGTCAATAAAATTTATTAATTTTTTGTGAATTTATGTAATCTGGCGAATTATCGCATTTTTTGGCACTATTTTTGTGCAATTCAACCAGAGCACAATTTTTTCTATACGGAAGGTTATGAAATGGAATCGTAACTCTCTTATGCTTCTTCTATGATCTTATACTTTTCTATAACATGCTGATAAAGCATTTTAACCGCCGGGGCAAGGAAGTTCGGGTTTAATGCTGATATGCCAATGACACGATATGCTTCCGGCATCATTGGATAACGATGCACTTCGTATGGAATATCATTCATAACCAACTCCGGCATAATGCAAATGCCAAGTCCTGCTGCCACCAATGCAATCGTAGACAGGTCATCTACCACATGATAGTCCATCCGCACATTTCCCAATCCATTCTGTTTCATAAAAATTGCGATATCTGCATCCGTGGTCTCCATCTGGGATACAAAGACCTGATCTTTCATCTCATCCGGTGTCATATATGGCGTATCTTCCCGTTTACGGTAATCTTTTGGCACTACACAGAGCAACGGATCACGGTACAACGGCTCAATTGGCAGATCTCCGGCAGAAGACAGGGAGAGAAATCCAATGTCCACAATACCGTTTTTGATCCAGTAAGACACGTCCGCATAGGTTCCCTGATACAGTTCGATATTAATGTCCGGGTAACGCTGATGAAAGGAATGAATGATGTCTGTCATCCAGTTTGTGCATACGCTGGAAAAACAGCCCACCTTTACATTTCCCATTTTCAGTCCGTTCAGTCCCGCAATTGCCTGCTGCAGGCTTTCGTCACTGTTTAACACCGCATTCACGTATGGAAGCAGATGTTCTCCATAGTTGGTCAGGGCTACCCCTGCCTTATTTCTCGTAAACAGGGAAAATCCCAGTTCCTGCTCCATCGATGCAATCGCATGACTGACAGCAGAAGGCGTCAGATTTAAAATCTCTGCCGCCTTCTGAAAACTCCCCTGTCCCACCACTGTCTGAAATACCTGATAGGATAACAAAGTCATATATTTATTCCTCCCGGATTATCGTGCACACTTATACTGCAGCTCTTCCCAACGACGGTCAACCTCAGCCTGGAACTGAGCGATCAGATCTTCATTGCCCGGTTTGAACAGATGTTTGAATCTGCCCTGCTCGCGTAAGAAGTCCTCGATCGGCAGTTTTTTCTTTGGCTCGTATGTTAAGCGCCATTTGCCATGCTCTACCTCAAACATCGGCCAGTAACATGTCTCAACTGCAAGTTTACAGATTTTCATGATCTCGGCAGTATCATAACGCCATCCACGCGGACATGGAGTCATGATATTTAAGAAAGCAGCACCCTCTGTGTAGATGGCTTTCTCTGCTTTTTTGTGAAGATCGGAGAAATTACCGATCATCGTTGTCTGACCAACATACGGAACATCATGATCTGCGATAATAGATGCCAGATCTTTTCTGTTCTGCATTTTACCGTTGGACTGTGTTCCAACCGGTGTAGTTGTAGTATCTGCATACATCGGAGTTGCAGAAGAACGCTGGATACCGGTATTCATGTATGCTCCATTATCGTAGCAGACATACACCATATCGTGATTACGCTCCATTGCTCCGGAAAGAGACTGGAAACCGATATCATATGTACCACCATCACCACCAAATGTGATAAATTTGAAGGTTGCATCTTCCGGCAGACGACCACGTTTTTTCAATGCTTTGTATGCTGTCTCAACACCACTTAATGTAGCACCTGCATTTTCAAATGCATTATGGATATAGCTGTCCTCCCACGCTGTATATGGATACATGAAAGAAGAAACCTCCAGACATCCGGTTGCGTTACCGATCACTGCCTGATCTCCCTCATGCAATGCACGCAGTACGGCACGAACTGCGATGGTTGCGCCACATCCTGCACACATTCTGTGTCCCGGAGCCAGACGTTCCGGTTTGCTCATAACTTCTTTAAATTTATATTCGCTCATCACTCTGCCTCCTATTTTCTCAGACCGATATACTGATACTGTGTTACCGTTTTACCGTTTTCTACTACATCTGCAAGTTCTGCAAATACATCCTTTGCATCTTCAACCGTAAAGTCACGCCCGCCAAGTCCGTAAGTGTAGTTGATTGCTTCCATATAAGTTCTGGTACGATACAGACCTGCTGTAATCTCAGAACCAAGCGGTCCTCCGTTTCCGTTATAGCTCTCGCAACGATCCATAATAGCTACTGCTTTGCAGTTTTTCATTGCTTCAACAATTTCTTCTGCCGGAAACGGACGGAACACACGCAATTTCAGAACACCGACTTTTTTGCCTTCCTCGCGCAGTTCATCTACAGCCTCTTTTGCGGTTCCTGCTGCGGAACCGATAATGACCATTACATAATCTGCATCTTCGGTTTTATATTCTTCAAAAAGACCGTACTCTCTGCCGGAAATTCCTGCAAATTCTTTCGCTACATCTAAGATAACCTGTTTTGCATTCTCCAGCGCAATGAGCTGATTTTTTCTACTTTCCATTACAAAATTAGATACTGCATACGGTCCAACAGAAACCGGCTTCCCCGGATTTAACAAATACTCCTCCGGATGATATTCACCAACGAACGCTTTGACCGGTGCATCCTCTAATAATTCAATATTCTCTACGGCATGACTGGTAATAAAACCATCCTGACAAATCATAATCGGCAGGCGGACATCTTTATGCTCGGCAATGCGGTATGCCTGAATAAAATTATCGTATACTTCCTGATTGTTTTCTGCATAAATCTGAATCCATCCGGTATCACGGGCCCCCATACCATCGGTATGATCACAGTTGATGTTGATCGGACCGGAAAGGGTACGGTTTACCAATGTCAGAGCGATCGGCATACGGTTGGAAGCTGCCAGCAGCAATTCCTCCCACATCAGGGCCAGACCAGCGGAAGAAGTTGCGGTCAGTGTCCTTGCACCTGCTGCCTCAGATCCGATGCAGGCACTCATTGCAGAATGTTCACTCTCGACCGGAATAAACTCTGTATCGATTTCGCCGTTTGCAATGTATGTGGATACCATCTGCGGAATCTCTGTGGACGGCGTGATCGGAAATGCCGGCATAACATCCGGATTTACCTGTTTGATTGCATAGGCAACGGCCTCGTTACCTGACATACGTTCTTTGATTCCCATTATTCTACGCCCTCCTTCATTTTGATTGCTCCAAACGGACATACCTTTGCACAGATTCCGCACCCTTTGCAGTGATCTAAGTCAAAGGCTCCTCGTTTCTGATCTTTGACCGGAATGGAACTGTCCGGACAGACCGGTGCACACAGCAGACACTGTTTGCAGTTATCCTCTAAATAAACCGGTGTATTATTTCTCCACTCACCGGTCTTAAAATATTTGGAAGTTCCTGCAGCAAATACCTGCATTCCTTCCGTCAGCCCTGTATGTGGCGTATGTTCATTGATTTTATTGATATCTGTTCTCATCTTCTATCTCCTCTATGCTTCCTCTACAGCCGCAAAAGCCATTTCCAGTGCTTTCATATTTCCATCGATCACTTCTGGTTTCTTTGCAAATTTATGTTTGTAAGAAGCACGCATTTCATGCAAAAATGTTTCTTTCGGCATTACACCGGTAGTTGCTACTACTGCTGCCAGCATTGGAGAGTTTGGAAAATATTTTCCCAGTGCTTCCTCAGAAATTGTTCTGGCATCAATCGTAACGACACGTCCCTCATAACCGTTTAACTGCGGCATGATCTCTTCTTTTGATTTTGCTGTATTAACAATGATGGCACCTTCTTTTTTCAATCCGGCTGTTACATCAACGGTATGTAATAATGTCTCATCAACAACTGCAACAAAATCCGGATCATAAATATTGGAATGTACACGAATCACATCTGAACTGATTCTGTTATAAGCAGTGATCGGCGCGCCCATGCGCTCCGGACCGTACTCCGGGAAACCCTGTACATGCTTTCCGGTTTTAAAAGCTACATCTGCCAGAAGCAGTGCTGCAGTCTTGGCACCCTGACCGCCACGGCCATGCCATCTGATCTCAATTCCATTTTTCATGATCTATCTCTCCTCTTTTTGTGACTACTCTTTCCTGAAATGTTGGTTTTTACCAGCATTTAACATTATATCGGTGTGTTTTTTGATTGTAAAGAGATAAAGTGATTTTTTTTCATTTTATAGATGAAACAAATTCATGCATCGTATCTGACAATGAAATTCAGGTACATAAAAACACAAATTTCTAACGACCAGACCGAATGATTCTCTCATAGATTTGAACCAGATATTTTTCTGAAAAACAAAAAATATTCAATCAGAACTTTGCCCGCTCTGGTTGAATATTTTTTATTTGTTTACAATTTAATGTTTTTCAATGCGTCCAGCATTGCATTACTGCCGGTCTCCTGCTTTGCCTCTTTCTGTTGTTTCTTCAGATAATTCTGTACATCCCGTTTGGAAACTCCTGCGCCTTCTTTCTTCCGGCGCTCCTGGAATTTACTCAGGCGCTCCTTATATCCACACTTACATACAAAAGAAGCATTTTCACCGCTGCCGATCAGTTCCATTCGTTTATGACACTGCGGACAGCGGGCATTTGTCGTCTTTGCGATAGTCTGCCGGTATCCGCATTCCCGATCCTGACATACAAGCATCCGACTGTTTTTGCCATTTACAGCAAGCAGACGTTTCCCGCAATTCGGACAAAGTTTGTTTGTCATATTATCATGCCGAAAAGTTCCTTCCGCTGTCTTGATCTGTTTTACCAGATCCGTTGAATAAGTCCGAATCTCATTCATAAACTTCCGGTCTGAAAGTTTTCCTTCTGCAATCTTTGAGAGTTTCATTTCCCACTCTGCCGTCAGTTCCGGCTTGCACAGATCTTCCGGAACCAGTTCCAGAAGCTGACATGCCTTCGCTGTGGTATAGATATCTTCACCCTTTTTCTCTAATAAAAAGCCGGAAAACAATTTTTCAATAATATCTGCCCTGGTAGCAACCGTTCCAAGTCCACCGGTTTCTCCCAGTGTCTTTGCCATTTCTTTGTTGCTGCTTTCCATATAACGTACCGGATTTTCCATTGCAGCGATCAGCGTGCCTTCGGTAAATCGTGCCGGTGGCTTTGTCTTACCTTCTGTCAGGCGGATATCGGAAATGGAAAATTCCTGCCCTTTTTGCATTATAGGAAGATTCTGGCGTTTTAATTCCTCTTCTTCCTCATCCTCGGACTGATTTTCATAAATCGCTTTCCATCCCATATGCAACGGACGGGTTCCTCTGGCATAAAAATGTTCTCCTTCCACTGCTCCAGTCAATACAGATTCTTCGTATTCATACGCCGGATACATAACTGCCAGAAATCTGCGCACTACCATATCGTAGATTTTTCGTTCCTCATTACTCATATGGATATAATTTGGTGCCTGCTCCGTTGGAATGATCGCATGATGGTCGCTGACTTTTGCATCATTGACAAATGCAGGTTTCTTCGGCAGTTCGCGGCGGATCAACGGAGCAGCAAACTCCCGGTAAACACCGGCATTGATGGCCTGCAGACGTTCTTTGATCGTTCCCATGACATCTGCCGTCAGATAACGTGAATCTGTTCTCGGATATGTCAGTACTTTATGGTTCTCATACAACCGCTGCATGATATTCAACGTTTCTTTTGCAGAAAATCCAAATTTCTGATTTGCTTCCCGTTGCAACTGTGTCAGGTCATATAATTGTGGTGCGCCCTGCTTTTTCACCTTTGTATCTGCTTTTATGATCTGCAATTTCTTTCCGGACAATTTTTTCTGAATATTCGCTATCCGTTCCTTCTGAAAGCTGCGATAACTGCCACTTTTTTCATCTTTCCAGGTAAATACCACACCCTCTGCCTGCAATTGCAGTCCGTAATATGGTTTTGGAACAAATTTCCGAATTTCTTCTTCCCGCTTTGCAATCATTGCAAGTGTCGGTGTCTGCACACGACCACAAGACAACTGCGCATTGTATTTGCAAGTCAATGCTCTGGTCGCATTTAATCCAACCAGCCAGTCTGCCTCTGCACGGCAGACAGCCGCATGATACAGATTATCATATTCTTTTGCATTTTTCAGATGCTCAAATCCCTGACGGATTGCTTTATCTGTCACAGAAGAAATCCACAGACGCTTACACGGCTTGTGATTGTCTGCTTTCTTCAGAATCCAGCGGGCAACCAGCTCCCCCTCTCGGCCGGCATCGGTGGCAATGACGATATCCGATACATCCTTACGATAGATCTGTCGTTTTACTGCCTGATACTGCTTTCCTGTCTGCTTGATGACCTCGATATCCATCTTCCCCGGAAGCATCGGAAGGTCTTCCATTTTCCATTCTTTGTATTTTTTATCATAATGCTCCGGATCTGCCAACGTAACCAAATGGCCTAATCCCCAGGTTACGATATACTGACTGCCTTCCAAAGCCCCGTCAATTTTCTTTCCACACTTTAAAACTCTGCCGATATCCCGTCCAACGGAAGGTTTTTCGGCAATGACTAATGTTTTTCCCATATTTTTGCTAATTCTCTTTCTTCTTTTTGTTCTATTTCTCTCAGCCTTTGTAAAACGGACATTTAAGAATTATTCTGTGAACAGTTTGCAGCATCAATGGCCAGTACCAGTAACAATGCCGGAATTTCATGCTTCGGATCATCAAACTCGATGGCGTAGGTGTCGCCCCAGCTCAGAATCTTTTTATGTACGTGAACGACTGCGCTGCATGCTTCATACACATCGTAATCCCAGCCCATGAAATCACCTTCTGCACGCCATCCCATGAAATCCACATCATATTTTGGGCGGAACAAAGCAAAACGCTGCTCTATGTGCCCCATCAACTGTCCATTCCATTCGATTTCAAAAGTTGGAAGCAAACAGAATAATTTCTGTTTGATAAATCCGATTTCATTGTGCGCCGCATCATATACATGGAGGCGGTGTCCTAATGAGATAAGTTCATTTTTTACAAAATATTTCTGATTTCCCTGTTCATCGTAGATATCATATGTATCTGACCAGGAAAATACACGTTGTTCGATTAATAATTGCATGTCTACTCCTTCTTATCTTAACAGTCTCTAAGGGTCTCTTGAGAGATCTTTAGAGACCCTTAGATGTCCTTTAAGTTTTTTAATATCATTGCTTCAATATATATACTGTTGCAGGTCCACTTCCTGTTCTCTCCAGTATTTCGTTTTTTATCATTTTATCAATTAATTTACGGGTTGCCGACTTTGTTTTATATCCACACACTTGCGTCGCTTTCCCCATACTGATTTTCCCATACTGAGTCAGATAATCTAAGAGTCTTTGCTCTCTGTCTGACACCAAGCCAGAATAATACTCTGGTTCTCTGACAACATTTAAATCTGCAGCTCCCGGAATATATACAACCTGTCCTACTTCTAAATATAGAGTAATTCGCTCGGCTTTTATTGATATCTCATACCTTGGCTTTGTCCAATACTGTTCTTCCCATGCAGTCATAATTTTATCTACACCACTGCCCGCACGTTCACCCACATTTACAAAGCCAAACATTTTCAGCAGATTTGGATTTCTTGGATCACTGTTTCCACCCGCATAAAATTCTTCTTTTGTAATTCGGATTGTTCCAGGATTAGAAATAGAAATTTGCTTCCCGTGTTTTATAATGACAATCCCACGTTTTCCATGGTAATTGGCATGAACAAGTGCATTAGCAACTGCCTCGCTCAATGCATCATGCACATCAACCCGGTCTACACGCACGCCATTTCGCCGATTCATAAACGGAACTGCCACATCATCATCGATTCGGGTTGTCACTTTATAGAAAAAATCAAATAAATTCCCACTCCAATCCCCCTCATTTGAATGTGTCCGATACAGCCAACGTACTCTCTTATCGTCACATTCTTCTCTGTAATCCAAAAAATAATCTGGAAACACATCCGTAATCCGATCAGCATCACCAAACATCAAAATTCCTGCAACCGTCGGTGAAACGGTTCCCCTTTTATTCTTAGCTGCTGCTTTCAATTTGATCAGAAATTCATCCTTCAATAATTTATTCCATGGATGTCCTTCATGCAACTGTTCAAATAATACACGATATCCTTTAATTGTATCTGCATTCAATGCATCTAAATCCATTTCTTCCAAAATTTCCGAATCTACCGAAATATCACGCTGATCTGAAAACATAGCTCTGACAGATGCTTCCGTACACAAAAAATCTCCCTCATAGTCTCTGCGATACGTTCCCTTCATGGGATCGGTTCCTATATACACAGGCTTATCATGCCGATCAGCCGCCGGAACATTTATTTCAAGAATATTCTTGCCCTCATACTCAATAACTTTTACATGATGGTTCAATAAAATATTTTTAGAAACTTTATTTCGATCATTGATTGTACTCCAGAAATTTTTCTGATACTTTACAATCTGTCTGTCATTTAATCCATTGACCGTAAAAGAATCTCGATGTTCTTTTACCCCCAACAAAATCGTTCCTCCATCTGTATTTGAAAAAGCGGAATATGTCTCCCATATACTTTCCGGAAGACCACCTTCTGCCAACTTGCATTCCCGTTCATGATTTTCATTTAATTGTAAAGCTTCTAATACTTCTTTTTTCAATTATTATCCCCCGTTTACTTCCATAATGTAAAGCGTTCAAATCTTGATATTGTAAACAGTATAGATTGATTGTTTACCGCATGTCAACCGCCGTTTTTCATAGTTTTTTTTGTTTGTGCAACTTTCCAATTTCACTTAAAATACAGACATCTATTATATTTACTGTATCTAACACTAAATTATCTACCAAACTTTCGATTTACAATTACATGGCAACTGCAATTTTTGTATATAATGTATAGTCATCTCAAAAGGAAAAAGCCGTTATATCATACGACTTTTTCTATAAATTCATGCATTATTCTTATCTATCTTTTCATAGCAAACTGGTATATTGTAGTTGACTCATCTGGCAGTCACTTACAGATATACTGTTTTAAGCATGCGCAACGATAGTCTGATGGTGTTAAATGATAACGTTTTTTAAACAATCTGCAAAAATAATCGACATTACGGAATCCACTTTCATAGGCGATGGTTTTTACTTTTTTATTCGTATTTTTCAATAGCCAGGAAGCTGCCTGCAGTCTATATCCTATCAAATAACTGACCGGCGTAGTATGTAAAAATCGTTGAAACAAATTTAGCGCAGTACTTTTGCTGACCCCTATATGTGAGGCTATTTCATCCAGTGACAGCTCATGATTATAATTTTCATGTATATATTGCATCATCAACTGTACTCTTTTCTGTGCAGCCTCATCAACTGTTTGCATATTTTCTTTATCCGATAACTTTACATTTTCGTAAAAAATCAACCATAAATCCTGCAACAATGCCAAAGTGGAAAGCTCCCTTATTTTCTCATTCTCCTGTGTTTCCATTATTTTTATCATAATTTGTATAATTCTTGCCTGCCACGGTTCAGCAATCTGAAAACACTGGAAAGACATATTCGATGAAATGATTGGTAAAATATATTTTTTATAGACCAAACTATTCTCTGGTGCAATAAATTCAGGCATACATACAAAATTAGGAATGACACCACCTGATGATGCATAAAACCGATGCAATATTTTAGAATTGATAAAAATTGCGTCTCCTTCTGACAATATAATCTGTTTTTCACCTATTCCACATATAATTTGTCCAGACTCAACATATAAAAACTCAAATTCTCTGTGCCAGTGCCATTCAATACAATGAAAATCAAAGAACTCCAGATCATCATAATAATACTGGAATGGATAATCACTGGTTCCGTGCTGCTTGATTTCCATAAAGTCCTCGTCTGTAAGTATTTTATTACAATCCATCTCCATACCACATTCTTTCTTTTTACGATATTATACAGTATTTTTGTAATTTAATTCAATGCATATACTTTTTATTTGTTATATAATCAATCAAAAAAGAAAAGAGGTATTCGCATGATTTTTAAATGGATGAATGAAAGTGAGATCCGCATTGAAGGAGACAGAATTGAAATAACCGCACCACCAAAAACAGACTTTTTTTGTGGCAGCATTTTTATGAACATCTTTCTATTGAACATAAAATTGTTAAAAATATTCGGAACGGGAAATAAGAAATGAATACTGTAAAGAAAAATGACTATCATAAGACAAAAATTGCCTGTTATATGGGCTTTATCACGCAGGCTATTGCGGCAAACTTTGCACCGCTTCTTTTTTTGAAATTTCACAATGACTATCATATTTCTCTCGGTAATATTGCTTTGATATCCACTTTCTTCTTTTTCACACAGCTTCTGGTTGATCTGTTCTGTGCCAAATTTGTAGATTATATCGGATATCGTATTTGCGTTGTTGCATCAGAAATATTTGCTTCACTTGGACTGGTTGGACTGGCATTTTTACCTGATCTTTTACCTGATCCTTTCATTGGAATTATATGCAGTGTCGTTGTTTATGCTATCGGAAGTGGCTTAATCGAAGTGCTTTGCAGCCCTATTATTGAAGCCTGTCCATTTGAAAACAAAGAAGCAACAATGAGCCTGCTCCATTCCTTTTACTGTTGGGGATCTGTTGGAACAATTTTGATTTCCAGCTTGTTTTTTCTGATATTCGGCATAAACAGCTGGAAATGGCTTGCCGTAATATGGGCGCTCATTCCTGCTGTTAACACTTATAATTTCATGACCTGTCCGATTGAGCATCTGGTTGACACCGGCACCGGAATGGGAATTAAAAGTCTATTTGCCAAACCTTTTTTCTGGGTTGCGATATGTCTGATGGTCTGTTCTGGTGCTTCTGAACTTGCAATGGCTCAATGGGCATCTGCTTATGCCGAATCTGCACTGGGATTGGCAAAATCACTGGGAGATTTAGCAGGTCCATGTATGTTTGCAGTCACCATGGGCATCAGTCGCATAATTTTTGGGAAATATGGAAAACAGCTGGATTTAATGAAGTTTATGGGGGGTTCCGGCATATTATGTGTTATCTGCTATCTTCTTTCTGCCTTGTCATCTAATTCGATTATTGGACTTATCGGTTGTATAGTATGTGGATTTTCAGTTGGAATTATGTGGCCGGGAACGATCAGTATTTCCTCAAAAACGTTTCCAAAGGGTGGGACAGCTATGTTCTCTCTCCTTGCCATGGCAGGAGATTTAGGTGGCAGTATCGGGCCTGGAATTGTTGGTCGTATCACCCAGAACGCTGGGAATAATATTAGGATTGGCATGAGATGCGGGCTTATTTTTCCAGTAATTCTATTATTTATGCTCTTTCTTCTATATCGAAAAAATCAGCATACTCAAAAATAGTACTGTATAATGTTATCCGACATTTTATAAAACTCATTTACTTTTTTATGCAAATCAAAAGAAGTCTCAGCATAAGAGAATCTGATATATTTTCCCGCAGATTATTTTATACTAAGACTTCTTATGTTAGTTTTTTGGAGAGTTACATAAAATGCCTCTTTCACCTACATGGGAGTTGCGCAAGATCAATTACACTTTGCCTTGGATGTTCTCTAACACTTACAATGACTTTTTACATGTTCTTCAAACGCTCTGGCACTTACACACAATTTTGTCACAGTCTCCCAGTTTTTAATTACAACTATTGCAAATTCTTTAAAGACATTGATTCTTTTTTGTTTCCCAGTGATTCGAATTTCATGATACATTTTTTTCTTTGCAATGATATTTTTCCATGGATCATCTTTTTCTTCTGCGTCTTCCAGTCCGTCATAAGCTGCGACAATCCATGATTCTGTGCTATCACATGGAATCACTATACATGTATCACTCATATCCTGTAATTCTTCTATAATCAACTGTTCCAAATGCCTGATATATGCGTTCACCGACGTTTTATGCTCTGCACATGGCAAAACAATTGGACATGATTCCCGTATTTCTTTTTTGCTGTCACACTCCAAAGGATGATATTTGCCTTTATATTCGCATTTTGTGGCATTACATAAGCAATGTGCAATTTTCTCTTTTCTTGAAACATCACCATCCATCTGTATAATCAAAAGATCCAGGGATGGTTCTACGGCTCTCATTAGTTTTTCTTTGCAAGCAGCATTGTCCCTGCACCATTTCCATACGCCCTTCCAGCCATTGCCATACGCTCCTGTCAGATCAGCCTCCGGCTGTAATTGTACATAGTCGTTACTTTCTCCAGTAATATGATCTATCACTTCTTTCAAAATCGTGTAATCCGTCGGTCCCTCACAAACAATTCCTATGTTCCTCATATCAGATCTGGTACACCTCCCAGTCTGCCGTTGATCCAAAGCCTGGACAGGGACTGTCCCTCATCGATCAGTTCCTGCGAAACTTTAATTCTTTTTATTTTTGCATAGCCATTTTTATCTCTTTCGACTGTAAACAGGCGGATGTCATCGTTGGTAATGTCCAGTCCGTCCAAAACCAATGGATTATGTGTTGTGAGAAAAACATGTTTGTCGTTGTTCAAAATCTGCTCACAGAACACTTGTATCATTTTTTTCGCAAGCCGCGGATTGAGTGCATGATCAAAACTGTCCACTGCAAAAATAGATGGCGCTTTCGGATGCATGGCAAGACTCAGCATGAACAGCACATACAGCGCACCTTCACTGGCATCATATCCTGTGAATTTTGCTGTGTCCTTCAAAAAATTATCCGTAAACTCAATCACCTGCCGTGTCATCGGGACACTCGAATTCACCCTTGTCTTTGACGGAACATTCACAGAAATATCGGAAGCCCAATCGATAAGCTCTAATATATCGTCCATATACATGGAGCCAAACATCCGATCCCCATCTTCCTCACAGATCATATCTTCTATAGCCTCCGCCAGTCTTCCTCCATTTAAACCGATTGGTGTTAATGGAACAGAGTCTGGAAGTGTTCCTCGTAAAGTTAATGTATTTGGTTGAAAAATACCATAGTTTTCAAAATATTTTGCAATACGCCTTCCGCATTCCAATTCTGGATCACTATTCAACAAAAAGAAGCCTATATGGTTATTACTCTGATTCTGGGAAGCGTTACTCCTTCCCCATTTCTTTTCTCCATTGATGAAAAATGCTTCGGAATGATATTTCCAGTAATCGTTTTCTTTTTCGTTAGGTGTCGTTAAATGGACATCGTATTTATACAGCTTTTCTTCCGTTTCTTCCCATTCCAGAGACAACGTGACAGCCGGGTTTACCCTTGCAATACTTTTAAATCTTGATTTATACATAGATGGTGCACTCAAACGCATTCCTTTTCTTTGCAGGCTCAGATCATTCACTCGATCAGTCATCGCAGCACTTAAAAGGCCTATGGCTTCCAGAATTGTAGATTTCCCGGCACCATTCGCACCAATAAACACATTTACTCTTCCTGGTTCAAACTCTGCATTGTACAAAGACTTAAAATTTCCAAAAGTAATCTTTTTGAGATTCACACGATCGCCCCCTTCTTTTTAACAAAAAGTATACCACACTTCTGAAATTAAATATATACATTTTTTCGTGTTTTATGCATATCTAATTTTTCCAAAGTTTCTTAGCAACAAGCCACAATTTTTATATACATCCCAAACAACCAGTTATCATATCAAAAAAACAGAAATCGCCTGAGAAAAAGCGATTTCTGTTTCCACTATAATGATTCGGTTCCCTTATGTAATTTTTTATAGGTCACTCATCGTTTACTACCTGATATATGATATCATTAATTTTATTTAGAAAAGTCTACTTTTCCATTCTGAACGTACCACTGACCATAATCATTTGTAGCAAATCCCGTATAATCAAAGTCTACTTTTCCGTTCGTTACTTTGAACCAACCGTATTCATTTGCTGCAAGTCCGGTATAATCAAAGTCTACTTTTCCGTTCGTTACTTTGAACCAGCCGTACTCATTTGCTGCAAGTCCGGTGTAATCAAAATCTACTTTTCCGTTCGTTACTTTGAACCAGCCGTACTCATTTGCTGCAAGTCCGGTATAACCAAAGTCTACTTTTCCATTCGTTACTTTGAACCAACCGTACTCATTTGCTGCAAGTCCGGTATAACTGAAATCTACTTTTCCATTGACAACGCTCCACCAGCCATTCTTACTATTAGCTACTGTCGTTACCTCTGTAGCAATTTTGTTATTCAGATAATAATACCAGTTTCCATCTGTATCTGCCTCATCTGATAATCCATCTTTATGTACCGGTTCCGGTTCTGGTGCAGGCTCTGCTTTCTTGTCTGCATCTTTTGCAGCTTCTAATATCTGATCCAGTTCTGCTTCTACACTCGCTTCTATTTCTGCCATAACATCTGCAGAACTTGCTTCATTAATTGCAATCTCAGCTTCTTTTGCTTTGTTCTCGGCTTCAGCTTTATAAGTGTCTTTCTGTTCGATACTCAGGTTGGCCAGTTTTTCAATCTCTGCTGCAACTGTTTCTGCTTTTTCTTTGACTGCAGATACCGCTCTCTCCTTTGCCTGCTCAAGTGCCACATCTTTGATTGTGACAGCAAAAGATGCTGTCTGTCCGGCATATTTTACAGTAACAGTCTGGTTGTCACTTACTTTGCTGCTGTCAAATCCGCTAATTACTACTTTGGAAAGATCAACTGAATCCTCGGTTCCATCCTCATAAGATGCTGTTACGGTCATTCCGGTTGTATCCAGAGATTCTCCCAGATCATACACGGTCTTTGTCGGTGCATTTACTTTGAGACCGGAAACAGCAACTGTTTTTGTCTCAATAAGAACTGGTGCCATGTTCTGTGCATCCGGATAAGCCTGTGCACCTTCTTTACTTACAAAGAAAATACGATTTGCTTTATCCACATTGTTTGTTCCGGCTACATTCACAGCCAGTGTAACCGTATCCTGCTTGTTTTCTTTTGCAGCAGCTATAAACTCTGTGACATCAGTTGTTGCAACTGTACCATTTGGTATACTTATTTTTCCCGGATCATTGCTCACAACACTTCCCAGATTAAATTCTTCTGATGTAACAACACCATACTGACTCAAAATTGCCGGTTTATTTTTCCAGTTCAATGAATTTTCGGTCCAATCGGTATTCTCTGCCATAGCGACCTGTATCTGTGTATCCTTATTTTTTGCTTCATCATAGCGCAGACCAAGCAAAGACATCTGCAGTTTCACATGATCAGCCTGATTCAGATCAATCTGTGAAATATCAAATTTCAGATAAGTAACTTTGTTATCACTTCCGCCCTCTGTGCCCAGAATTCCTTTCGAATCCGTTCCATAAGAAGTACGCAGGAAGTTTTTAGATCCGAAATCTGCTGACTGATCACCACTCCAGCTTCCGGCAAATGTATCCTGTGCCACTGCCGTTCTGCTCACTTCTGCATCTTTTCCATAAGTACGTTTTACAATTCCGCGAAGAAGAGGAGCAGCTTCTTTTTCGGCATCCAGTTTTGCAGCACCTTCTGTGCTTGCAAATGCCAGCTCATATCCTTTTTCATCACATATTGCCAGTGACAGTACATGATTATTTTCTTTCATGTTCTTCACTAATTCGGTCACATCGACTGTTACTTTTGTTCCATCGTAAGAAGATGCTGTAATTCCAACATTATTTTTCACCGCACCATTTTTGTCAATCTGAAACTCATCCGAATACAGCACAGAGTCTGTGTTCCACGCCGGATGTGTATTCCAGGTTACATTCGTTGCATCCCAGTCTTCTGTCACCGGAACGACCATCAGCCGGTCCGTTCCCGAAATAGAACCATCTCTTCTGTTAATCAGTGTCAGTTCCAGTTCGGCTTTTTCCAGATTTTTGATATTTTTCTGTAATTCAGACACGTCAAACTGAACCAAACTGATTTTTCCGTCATTTCCATCCGATGTACTTGTAACTTTTTCTCCAAATAACCCCTTTGTCTCTGTATCCTGAATTGCATTTTTCATTCTGAGCACACGCAGATATTCATTATCGGAATAAGTATTATTCTTTTCGCCTTTCCATCCTGCCAGATAGGTATCCTGTGAAGCAGCAACATTCACAACTCTTACACTGCCTGCTTCCACATTCACAGTAATCATTTTCTGCGCGCTTGCACCAAATTCATCCACTGCTTTGAACGTAAATTCTTTTTGTCCGCTGTCGCTGTCAGAAGTATTCCATGTAAATGTTCCGGTCTCAGCATCAAACGATGCTCCTTTTGGAAGTGCACTTACCACAGATGTTGTAACATCCATTTCTTCCGGATCTGTAGCTTTCACCTGGAAAGATACTGTATCTCCTGCTGTTACTTCAAACGTATCCTCTGCCGGAGCATCAAAAACAGGTGCTTCATTTTTTTTGAGTTCCTTACCGTTCGCAAGAAGCGTCAGATTTTTTACACTGTCTGCAACTGTCAGGTCAATCTGTGAATCATATTCTACCAGCTTCCCACCCAGATACAGATTTTCAATTGTCACATTATCAATCGCCTTAAAAGAAAATGGTGTATCTGCATCTTTGAACCAGCAATCCTTAAAGGTCACATTTTTCGGGTTGAACGTAGTCAGATCATTCGTATTCGGAATATCGGCGGAATTATTTCCGTTATTTGCAGTAAAGGAGCAATTATTGAATATAAGATTTTCATAATTCGGATTTCCTTTATTCGTTCCATTCTGAATACTCAGTGCACCACCGCCTCCATTTGTTCCATATCCTGTCACATGCAGGGTGTTTACATTATTAAATGTATAATCCCGCAGCTGATAGCTGCCGCCATCCGCTTTAAAATGAGTATTATGTCCCAGGCGGATGGCATTCGCAAACGTACTCCATCCCAGTGTATTATTGATATTCACATCGGTCGTATCATCGATATCCCAGTTCAGGCGGTCTTTATTATAAATGGCAGCGGCTGCAGCAATATTCTGGTCTTCTGTGGACATATTATTCAAATCTTTTCCCTTTAGCTGTCTTTCCGGGAACTCATTACTTGGATTATAATGTCCGGATGCAAACGTATCATCATTTCCCATTGTGATCGCACCATTTACAGTGATTCCCTGTCCACTGGTCAGATCAAGTCCGTCTACCCAGGAATGCTGGAATGGCGATAACCCCTTAATATTATTATAGGTAATATTTTTTACTGTATGGCACTCCCAGTTCCACTGTTTCACATCGCGAACATAAGTGTCGTTAAAGGTAATATCCTGTGAACGTACTACCATGCTGCCCCCCTGATGTCCACTCAGTGCTGCATGTGCCTGATCCCAGGTATATCCATATGTACCCTGTCCGTCAATGATACCACGACCTGAAATTGTGATATTGGAAGAATCCCAGATGCCGATGGCCGGCTCCATCGCCTGTGTACATTCCTGCAGACGGTTGACAAGCAATGCGTCCTCATCCAAATAAATATTTAACTTCCCGTCTTTTCCATTTCCATCCCAGTTTTTAATCGATAAGCCTGACCAAAGATAAGTACCTGCCGGGAAATAAATCGTATCCAGTGTATCACTGTTTTTTACCTCTTCCAGTGCAGCCTGAAATGCTTCAGACATATCATTCTTCTGCCGTGCACGTTTATTCGGGAACACAACCTGTTTTGCATTATAATCCTGAAATACTCCCTGTCCATAAGACCATGTATACTCTTTTCCATCATTCATAGATGTGTCTGTAACAGTTCCGGCCTCCGTACAAACTTCCCCCACCGTATCCGTAATCGGATGTTCCTGCAGATATTTTTCTGCAAATTCTTTGAAATTCAGCACATTGGTTGCTGCCACATCCGGTTTGTTCGTCTCTGTCGGATCGTTGATGATTGCCAGCTGCGGTTTTCCACTGGTATCATTGATGCTTCCGTTGATATTGACGATGCAATAACGCAGACCACTTGACATTTTAAATTTTAACGTCTTTTTATCTGCGCTGATTTCAAAAGAATCCTGCGGATAATATCTTTCCGGACTAACATACACACTGTCAATCGTAGAACCGTCTTTCATGGTAATCTCAAATACCGGTTCTGCATCATCCGAAGAAAATCTTGCTACATCCATATGATAAAACTGACCTGCATCCTCCTGCTTCTGATATTTATAAACAGAAACAGGTGTTCCATTTACTTTCAGTTCATACTTTGTTGACTCCTGATACTGTGCAGATTTTAACACATCACTGTTAGCTACAACTGCAGATTCATCCACATCCGGTGTCGTTGGATCATCCCCCGATTTTCCATAATCATGAATGTTTCCTGCGGTCTTATCTGCCACTTTCACAATTTCTGCCTGCTGTTCCTGTACCGGCTGTTCTGCTTTCTCCGCAAACGCAGATACCGGAAACAGTGTCATCGACATGGCTGCTGCCATCGATAAAGCCATTGCTTTCACAGCTCTTTTTTTTGATTTGATTTTTCTGTTCTGATTCATCATTCTCCTCCTTTTTTCTCTTATGTACTCTCATTTTCAAGTCTGAATTTTCTGAGAATTTACTGTTTTCTCTTGCTAAGTTACCTCCAATCATTTTCCGCATCACTGAAAAAATTTTTTCTTATCCCATATAAATGGATTGTCTCTTCTTCACCATCCTTTCAGAACTGAAATATTATAATTCATCGGATTATCGATTTCTTTTTGAGTTTGTTTGCGCCACTCTCGCGGCGTTGTACCTGTAAATTTACGAAAATTGCGGATCAGCGCACTGTCTGTCTGAAAACCGGCCTGTATTCCCGCATCCCCTATACTGCAATCCGTATAGTGGAGCAATTCACATACTTTTTTCACACGAAGTAAATTGATATAATCTCCCGGAGTGATACGCATATACTCACTGAACTTTCTCCGAAAATGTGTTTCACTCATATGACAGATCTGCATCAGATCATCCATCCGGATATCATCCTGATAATGGCCATCCATATATTCCACAATCTGCAATATTTCTCCCAGATAGCGGTTTTGATAAATAACTTCCCTCTGGCCGCTGTCTCCCGGGTTAAATCGGATCAATGACAAAAGCAGTGATCGCAATTCTCCCTGAACAGCTTCCCGGTAAAATTCTTTTTTCTCTCTGAGTTCATCTAACAGGTTTCTCACTTTTCTGCCAACATATGGATCCATGTCTTTGGTAATCAGAAACATTCGACTGTGCAAACGCCGAATCAGCTCATCTGCAACATATCCCTCTCTTGCAAATTGCTCCTTTAAAAATTTTTCACTGTCCACATACAGATATTCCCATTTTTGAATCTGACCCCGAATCCCCTGAGTACGATGTGGATAGTTTCGTGGAATCACTACAACGGTATCTGCCCGATAAGGGACACCTTCTTCTCCAAAATACATTTCTCCCTTTCCGGAATAACAATATCCGATTTCCAGATAATTGTGAAAATGCATTGGATCTGCCCCATACTCTGTAATCCATTTCTCTCCCAATAATGCAAGCACCGGCATTCCCTGTGGCATTTCATAATATCGAAATTCTACGTTCTCTTTCTCAGCGTGTTCCATTATTCTTTCCTTACTCTTTATGTTTATACACCACCTTCTGCAAACATCTGCTGCCCTTATGTAAATTGCTTTCTTTGCATCAATTCTTGAGTTGTCCCGATTATAACAATTTTCTTTTGCCTGTTAATTTTATATTCTTCACAGTTATTTGCGTTTTCTTTCATTTTTCATATGTGTTTTTCTTTCTGAGACTATTATATTTCATCAGATATGCACAATTTAAGAGTGATTTATTTGTATTTTCTGCCATTTTTCCAACAAAAAAAGCACATGAGAATTTGCAGATTTTCCCATGTACTTTCAAAAATTACCCGTTTTCTATTCTTTTTACCCTTCTATTTTTCCACACATTCTTTCTTCGGAATTTTCAGCGTGATCACCGTCCCTATTCCAGGAGCACTGTCACACAACAGTTCTGCCTGATTGTCATAAAAAATCATGAGGCGTGTTTTCACGTTTTTCAGCCCATAATGTTTTCTGTCATCCTCTGCATATATTTGTTTCATACTTTCGGGATTCATGCCCGCTCCATCATCCTGTATACGCAGAACAATCCTGTCATCTTCTATGTATCCGGAGAGCTTAACTGTTCCATCACCTCCGTTCTTTTCATCAATTCCATGACAGACCGCATTTTCCAGCAATGGCTGAAGTGTGATTTTGGGAATCAGATAAGGATACACCTGCTCATCCACATCCAGCAGAAACTGCAGTTTCTCCTTTTTACGCATCATCTGAATCTCCATATAGGACTGACACATCCGAATTTCTTCTTCAATCGTGATAATATAATCTCCCTGACTCAAAACCATCCGGTAAAAGCGGGACATAGAAGACAGAACACTGCGAATTTTATCTGTTTCTCCTTTTACTGCCATCCAGTTCATCATATCCAGTGTATTATATAAAAAATGCGGACTAATCTGTGTCTGCAATGCATAAAGTTCAGCCTCAGACTTAGCCTTACCAAGCACATACTGTTCCTGCATCAGACACTGAATCTGCTGAACCATTTTATTGTAACGGACAGTCAGTTTTCCCAGTTCATCTTGATATTCCAGTATCGCTACCGGCTTCAAAATGCCCTGGTCCACCGCTTCCATTGTAGAATCCAATTTATGAATTCGCATAAGAAACGGTCGAGTTCCAAGTCGCAGAAACAGATATGCAAGGCAACAAACTGCGAAATAAAACAGCAGCATTTCCCGAATAATCTTTCCGCATCCCTGCGCCAGTACTGTACATGGGACCACAGACAGCAACAACATTTTTCCGTTGTTCAGTGCATTCTTTCTGAAAAGCCATTCTCCGTCTTCCGTATGAGTATTCGATGACATACCTGTTTCCGACAATACTACTTTAGAATCTGTCCCTTCATCATTGCTGGATAATATTATTTTATTTTCTGCATTCAAAAGGTAGATTATCTGCTGATCCATCAGACCACTCATACTATTTTCCACAACTTCAACCGGAATCATCACTCCTGCAACTCCGAGCAACTGTGAATACCGCTCTGTGTTCCAGATCATCCGGAAGTTTGCCAGATATTTCTTTTTCTGACCGTACCGGTTTTTTTCCTCAATCACTCTCCAATAATCCTGTGCTTTATCCGAACTGTCTGGCACATCAATGTTCCATTGTTTTAATTCTTCCATCGGGCGATAACAGGTATTTCCACTTTCTGAAATCAGGAACTCCTCCGGAATATAATACAGAATGGAAATATCATCTGAACTGAATTCAAGCTGATAGGTATACTCTGACAATTCATCAAACTTTTTCAGTTCCTGTACCAAACTTTCTCCTTCTATCCTGCGCAATGCTGCACCCGCTTCGTCGGACACTGTGATCAGAGAACCGATACGGATAATTCTTTCCTGTACATTATCCATCATCTGTTCCACACGGTCATAGTTTTTATCCATGGCATAACGCATCATCTCACTGTTTTTCTGTACAATTCGATATAATGTAATCCCGAATATAAGCGTTACAGGTAAAATTCCAACTGCAAGAAAAAGCAGAAACAGTTTTTGAGAAAGCTTCCAATGATAAAAAAATGATTTTCTGCTATTGCTTTTTTGTTTCATAATGTTTCTCCATCATCCTGCGATAGTCCGTCGGAGACATATCATGTTTTTCCCGAAATGCCTTTGCAAAATAATTTCCATTGGAATATCCACATCTGGTAGCGATCTCATCCACCGCTTCGTATGTCTGCGATAATAATTCCTCTGCCCGTTTCATACGCATCTCACTGATATACTGTCGGATAGTCTTTCCCATTTCTTCTTTAAACAGCTGGTTCAGATAAGTACTTGACAGGTGAAAATGATCCATAACCATCTGACCTCCAAGTCCGACATTATCCAGGTGTCTGAGACAGAAAGTGCGTATATCGCTTACAATCCGACTACAATCTTTCTGTTTTTCCAGATACTGTTCCATTCCATGACATAGTTGATAAAACATCTCCTCCATCTGCTGAAGATGTCTGCATTTTGCCAGTTGATCCATATATGCTTCAATGGAATCAAAACCGGTATCACCCAGACTATCCGGATAATCTTTTAAAATCTGACTGGCAAATGTTTTTGTCAGGGCAATGAGCTGTGTTCCTTCCGGCATGCAATTCTCCGACTCGCATAACCGCGCCAATTCTTCCCTATACCAGTCATAGATTCTCCACGGATTTTCCCGGTAAACCTGTAAAAACACCTGATAAATCCCCGGATCAATAAACTCCCGTCGGATCAGATGCTTCAGTTCAATATAATGAACGTCCGGTGAAAAAAAAGTCTGTTCCATCGCAAGATGTGCCATATGGCTACTGTTATAGATTTCAGACATCCGTTCCACAAAATATCCCAGCGCAATTGTATAATTCGGATATTTCACCACAAAGGAATGCAGCTTTCTGCGTATCTCAGCCTGTTTTTTTGCCCTACATGCAATCACAACTTCCGCTTTCGCCGCATTCTGATCCGAATCCAGTAACAGGAAATCAATACTGTCTTTCAAATACTGCTCCAGCAATTCCCTGCATACTTCCCAGTCTTCATTTTCCTGCTCCGAGCAGAGTTCAAGGCTCAGATAAATCTCATCTCTTGAGCAATGAAATCCACAATTTCCACAGACTTCCTGCAAGAGTTCTTCTGTTGTATGTCTCTGCTGTAACAAATGAAACAATTTTGTTTTTTGATAAGACAGATTTTCTTTCTGTAACTGCTCTGTTTTATATTGTGTGCGTATTTTTCCGATTGCTTTTTCCAGAGCTTCCAGCACTGCTTCCGGTTGAATCGGTTTTTCGATAAAAGCAACCGCGGATAAATCAATGGCATCTTTTAAATATTCGGTCTGTGTATATCCGGTAATAAATATTATCTTACAGTTCGGCACCAGTCTGACTGCTTCTCTGCAAAAGTCAATTCCATTTTTCTGCGGCATACGGATATCAGAAATAATCAGATCCGGCAGATACCAGGATACGGTATGTAACGCTTCTTTTCCATTTTCTGCCTGCATCACTTCTTCCACATCATATAATTCCCAGGGAATTGTTTCTGCCAGTCCCTCTCTTGTATAAATATCATCATCTACGATCAGCAGTTTCATGATCTGTCCTCCCAGTAGTTGTCAATCTGTTCCTGCAAAATATCCAGATATTCCTGTAAGCCGGCTTCATAAAGCTTATCTATTGCAAGCGCATAATCCTCCTCTATATTGTCAGAGACACCGCAGCAAAGCGGAAGCAGATAATCTTTACGAACTTCCTCAAGGCGGCTTTCCAGATCTTTTAATCCATTGTCTTCCCACGAAAAATCAACAAGTGCGTTCTCCGGTGCACTTTCTGCCAGCAGTTCCTGTTTTTTGGCAAGTTCCTGACATACCGCTGCCCATTGTTGATCTTCCATGTATTTTTCCCGATCCAGCAGTTCATCCGGACTTCCAACCCAATAAGTAAAAATATCTTTGCTTGGAATACTTTCATATGAAATTTGCTCTCCCTTCCGTTGATAGTGAATTCCTTCTACACCGTAAGAGATCAAATCGTAAAATTCCTGATCCGTATGTACTTTTTCCAGAATTTGCACCGCCAGCTCGGGATACTGACATTTCGCAGAGACAGAAATACAGGAAAGTTCTTTTCCGCTTCTGACTTTTGTGATATTTCCTGCATAAATATCATAATCAAAAAATCCATATTCCCATTCCGGATGTTTTTCATACAAGGTCCGGACAACAAATTTATTTAATGACCAGATGGGTAAATTCATTTCACATGGTTTTTCATTATCCTGCATCATTTCCAGAGCAGTCATTCCTTCATTATCTGAGGAAGCCAGAATTCCAGGAGTTAAAATTCCATCTTGATACCACCGATGTACAATGTCTAAAATATGACGAAATTCCGGTGTCTCAAAGCGACTGATCACATGTTTTCCGGTGTCCGCATCTACCACAACATACGGAAGCATCTCAACACTTGCGATTTCTCCATAATTTGTTCCAAATATGTGCCACAGAGAAGACCATACCCGATTATCTGTAATCATAGCTTCATTCTGATAACGAGCATCTATCTTCGCTGTATACAGATAGTTTTCCATAGTTTCAAAATCCGTTACTTCAGGCAGGTTCCAATCATCCAGCAGATCTGTTCTGTAAAAAAAACCTCCTCCTGTATCACTGATTGTATCTTTCTTCAACTGCGGAATCCCATACAACCCACCATTCCATTCCAGATTTGTCAGATAATCAGCCCGATAATCCTCAAAATGTGTAAACAGCTCCGGCACTACAGTCCGATACTTATTTAAATCCAGAAATGCACCTTTTGCTGCCTGTTGATAGTAATCTGAAAAATTGCCATTTGAAATAAAATCATATTCACCGGAAGCAATTGCCATATTAATCTGTGAACGTTCATCCCCCCATGGAATATAATCAAACCGCAGATGGCACCCCAGTTCTTCTGTTTTCTTATCCAGTTCCTCGTAATACTGATCCATTCCATCTTCTGGCGGAACTCCTATCGTAAGTGCCTTTAAGGTCACATAAGATTCTTCTGAACTTTTGGAAAGAGCCTCCTGCTGTGATATACTTTTTCCACATCCCGTCAGATACATAACCAGTGTTCCACATATAAGTAAAATGCAGCTCGCCGTTTTTTTCATACCACCGCTCCTTCATACATATTTGATTTCTTTATTTTTATCTTCTCAAATTCTTATTCCGGTGTCAAGTTTCAAAAATTATACTGATACGCAGAAAAACCGGAGGCATAAAACCCCCGGTTTTCTTATCTTTCTCTGATTACAATTGTACGATTTGGATGTTATTCTATAAACATCGCATCTCCAAAGGAGAAGAAACGATATCCTTCCTTCACGGCTTCTTCATAAGCCGCCAGCACATGCTCTCTTCCGGCAAGCGCGGAAACAAGCATCAGAAGTGTAGATTCCGGCAAATGGAAGTTTGTGATCAGGCAATCCAGCACTTTGAATTTGTAGCCCGGATAGATGAAGATTTCTGTCCATCCGCTGCTCTCTTTTAACATACCGTTTTCATCTGCGGCAGACTCAATGGTACGGCAGCTTGTAGTTCCGACACAGATCACACGGTGTCCGTTTTTCTTTGCATTGTTGATCTTGTCTGCTGCTTCCTGTGTCACCATATAGAATTCTGAATGCATATGATGATCCAGAATGTTGTCCACTTTTACCGGACGAAAAGTACCAAGTCCGACATGCAGTGTTACTTCTGCGATCTCTACGCCCATATCTTTTACTTTCTGAAGCAGTTCCGGTGTAAAATGTAACCCTGCAGTCGGTGCTGCGGCAGAACCGTCATATTTTGCATATACTGTCTGATAACGGTTTTTGTCTTTCAGCTGATGTGTGATATACGGCGGCAATGGCATCTGGCCAAGCTGATCCAGAATCTCTTCAAAAATTCCTTCATAAGTAAATTTAATCAGACGGTTGCCCTCTTCCACGATATCCACAACTTCACCGACTAACAGACCGCCGCCGAAAATAATCTTTGTTCCGACTTTTGCCTTTTTTCCCGGTTTAACCAGTGTTTCCCATACATCGTTTTCCTTGCGTTTCAGCAGAAGAATCTCGATTTTTGCCTGAGTCCCCTCTTTTTCACCAAACAGACGGGCAGGAATTACTTTTGTATTGTTTAAGACAAGGCAATCTCCCGGTTTCAGAAAATCTGTAATCTCCCGGAAAATATGATGAGAATATTCCCCAGTCTCTTTATTCAGAACCAGCAGTCTGGAGGAGGAACGATCCTCCAGCGGGTCCTGTGCGATCTGCTCCTGTGGCAGATCAAAATAATAATCTGTTACTTTCATTTCATTTGTATTCAATACAGACACCAACTTTCTACTGGCGCAGCTCGATACCAAGACGCTCCAGACCATTCATGATCTTCTTCATGGCAGCTGTGATATCTGCCTCTTCCAGTGTACGGTCTTTTGCACGGAAGGTCAGTTTATAAGCCAGAGATTTGAATCCTGCTTTAATCTGTGCGCCCTCATAAATATCAAATAATTCATAAGACTCAAGAATCTTGCCGCCTCTCTCGTCAAATACCTTCTCAATATCGCCTGCAAGTACATGTTTCGGAACAACCATACTGAGGTCGCGGCTGACTGCCGGATATTTTGCAATGCCTTCGTATTTGCGGTCAAAAGTTGCACGGGAAACGATTTCCGGCATATCAATGACAGCAACGTATACGCGATCTTTAATGGAGTAATTTGCTGCAACTGTCGGATGAACCTCACCGAGGTAGCCGATTACCTGACCATCATAAATAACATTTGCCTGACGTCCAGGATGTAAGAAGGACAGTTCCGACTCCGGATCATACTCCGGTTTCAGATTCATGCCTACTTTATACAGGAACTCCTCAATAACACCTTTCATAGTATAGAAATCGCCATCACCGTAGAATCCCAATGTAAACTGCATGCGCTCTTCCGGAAGCTCTGTAACAGGCTCCTGTTTTGGCAGATAAATATTTCCTAATTCATACAGACGCACATCTTTGTTTCTACGATTGAAGTTGGTAGAAAGAGATGTCAGCATTCCGTTTAAGGAAACGGTACGCATAATACTGAAGTCCTCGCCAAGCGGATTGGAAATCGTTACGGTATTACGCAACTGACTGTCTGCCGGAAGTAATAATTTATCAAATACCTTCGGACTCTCAAAGGAGTATGTCATTCCCTGTGAAAATCCGCAGAACTGGGCAACTTCTCTTGCCACTTCCTCTACACGAAGTTTAAAGGAAAGTTTACCTGTTGTGGATTCTCCGGATGGAAGTGTTGTCGGGATATTGTCATATCCGTAGAAACGTGCTACTTCCTCTGCGATGTCTGCATCACGGAGCAGATCCTGTCTCCAGGATGGAACGATGACTTCCTGTGTCTCCTCATCAAAACCAAGGTCGATTTTTTTGAAATATCCGATCATTGTCTCTGCAGAAATATCCGTTCCGAGCAGACCATTGATCCAATCCGGATCAAATGCAATTCTTCTTCCTGTCATTTCTTTCTGGTATACATCAACGACACCGCCAACAACTTCACCTGCACCAAGTTCTTCGATGAGCTGGCAGGCACGGTTCATAGCCTCAATCGCATTGTTTGGATCCAGGCCTTTTTCAAATTTGGAGGAAGCGTCGGTACGAAGACCTACTTTTTTGCTGGACAGACGGATGTTTGTTCCATCAAAGCAAGCAGCCTCAAAAAGCATTGTCTGAACATTGTCTGTGATCATGGAGTTTTCGCCACCCATGATACCGGCAAGTCCGATTGCTTTTTCGCCATCGCAGATCATCAAAATACTGTCATCCAAGGTACGCTCCTGGCCATCTAACGTAACAAATTTCTCTCCTTTAGCAGCACGACGTACCCGAATCTCATGGCCGGAGATTGTATCCATATCATAAGCATGCATTGGCTGTCCAAACTCTTCCATGACATAGTTTGTGATATCTACGATATTGTTGATTGGGCGGATACCGTGGGAAGCCAGTCTGTGCTGCATCCACTTCGGTGACGGTGCGATCTTAATATTTTTTACTACACGGGCAGTATAACGCGGGCAAAGATCCGCATCTTCTACAGATACTTTAATGTAGTCGTTTACGTCCTCTGTATTTCCTGTCTCTGTTACTACTGGCGGAATAAATTCTTTTCCGAAAGTAGCTGCTGCCTCACGGGCAATACCAAGAATGGAAAAGCAGTCTACACGGTTAGATGTAATCTCGTACTCTACAACTACGTCATCTAATCCAAGGTAAGAGACTGCACTCTCACCAACCGGAGCGTCTTCCGGTAAAATGTAAAGTCCGTCCTCAGCTGCATCCGGATACATATCGGTAGTAGAGCCAAGTTCTTCAATGGAGCACATCATACCATTGGACTCTATACCTCTTAATTTACCTTTTTTGATTTTGATACCGCCTTCTACGACTTTTCCGTCATGACCGCCTGCAACACGTCCACCGTCTAATACAACCGGGACTTTTGCGCCTTCAAATACGTTTGGTGCGCCGGTTACAATCTGTGTGGTCTCCCCGCCGATATCCACCTGGCAGATTACCAGTTTATCTGCATCCGGGTGTTTTTCGATTTTTAATACCTGACCGATCACGATTTTTTCCAGATCCTCATCTAATTTTTTATATCCTTCTACTTTTGAACCGGAAAGTGTCATCGCATCCATGTATTCCTGCGGCTCTACTTCTAATTCCGGAACATATGCTTTTATCCAAGATAATGAAGTTGTCATGTTTCTTTCTCCTATATTAATTCTTTCATAATTTTTCGTGCAGATTCGAAAATTATTCCTGCAAAGTTTTTCTTATACACTTCTTTCGTGCAGATTCGAAAATCTTTCCCTCAAAATTTTTCCTATGCACTTCTTTCGTGCAGATTCGAAAATCTTTCCCTCAAAATTTTTCCTATGCACTTCTTTCGTGCAGATTCGAAAATCTGCGATTTTCTCATTGTCCGGCATTCGCCGTACAATCCGTCAGTGCTTCATACATGCTTTTGCAAGCAAGCTTTCAACGCATGTCCGAATCACTTCCTATCTGCACTTCTCAAAGCTAACGCTAAAACTGTTTCAAAAATCTGTCGTCATTTTCGTAAAGCAGACGCATATCGTCGATTTCATATTTTAACAGTGCGATACGCTCCAGGCCTACACCGAACGCAAATCCGGAATATTCCTTTGGATCAATGCCGCTCATCTCAAGTACGTGCGGGTGAACCATGCCACAACCAAGAATCTCAATCCATCCTTCACCTTTACAGAAACGGCATCCTTTTCCACCACATTTGAAGCAAGTCACGTCTACCTCAGCACTCGGCTCTGTGAATGGGAAATGATGTGGACGGAATTTTACTTTTGTCTCAGGTCCGAACAGCTCTTTTGCAAACTCCTGCAGTGTTCCTTTCAGATCTGCAAATGTAACACCTTTATCGATAACCAGTCCTTCAATCTGATGGAAGGACGGAGAATGAGTTGCATCTACTTCATCGGCACGGAATACACGTCCCGGTGCGATCATACGGATCGGCAGTTTGCCCTGTTCCATCACTCGAACCTGTACCGGAGATGTCTGTGTACGAAGTACAATTTTGTCATTGATAGAATGTATCCTGTTCATCTTTGGCCGGATGATTTGCCGGAATATTCAGTGCCTCGAAGTTGTAGTAATCGTACTCTACTTCCGGTCCTTCTACGACTTCATATCCCATACCAACAAAGATACGCTCAACTTCTTCCAGGGCGATGGTGTTCGGATGACCATGACCTACACGGTTTTTCTTTGCCGGAAGTGTTACGTCAATGACTTCTTTTTTCAGTTTATGTTCCAACTCCAACGCTTCCATTTTCTTTTTGGTTTCTTCTAATTTCTGTTCGATGGCTGCTCTTGTCTCATTTACCATCTGACCAACCAGTGGACGCTCTTCCGGGCTGACATCTTTCATTCCTTTTAATACAGCAGTAAGTTCACCTTTTTTTCCAAGGAAAGCAACACGGACATCATTTAATCCGTTTAATCCTTCTGAACTTTCGATAGAAGCAAGCGCTTTTTCTCTGATTTGCTTTAACTTGTCTTTCATCTCTTATCTCCTTTTACTTATTCATAAATGTATCAGATTGTTCTGTTTTATCATTTTGAGAAATATTGATTACACGGATTGTTCCGTGCTTTGCACTTCCACAATCCCATAAAAAAACGTCCCTTCACAAAGAAAGGGACGAAATAATTCCGCGGTACCACCCGACTTTCCGACATACATCGGACACTCTGATGCGTAACGTGCATGACCCGTCTGTCTCTACTGGACCCGTACGGCATTGCAAACCGTACATTCCCTGTTCAAAACAGCAGCTCCGATGGGAAATTCAGCAAATGTCTTTCCTTAAATGTACTCTCAGCCAACATACATTCTCTCTGTAATCCGATCATCTGCCTACTGACATCTTCTCAGCTTTTGTAACCTGGATTCTATTTCTCCGGTACAGCATACTATATACAGCATCCGGACAATAAATCAAAAACAGAAAGATTTGAAAATATACATATCTCCAAATCAAAACTAAAATTTATTCTAGCATAGCTTTTTTAAAACATCAAGCGTTTTTATCCTGTTCCCGTTCTTTTTTTCTCTGTCGCGCTTCCTGGATCTCCACCAGAAGAATTTCAAACAGATTATTCACTTCTGCACACACCAGAAAAATGTACATACTGATGTACAGCCAGAACATCAACAGGAAGATCGTAGTCAGACTGCCATATAAGGAAAATCCGTTAAAATAATCAACATATACAGACAGTCCAAAGGAAAATACATACCATGCGGCAGAACATCCCACCGCTCCAATAAGCTGGCTTTTAAACGTTGCAGTCCGGTTCGGCAATACTTTATAAATAAACATAAAGAATACGATCAATACAAAAAACAGGATCAGCAGCCGCAGTTTTAAAATGATATCCGTTACTATGGACAGAATTGGTGCATACTGTACGAGCATATTCTGGATTTTCCGGCCAAATACCAGAAATACCATCAGTAAAATGATGACAAGCACGAGGATCAATGTCTCGATCATTGCCCGGAAACGCAGTACAAACCAGTTTCGGGTCTCATCGGTATCGTATACAATATTCAGACCGTAACGAAGACTCTGAATCGACTTTGCAGCGGAATACACCGCAAAGATCACTGCGATTGGAAGCATTTTGGTCGAATTTGTATACACTTCATTTACCACATTGATCAGCATCGGCGTGATCTTGATCTGTCCCGGAAGTATCATCTGAATCACTGACAGTACTGTACTCTCACTCACTGGTGTGAACCGCAGCAGCGACAGAAATACCAGTAAAAACGGGATGGCTGACATTATGATAAACAGCGCTGCCTGCGCTGCGTAGGCACCAATATTATCTTTTTTCAGTTTTTGTAAAAAGAACCTTATCAAATGCTTATAATCCATAAGTTCTCCCCTTTTGTATCCAAAACAATTGTCTTTTGAATATTCACATTCCGATAGAATATCAGATTTTTTACATTTCATCAAGTTTTTTATTTACCAGCTCCTGTATACAGTTCTGTTCCCGGGAAAAATGTTCCAAGTATCTCCACATATCCCTTGCCGCTTTTTGCCATGCCATCCGCACCATACTGGCTCATACCGATCCCGTGTCCCAAACCGCCTCCATAGAGCACATAGATTCCGTGTTCTTCTGTATCAACCGAAAAAAATGCACTGGGAAGCATGTGGAAATTATGTGCAGAATTTCCGTTTTTATCTGTCAAAGTGGTACAAATGCTCCATAAAATATTCCGGATTGCATTTTCATTGTATACATGTGCAATACCGTTTTCAAAAGTCAGACGCAGATCTGTGACACAGCCGGATTCCGATCTTGCATCAATGCCAAGATCCGCTAGCGTTCCAAAAGATGTCAGATTCTCCGTCTGCACACCTGCTCCATCTGTCAGCACTACTTTTCCATCCCGGTGGCTGGCTGCCGTCTGTAATGCGTGCCGCAGTTTCTGCTCATTTCCTGCTAACTGCAACACAGCCCGCCATCGAAAAAAGCGGCTTTCACTGTCGTATGCTGTCACCTGGCCATCCCGCAAAAATATATCTGCAGATGATCCCATTCCTTCATTCTGTACAAGACTGTGAACCCCCAGATAAGGAAGTGCCTCTTGTTGCCATACTTCCAGACCGGTAGTATAACCACAGGACGTAGAAAAATAATAAATCGAGGCGATCATCCCCTGCCAGGTAAGAATTTGTCCGGCGGTAGCATACACGGCCTCCGTTGCCGCCGCATTTGCATTTTCCGGAAGGTATACCTGACAGTCAGTGGTATCGTCCACATCCGCATGATACATTTCATAAGCGGTTCCCAACACCTGTAACGCCGCATAGGTCCGGGCACAGACTGCCTGGGCTTTCAATGCTTCCGGTGCAAAAGATGCAGGCATCTCCCCAGGCACCACACCGCAGAGATAGTCTTCCATCCCAAGTTCATTCACAATCCAATATGTATTGCCATCTGCCTTTCGATATATATGCAGTTTTCCGGCATAAGTCCCCTGAACTGCTCCACCGGCATCTGTCAGACTTAATGTACCGCCATCTGTCGCTTCCACAACAGCTTCATCGACCCCGTTCTGTGCCATCCACGTACCACAGTCTGCTGCTGTTTGGGCTGCAACAACCGCCTCCACACCGGAAGCAGATGCTTTCCATGTGGTACTTCCCAATACATACACTCCAGCACGTTCCGGCTTCTGTCCATGATCCTGCGTCAGTAGAACCCGCACTGTCTCCGGAATTGTAATCAGTCCCACTTTCGTGCCTGCGCTGTTTCCGGAAGCTGTTTTTTCCGGTGTTTTTCCCGCTTCTGCATCCATCTGTCCCACTTCCTGTTTGATTCCCAGCAGTACCTTCCCCTGCACATACGCCACATAGTGTTTTCCATACTCCATCCGACAGCTTTGCAGATCACAATCATAATTTCCATTGTCTGCTATGATACGCTGTTCTCCGGGAACTTTTCCAAGATATTGTACTTCCACTTCAGTTACGGTATCTTTCACCTGAAGAGTATCCAGAAGCAGTTCATAGTACATACACCATTGCGCTCTGCTCAATATCGTTTCATTCTTTTTCACAGAGGTACTATCAGTTGTACTAAAATGGTTCTGCAGCTGCATCACTGCTTCCTCATAACATCCTTCTACCCCCAGCACACTGCAAATTTGTTGCAGATCAGCCACAGTCAGAACATCCCGGACTTTTGGAATCACCAGCTTCCGTGTTTCCTCCGGCGTCAGATATGCTGCCTGCAGATACCCTGCCAGTTCCGACGCATAAACCTCCTGATGAAGCTCCGTTGTCTGCTCCTGCTTTTCTTTTTCTTCCGCTGCTATCAAAAAGATTCCTGCAATCACAGCCATACTAAGGAAACACAACAGAAGCACCTTTCGACGCTTTCTTCGTTTTTTCTGTTTTTCCAGATATCTTCGTCCTGGCTGTCTGCAATCTGTTTCTGTTCTCATACACCTGTCCCCTCCACGCAACATCATATGGCTGTAAAAGGGAAAAAAGAACCGGACATGATGTTATTCACACCATGTCCGGCTTTATCTTTTGTGATTCAGTTCTTTCATCTTTTGTAACGCAGACATATCTCTATGCCTTTATCTTTTGTAACATTTTTCAGTTTTCTCTTTTGTGATCCCAGAGTGCCGTTCCTGCAATTTTGACTCCTAGCAAAGCTAGGGGGGATTCCGCAATCGGTCTTCTGCCTTCCACTGCGAATTCGGTGGCCTGACATCCAGCCGACAATTTAAGATTCCCAAAAAGAAAATGTAGGTTCAAAATAACAGGGTTCTCGCACACCCCAGGAATCACTTCCGCTACATCTGATTATACTTTACTATGTGCATCCTGGCAATAAAAAATTCAAATTTTTTTTAGAAAATTCTGGATTCCGACTTCACGTTCGTTTTGCCATATTCCTTATTTTTCCAGAGAAAAAGCATAAGGTAAAAGTTCACCTAAGGATGCTGTGCGCTGAATTCCTTCGCATCCCAGCATGAGCACCTGAAAATCCCGGGAACAAAACTCTGCCATCACCTGGCGGCAGACACCGCAGGGTGCTGTCGGCTGTTTGCTGTCACTGATAATAGCGATTGCTTCAAATTCACGAAATCCTTCCGAAACCGCTTTGAATATTGCGGTACGTTCTGCACAGTTTGTAGGACCATACGCTGAATTTTCAATATTGCACCCGGTAAATATCGTACCGTCTTTGCACAGCAGTGCCGCTCCTACATGAAAACCGGAGTAAGGAGCATAGGCCTGTTCTTTTGCTTCCTTTGCCTTCTGAATCAGTTCTGCAAACTCCATCTTATTCTCCGTCCTGCAACATTGCAATTGCACTGCTTGTACCGATCCTGCTGCATCCTGCACCGATATACAGTTCCATATCTTCTTTGGAACGGATACCGCCTGCCGCTTTGATCTTTACATTCGGTCCCACATGCTGCTTCATCAGTATCACATCCTCCAATGTAGCACCGCCGGTTCCGAATCCGGTTGAGGTCTTGATAAAATCCGCTCCGGCTTCTGTCACTGCTTCGCACATCCGGATTTTCTCTTCTTCCGTCAGATAACAGTTTTCAATAATCACTTTTAAGATCTTATCACCGGTTGCTTCCTTGAGCAGACGAATCTCCTCTGTTACCTGCGAATACTCCTGATTCTTTACCATACCAAGATTGATAACCATATCGATCTCATTCGCACCGTCTTCCAGTGCCTGACGTGTCTCTGCCAGTTTCGCCTCTGTACTTGCATTACCAAGCGGGAAACCGACTACTGTGCAAATGTTTAATTCCGGAAAATATTCATGTGCACGCTTTACATAGCTGCTTGGAATGCACACAGAAGCCATTCTGAAAAAACGTGCTTCCTGACACAACTGCTGGATTTCTTTCCAGGTTGTGACTGCCTTTAACGCAGTGTGATCCACAAATCTGTATAATTCTTCTTTTTTCATGTCTTTACCTCATTTTTACGAATGACTTCATGATAATATATTTTATACAAAAAATCTATACAAACTGATATTTTCAGAAATTGTTACAACAAAGAACCAGTTTTCTTCCGTTTCCGGGAAATAATCACCATAACTTATCTTTTTGATAAAATTTTCTTCTATATGTAATACATCTTTGGTCGCACCTATTTTATTTTACGGAATTCAGACGTCACCGGGCAATCCGGCACCTGGGTATTGGCAATGATATAGCGGCTCCAAGTTCCGTCCTCGTTATAGATCCACTGTCCCGTCACAAGGCTCTGGACAGAATAATGCTGTTCATTGAACCGAACCCGCCCGATCACAGTTTCCGTATCCAGAGTATCCGCCGCAGCGCATAATTTTTCGATATCCAGTGATTTCGCTTCCTTCAGAATCTGGTACAGTATTTCCACATTCGCATAGTCATATCCCGCCAGTGCAGACACATAGCTGTCTTTCGTCAGCTTCAGCCACTGCTGTCCGATTTCTTCACAGCTTTCACCGGAGATAGAAGATACATACGGATACTCCGTCGTCCACCACACTTCCGAGCACAGGCGGTCTGCACCTACTGCAGCCACATCTTCCTCAAACAACGCCGCCTTCGCCACCGTGCACACCTCCGGCATATATCCAGATGCCTTTAATTTCCGGTAAAAAGTGCCAAAATCCGACGTCAGCATAACACCTGCAACAATCTCACAGTCCTCCTCTTTTAACCGGCGCACCATGGCACTGTAATTGGATGTCCCCGGTGTATAAGCCCCCGGATCACATATCTCATAACCATATGCAGCAGCAAACGCAGTGATGGCTGCCATCATGGCCTGCCCCTCCGCATCATCTGCATGCATCACGCCGATCTTTCCACTGGTTACACCTGCTGCTTTCCATGCATCCAGAAAACAGAGCAATTCGTTCTCTGTATTAAATCCCGCATGATAGCTGTACTGATGGTCCGATGCCGCCCATGCTTCATCCGGCGTATCCACAGACAGGCACAGAATTCCTGCTTCCTCACAAGCTTCCGAAACCGGCACCGTCGTATCTGCCGTATGGGATGTCAGCATCACATCCACATTCTGACCGGAGATCATTTGCTGTGCCACCTGTCTGGCTTTTTCCGGTTCTGACTGGGAATCCCCTACGAACAGCTTCAGTTTTTTTACTGTTCCATCCACTTCCAGACCACCCGCTTCATTGATCTGATCCAGTGCATACTGCGTCATCTCTTCCGTTCCGGCTCCGAATGCCGTCAGCACTCCGGTCTGTGGAATCACAATTCCTACTTTGATATAATCCTCTGCATCTGCCGCATCCTGCTGCCCGTTCTTATTTTCTGTGCATGCAGTCAGCAGCATTCCGGTCATAAGCACTGCAAGCACCACTGCCACAATTTTTCTTATCGTTCTTCCCTTCCACATAGTCCCTTTTTACTCCTTTTTCTGGTCTTACCATCTATCTTAACAGGATTTCTCTCTGTTTTCCATCCAAAATAGCATTCTTTCAGACACATGACTGCATTTCAAGGCTGCATTATCCGAAATATTCAGCGCAATCTTCTATCAAACAAAAACGATTCAGAATCAGTCACGTTTTTCGTTTCTGTCTCTGAACCGTTTTCACTATATTTTCTCTTGCAAATAGATTTTATTATATATATGTTCTCTTCGCCTTACTAAGCTGCGACGTATACCACGCAATCCCAACCAGAAGCACACCGATGCCGACAGCCTCTGCAATTTTCTGATACCAGAGCAATTCTATCACCAGCCCGTATATGCCGAATGCCGTACAAACAAACCCGAAAATGGTGGTTTTAGGTCCCATTTCCTCACAAAACTTTTCCGGATGACGAATCTGGTGCAATTCCTGCTCTGTGAACAGCCACTGTGGTATCGTTGCTGAAAAGCTCATCATCTGTAAATTCTTTTTCATTTTTCCGGCAGTTACCATACAATAAATGCCGCAGATGATCAGGATCGCATCCACAATACTCAGGATTCCCGTTCTATTTAGGGCTGCTGCTACCATATTAAATGATTCTCCTATCTTATCTCAAGAAACTCCTTCACAACTTTTGGCATCTCATCCACTTCGCATACTGTTTTATGAAGTACCGCTGCACTGCGAATATCCTCGATGGCCTGCGGAACTTTCACATTTGCGATCTTGGAAAGTTCATCCACGAGTTCAAAATCTGTCATGGAATCATATTTCTCATCAATGGCATCCATAACGCTTCTTGTGAATTTGAACGGACTTGCCGTAGATGCGATAACTGTTTTGGTCTCATCTTTTGTCTCTGCTTTATATTTTCCATATACACCGGCTGCTACTGCAGTATGTGTATCGATGACATAACCTGTCTTCTCATATAATGCGGAGATCACCTCAGCAGTCTCTTTCTCTGTGGTGTAATTTCCGTAGAAGTTCTCTAACTGAGCCTTCATCTCGTCTGTGATGATATATTTTCCATCTGTGGATAATGCTGCCATCAGTTTTGCATTTTCCTCTGCATTCTCGCCAGCAATACGGTAGATCAGACGCTCCAGGTTGCTGGAGATCAGGATATCCATAGACGGAGAAGAGGTCAGGATAAATTCACGGTTTCTGTCATACTCACCGGTACGGAAGAAATCATATAAGACTTTGTTCTCATTAGAGGCACAAATTAATTTTGCAATCGGAAGTCCCATATTTTTTGCATAAAAAGCTGCTAAAATATTTCCAAAGTTTCCGGTCGGAACTACCACATTGATTGGCTCCCCTGATGCGATTCTGCCGTTCGCATACATTTTTGCATATGCATATACATAGTAAACAATCTGTGGAACGAGGCGTCCGATGTTGATGGAGTTTGCAGAAGAAAAACGATAGCCTGCCTGAAGCAGTTCCGCTTTCATCTCCGGATCAGAAAACATCTGTTTTACACCGGTCTGTGCCTGGTCAAAGTTTCCATGAATTCCTACAACGAATGTATTGTCACCCTTCTGGGTCACCATCTGTTTTTCCTGGATCGGGCTGACACCGTTCTTCGGGTAAAATACAATAATCTTGGTTCCTTCTACATCTGCAAAGCCTGCCAGTGCTGCTTTTCCGGTATCTCCGGAAGTTGCAGTCAGAATAACGATATCCTCTTTCACTTCATTTTTGCGGGCTGCTGTGATCAGCAAATGCGGAAGAATGGATAATGCCATATCTTTGAATGCAATGGTTGCGCCATGGAACAGCTCCAGATAATAAGCACCATCTGCTTCTACTAACGGTGCAATCTCCGGTGTGTCAAATTTGGAATCATAAGCACGATCGATACAGTTTTTCAGTTCTTCCTCTGTAAAATCTGTCAGGAATCTGCTCATAACTGCGTATGCAGTCTCCTGATAACTCATTTTTGCCAGTTCCTCTACCGGAATATCCAGTTTCGGGATTTCTGTCGGCACATACAATCCTCCATGCTTTGCCAGTCCGTTTAAAATTGCCTGGGAGGCAGTTACTTTCTCTGATGCATCTCTGGTATTTGCATATAAAATTGCCATAATTTCTTCCTTTCTCTGCTGTCGCATTTTCACTTTTTTTACAATTCATAACACAATAATTTGTATTTCATCACTTTAATGTAATAATTTAAATTATTGAACAGTATTTTATCATACACATTTTTAAAATACAAGTAGAAAGAGTCTGAACTTTAACGGATATTCACAATTCGCTCGCTGCTTGCTCATGAACGCAGTCGCTTTGCGACTTGCATTCAAAAAAAATCAGAGAAAACTGTGTATACACAATTCTCTCTGATTCTCCTTTTGCTTCTGATCTAGTTTCTGTCAGTCAGCCATTTTTATTTTCGTTTGCTGTTAATGTAGTTTACCAGGCCCTCACTGTCAATGATTTTCTGCATAAACGGTGGAAAAGCCTGTCCCTGGTATTCCGTTCCTTTTGTACGGTCATAGATTTTACCGCTGTCGAAATCGATTTCTACCTCATCACCTTCTTCAATCTCACGGGATGCTTCCGGACACTCAATGATCGGAAGTCCGATATTGATGGCATTACGATAAAAAATACGTGCAAATGTCTCTGCGATGATGCAGCTGACACCTGCGGTCTTTAAGCATAACGGTGCATGTTCTCTGGAAGAACCGCATCCGAAGTTCTTTCTTGCCACGATAATGTCACCCGGCTGTACACGCTGTGTAAAAGTCGGATCGATGTCAACCATTGCGTGAGTTGCCAGCTCCTGAGCGTCAAATGAATTCAGATATCTTGCCGGAATGATTACGTCGGTATCTACGTTGTCACCATATTTAAATACATGTCCTTTTGCTGCTTTCATTATTTGTCACCTACTTTCTCAGGATTTGCGATATAACCTGCAATCGCACTTGCTGCTGCCACCTCTGGGGAAGCCAGATAGATCAGAGACTCTACATCTCCCATTCTTCCGACAAAGTTACGGTTTGTGGTAGATACACATTTCTCACCCGGAGCCATAACACCCATATGACCACCCATACATGGACCGCAGCTCGGTGTATTGAATGCACAGCCTGCATCGATAAAGATATCAACGAGACCTTCTTTGATACATTCTTTGTATACTTCCTGAGTAGCCGGAACAACCATAACACGTACATCCGGATGAACCGTATGTCCTTTTAAGATGGCTGCTGCTTTTCTCATATCGGAGATACGTCCGTTTGTACAGGATCCGATGACTACCTGATCAATCTTGATCGGCTCCATGGCCTCTACTTCATCGATTGTTTTTGCATTACCCGGAAGATGCGGGAATGCAACCGTCGGACGAACTTCAGACAAGTCGATCTCAACAATCTGATCGTACTGGGCATCTTCATCCGGCTCGTAAGCAGTATACTGTTTATCAGAATGAGCGTCCATGTAAGCTCTTGTCTGATCATCTACGATAAAAATACCATTTTTTGCACCTGCTTCGATGGCCATGTTTGCCATAGTGAAACGATCATCCATGGTCAGGTTTGCGATACCATCACCGACAAACTCCATGGATTTGTATAATGCACCATCTACACCGATTTTGCCAATGATGTGGATGATCACGTCTTTTCCGCTGACATACGGACCCGGTTTTCCGGTCAGTACGAACTTGATCGCGGACGGAACTTTGAACCAGAGTTCTCCGGTCGCCATACCGGTTGCGATATCTGTGGTACCTACACCGGTTGAAAAAGCACCAAGTGCGCCGTATGTACAGGTATGAGAATCCGCACCGATGATACATTCACCGGCTACTACAATACCGTACTCCGGTAAGATTGCATGCTCTACACCACATTTTCCCTGTACCAGATACCATTTCAGTCCCTGCTCTTTTGCAAAATCCTGAATGGATCTGGAGTTGATCGCAGATTTGATATCCTTATTCGGTGTAAAATGATCCGGTACCAGCACTACTTTATCCTTATCAAATACTTTATCTGCCATCTGTCGGAAAATTGGCAGGGCCATCGGACCTGTAATATCGTTTGCCATAACAACGTCCAGTTTTGCTTCAATTAACTGACCGGCTGTCACGGAATCAAGTCCTGCATGGGCAGCAAGAATTTTCTGTGTCATAGTCATTCCCATTGTCTTTTCCTCCTTTATTACACAGCAAAGTGTAATTTATCACTTCACAGTGGTAATTCAACTCATCAAACTATATTCTATCATACACATTTTCAGAATACAAGGTAAAAAAAAGAGGCTTCATCAGCCTCTTTTTTTCAGTTCACCCGTTTCATTTGCGAAACGTAACAATTAGTTATTGATTAACTTATCTTCGCCATTCCAGCTGTAAAGTTTACGGATTTCAGCACCAACAGCCTCAGACTGATGCTCTGCTGCTAATTTACGCATAGCTTTGAAGTGAACCTGACGTCCTGCAGGAGACATATCCAGTAAGAACTCTTTTGCAAATGTACCATCCTGAATATCGGAAAGGATTTTCTTCATTGCTTTCTTTGTATCTTCTGTAACAATCTTCGGTCCTGTAATGTAATCGCCATACTCAGCTGTATTGGAGATAGAATATCTCATTCCTGCGAAACCTGACTGGTAGATTAAATCTACGATCAGTTTCATCTCATGGATACACTCAAAGTAAGCATTTCTCGGATCATATCCAGCCTCAACCAGAGTCTCGAAACCTGCCTGCATTAATGCACAAACACCACCGCAAAGTACTGCCTGCTCACCAAAGAGATCTGTCTCTGTCTCTGTACGGAATGTTGTCTCAAGAACGCCGGCTCTTGCTCCACCGATTGCCAGTGAATAAGCAAGTGCAAGATCCATAGCTTTTCCTGTTGCATCCTGCTCTACAGCTACCAGACACGGTACACCTTTGCCTGCCTGATACTCGCTTCTTACTGTATGACCCGGTCCTTTCGGAGCGATCATTGTTACGTCAACGTCTGCTGGCGGTTTGATACATCCGAAATGAATATTGAAACCATGAGCGAACATCAGCATATTACCTGCCTCAAGGTTCGGCTCAATGTCTTTTTTGTACATATCTGCCTGAAGCTCATCATTGATCAGGATCATGATGATATCAGCTTTTTTTGCAGCTTCTGCTGCTGTATATACTTCGAAGCCCTGTGCTTCTGCTTTTGCCCAGGATTTGCTGCCTTTGTAAAGACCGATGATGACATTACATCCGGACTCCTTTGCATTTAATGCATGTGCATGTCCCTGGCTACCATAGCCAATCACTGCAATTGTTTTACCCTCTAAAAGAGAAAGGTTACAATCTTCCTGGTAATAAATCTTTGCGTTTGCCATTGTCTTATCCTCCATTTGCAAATGATTATTTAATCTATAATAGTAACATTCGAAGAACCTCTGCTCAGTCCGGTAATTCCGGTACGAGCCAGCTCAAGAATGTCATATCCTCTCAACAAATCCAAAAAAGCATCAAGCTTACTTTGGCCACCGGTCAATTCAATCACCATGGAGTCATTAGAAACATCCACGATCTTTGCCCGGAAAATATTAGCAACAGAAAGTACTGCCTGACGCTGTGTATCATTGATCTTTATCTTTACAAGGATCAGTTCACGGCATACGGACTCTCCATCCTGAAGTTTTTTAATGTCAATTACATCTTCCAGCTTCGCCAGCTGTTTCTCAATCTGTTCCAGAATCTGTTCATCTCCACTGGAAACTACTGTAATTCTGGTAAATCTCGGATCTGCTGTCACGCCTGCGGAAAAACTGTCTATATTATATCCACGTCGGCTGAACAGTCCGGAAATATGGCTTAAAACACCGGAAGTATTCTCAACTAACAGAGATAACACTTGTTTTCTCATGTGAAAACCACCTTTCTACGTTACTGCACATTCTAGCAACATCTATTTTTTTTGTCAAGGGCAGGAACCCCTTTGTGGAACCATTTTTTTCCACTTTTTGTATATTTTTTTATTCAACAGGCATATTTCTAAGTGCCCCAAAAGTGTCCAGCTTTCGATGCAGTAACTTCCCGGTTGCTTTATCTGGTTGTGTCAGATCCGGTATCATGATGACGCGGCAACCCGCATCATGTGCAGAGCGTACTCCGTTTGGTGAATCTTCTACGGCATAGCATTCCTCCGGTGTTACGCCAAGTGTATGACAGGCATATGCATAAACATCCGGCGCAGGTTTCCCCCGCTCCACCATAGTCGCACAGATTACCGCATCAAAGTACTGACGGATTCCGGCAGTACACAGATTATGCTCTGCCTGTTCCGGTCCGGTCGCTGTCACAACCGCAAGACGGTATCCCTGTGCTTTTAAAAACCGCAACGTCTCCGGAACTGCCGGTTTCAGTGGAATCTGTCCTGACAAAAAGTCTTTCATCAATTCTTTGCGATGTTCCCGGATTGCCAGGTAATCCACCTCCGGTCCAAACCAGCGTTGAAACTGTTCCAACGCGAAGGGACGCCCAAGACTGCGAAGTTTTAATACTTCCTCCTCTGGAAGTTCATATCCCGAATCGGAAATTGCCTGTTTCCAGGCGCGGTTATAATATTTTTCTGTATCAAACAGAGTTCCATCCATATCAAACAAAAACGTTGTCATATTTTTTCCTTATCTTTTTTCAAAATAATTCACAAGTTTCATAAAACGGACATTTGCAATTCGCTTTCGCCGCTTGCTCATGAACGCATTCCTGTTACCCGTTACCCACTGATTTTTTCAATCTCCATATTTTTTGGCAAAATCAGGCTGAGAATAATTGCTACAACAAATACGACAGCCACGCAGTTTGCAGAAAATACGTCTTTGACGATCTGCGGAAAAATATTCCAGATTTCCACTTCACTGGTGGAGGTAAATCCGATACCGACAGCAAGTGATAATGCTGCGATGGTTACGTTTCTCTGGGAAAAACCTGTTTTTGCCAGCATCTGGATACCACTGATCATGATCGTACCAAACATCATAATGGTACATCCGCCCAGCACGGACTGCGGCAGACTTGCAAAAAAATTACCGATTGGCGGAAACAGACCTGCAAGAATCATAAATACAGCACCTGTCATAATGGTAAAACGGTTGACCACTTTTGTCATATTGACCAGGCCGACGTTCTGGCTGAAGGAAGTAACCGGCGGACATCCAAATAATCCGGAAATAGAACTTGCGAAACCATCGCAGGCCAAAGCACCGGAAATCTCTTTTTCTGTAATCTCACGACCAAGTCCTCCGGCCACAAGAGCAGTGGAATCACCGATCGTTTCCGCTGCGGATACCATAAAAATAATTACAACTGAAATAATCGCACTCAGATTAAATTCCGGACGATATGGAAGCAGGTGCGGCAGAGAAATCAGACCGCCGTCCAGCATACCGGACAGGTCTACCTGTCCAAGGCATAACGCAATGATGTATCCTACGATCAGTCCGGCCAGCACGGACAGCTGTTTTAAATATCCTTTTGCCACGGCATTAAAAATCAGGCACACAGCCAGTGTCACCAGTCCAAGCACCAGGTTCTGCACGGAACCGAAATCATCGGTATAACCACCGCCGAAAGAACGGGCCCCTACCGTAAACAGGGAGTATCCGATTGCCGTAACTACGGATGCCGAAACCACCGGTGTGATAAACCGCTTCCAATACTTTGCGAACAGACCAAGGACACCTTCACAGACACCGCCGACTAATACTGCTCCGATCATTGTCGGGTATCCATAGGTGCCGCCCACATAACTTAAGATTGTTACAAAGGTAAAACTTACTCCCATAACGATAGGAAGTTTTGCACCAACTTTCCAGACCGGGTACAGCTGGATCAATGTGGCAATACCCGCAACAAACATGGCATTCTGCAGTAAAATCGCCAACTCTTTTCCGCTTAATCCGGAAGCCAGACCAATCATAGTGATCGGTGTCAGATTCGATACAAACATTGCCAGCACATGCTGCAGACCAAATGGAATTGCCTTCAGCAACGGTACCCGCCCATTCAACCGGTAAATATTTCCGATCGTTGCATTCTCTTTTGATTTCATTTTCATACCTCTTATTTCCTTTTTTTACACGCTGCCTATCGGCAGACACAAAACATTTTCATCATAACATCTATAATTTTGTTTTGCAATGACAGTCTGTACTTTCTTGCCAATTCTTTGCCACTGTGCTATGATAAATTGTAATAATTCAGAGCTAAGGCAAGTAAAAATTCAACACGGAGGTTTTTTATGATAGAGAAATGGGATATCACGATTCCGGAACTTACCGGAGATGAGGTGCGGAGTGCATACATCTGTCTGCCAGATGCATACACTCACGACATAAACCGACGGTTTCCGGTACTATACATGTTCGACGGGCATAACCTCTTTTTTGACAGTCATGCCACCTACGGAAAATCCTGGGGACTGAAAGAATATATGGAATACACCCATACCCCGCTGATCATCGTAGGCATCGAATGCAACCACAGCCCGGATCACGGACGGCTGCAGGAATATTCCCCTTATGACTTTACTTTACCAAAAGAAGGTAAGATTACCGGTAAAGGCAAAATCACCATGGACTGGCTGACCCACACCTTCAAGCCATACATTGATACACATTATCGAACACTTTCGGACCGGGAGCATACTTTTATCGCCGGTAGTTCCATGGGCGGGCTGATGAGCATTTATGCACTGCTCTATTATAATCAGTTCTTTTCCCGCGCAGCGGCGCTCTCACCGTCCCTGTGGATCGCACCAAATGACTCCATGCAGATGATCCGGCGTTCCCGCCCGCTTCCGGGAAGTATTTTATACATGGATTATGGAAGCCGTGAAATGAAACAGCACCGAAAAATGGACCAGGCTTTTGCTCAGGCAGCGAATCTTCTGCTGGATAAAAATATTTATCTCAACTGCCGTATTGTACCGGATGGTAAACATTGTGAGGCAAGCTGGGAAGAACAGATTCCGTTTTTTATAAATACACTGATGTATCATCTGTGATTTTTCGACACGATACTCTTTATGATACTCTTTATATAGAAGTAATGCAGGAGGACTTTTCCATATGAACATACAATATTTTAAAAATTATAGTCCAGCACTTGGCCGGGATATGGAATGCAAATTGTACGGTCACGGCGGACAGCCAATCCTTTTTATCCCCTGTCAGGACGGACGTTTTTTCGACTTTGAAAACTTCCACATGACAGATGTATGGGCACCATGGATTGACTCCGGGGAAGTCACCATTTTTACGGTGGATACCATTGATGCAGAGACCTGGTCCAATACAAACGGCGACCCGCGCTTTCGCATCTGCCGCCACGAAGACTGGTTTCGCTATCTCACCGATGAGATGGTTCCTTTTATCCATGCAAAAATGAAAGAATATCAGCCCGATTATATAAACAGAGGAATCATTACCTTTGGATGCAGCCTTGGTGCTACTCACGCGGCAAATCTGTATTTCCGTCGTCCCGACCTGTTTAACGGATTGCTGGCCTTAAGCGGTATTTACGATGCCTCTTACGGATTTGGTTCTTATATGGACGATCTGGTTTATATGAACTCCCCGGTTCATTATCTGCCAAATCTGCCGTCAGATCACCCTTATATGGAACTTTACCGCCAGCGAAAAGCCATTCTCTGCGTCGGACAGGGTGCATGGGAAGAACCTGCAAGCACCTATCGGCTTCGGGATATCCTGCAGCAGAAACAGATTCCGGCCTGGGTAGATTTCTGGGGATATGACTGTGCTCATGACTGGGACTGGTGGTATAAACAGGTAACTTATTTTGTACCTCATCTGCTGTATGATCCGGTATAATTTGTAATAAACGAAACGCAATACAATACGACAGAAAGAAAACAATTATGAAAAATGTGATTTTTATTTCTCCGAATTTTCCGGAGAATTACTGGCACTTCTGCCATGAATTAAAAGAAAACGGTATGAATGTCCTCGGTATCGGCGACTGTCCTTATGACGACCTGCGCCCGGAACTTCAGGAAAGCCTGCAGGAATATTATAAAGTAGACAGCCTGGAAAACTATGACGAGGTCTATGGTGCTGTCGGCTACTTTATCTGGCATTACGGTCGCATTGACTGGCTGGAATCCAATAATGAATACTGGCTGGAGCAGGATGCCCGTCTGCGTACAGATTTCAATATTCCGAGCGGTTTTCATAACGAAGACATGCCACGCATCAAATACAAATCCTGCATGAAAGAATATTATCAGCGTGTCGGCATTCCGGTGGCCCGTTACCACATGGTAGACAACTATGAGGGCTGTCTGAATTTCATTCGTGAAGTAGGCTACCCGGTTGTCACAAAACCGGATAACGGTGTCGGTGCTTCCCATACCTTTAAAATTTCTTCTGATGAAGAACTTGGCAATTTCTTTGCCAACAAATGGGATGATACCGTTTATATCATGGAAGAATTTATTAACGCAGAAATCAATTCCTACGATGCGATCATCGATTCTCACGGCAATCCGATTTTTGAGGCGGGAAATGTTACACCGATGTCCATTATGGACATTGTAAATAATGCCGACAACGCACTGTTTTATATTGTGAAAGATCTGGCAGATGACACCCGTCACCTCGGCAGAGAAACGGCAAAAAGCTTTGGCGTGCGCAGCCGTTTTGTGCATTTTGAATTTTTCCGCCTGCTCTCCGATCATGAAGGGCTCGGCAAAAAAGGAGATCTGATGGCACTGGAAGTCAATATGCGTCCTTCCGGCGGCTTCACTCCGGATATGATCAATTTTGCCCGTGAAACCGATGTATACAAAATCTGGGCGGACATGGTTGCATACGATTCCACACAGAAACAGGTTGGTGCTCACCACTTCTGTGCTTTTGCCGGACTTCGGGATGGAAAAGATTTTTCCATGACGCAGGATGATATTATCGAAAAATATGACCATCATCTCAAAATGGTAGAACGGATGCCGGATGCACTGGCAGATGCTATGGGAAATCAGATGTATCTGGCTACCTTTGATACCGAAGAAGAACTCCATACGTTCTTTGCGGATGTAACCGGATTGAAAGAGGTTGATACTTCTGAAGAATCTGAAACAACCGAAACTATTATAGATAAATAGAAAGTTGAAATCCCCTGCGCATATCGGCAGGGGATTTCTAATAAGGTACTCAGACGGGCTGCACGTTTTTTTTGTTCACTCGATTTTTATACCTCATCTGCAATCTGACACCGTTTCACCAAATATAAATTTGCAAATAACAATCCACCATTTAATACTGTAAAATACAATGCTGAAAACCATAACGGAACCAACGGCTGTGCATAAAATTTGTCAAAATGTTCTCCAAAAATAGCATGCGTAAGTGGAAAAATCCATTTCAATGATTTTATATAGGAAACTGCTGTCGCACCCACCACTGTAATTCCCATGGTAATTAATAACCCAAGTTTTCGACGTTCCATCAGCCGAAACAGACACAAAATCTGAAGCATCACCAGTAAATATGCCAGCATCAGCAGCACACCCATCACCATTACGCGCACCGGCGTACCATGACTCATCGTTCCGGATTCCAAAAACAAGCGGTCATTTTGTCCATAGATTTCCGGGAAACGTTCATAAGTGTCTGTCATAAATTCGCTCCACTGATTTTGCCTGACAACATCCTTTCCAATCCACAGAAAACTTGCCGCAAAGAAGGCTCCCAGACAGGTAACTCCCACCAACTGTCCAAACACAAACTGTCCCGCCAGCCAGATCCTTCGCTTTACACGCATCATAACAAAAATATTTCCCCCGCTTTTATCCGGAAAGCCAGACAAAAGCACAATAAAGATCAACGGTATCACCAGCATATAAAACTGAAAGGACAACACCAGATCCATCGGCTCCAATAGATTGACTAAAAGCCCTGTCTCCTCCGCAACACACGCCATATCTGAAAAGACATATTCTCCCAGAAACAAAATGGAAAACAATAAGATCAACATCTTTTTCAAACTGAACCACTTGCGATATTCCACGCCTGCAATCCAGACAATTTCATGTATCTTACGCATTTCTTCTCCTCACCTGCCAACAAAACAACAAGGCAATTCCACCCATCCACAAAATGATGAATATTGCATATCCCCAATAAGAAACTCCAAACTCATACTGAAATGAACGATCATAAAATAAATGATTCGACGGAAAAAGGAACTCCACCAGCCGCACCTTAAGTGGTACAGGCAGTCCACCAGATTCGTAACGTTCATATACCACTCCTACATAACCGGATGCCATTTTTTTACTGAAATATTCCAGCAATACCAGGCTGCTGATTGCAAAAAAACTTTCTCCCCACAACACCGTCAAAACCAATGCTGTTATCGCAAAAACTGCAGCCAGCAGTCCCGTATGCACGATTGCAAGTAGCAGCCAGCCAATTCTCTGAAGCAGCATCTCTCCATACACCATTACGATCATACTTTCGCTTACATCATTGACATACGCATTCAGCGGCAAAAATTTAACAGCAACCAACATGATATAAAGCAATATCCCGCATCCAACACAGACAAATGCTTTCCATGCATTCTCTATCAGCCATTTTCGTGCAAACTGCTTCTTCGTTCCCCGCAATGCATTCAGATAAAAATTTCCGCCAAACCATACTTCCGAAAACTCAAAAATTCCCGGAACCACCGCCACAAGTGGCAGCAACACAATAAACCACTCCATATTTCGAAATCCGGCTGCCACAGAATAAATACTTGCCATTTCATCCATTTGCAGTAACTGTGCACGGTCAGTACTAAGCCATACTTTCAGCACAGTCTCTTTTACATCCGGATCACCGCTCGGAAACGGACTCAAGAAACACAATAATGCCATTGCTACAACACACAGACAGCAAATCCACAGTTTTCGATTATTTATAACTTTAAGTTTTATCATCTGCCAAACTGTCTTCATCCTGTTTTCCCCACTTAAAATCCCATTGTTGTAATTTCTCCGGTTATCGCATCCACATCAAAATAAAGTCTGCTAAATTCCGGAAGTTCCGTATTTTTGATGGAAAAATGATAACTCGGCCGGCACTGTACTGACTGTACATATCCCAATTGTCTTTTTTTCTCATTCTCATACTGAAACTGTGTCTGATATTCCAACTCTACAGAACTAATGTGAAATACTTTATCCGCTGAGACATATTTGCTCAGCAGTTCACAGACATCCTGCAACGGTAAAATTTTCTCATATGTTTCCTTCACACTTGCAGACTCGAAATTCTGACAGCAGCTCCAGATAAATCCAAGCCTGTCTTTCTGAAACATCGCCACAAAATGATTCGTTCCAAAAGCCTCCAGTTTCAGTGCATCGTTATCACTTTCGCCTTCTTTCGTCACCTCCGTCGCATCATCATAATTCAAGGCAAGTCCCTCATAGGAAGTTCCCATATCAAATTCATAATAATAAATCTCATCCGACAGCTGCCGCACATCAATCTGTAACACATGATAATCCAGATATTCCGAACCAACAAAATAATAATCCTCTTTCATATGCTGTTCCACAAACTGCACCGCATCCGTCAACGCAAGCTCCCCATCGGATAACGGATAGCTAATTCCGGTGATATCATCCTTTGACAGATCATACTTCTGAACAGAATGTCCCAGATTCATGCCCCGATAACCATAAGGTCTGTTTGTATAATCCTCTTCTTCTCCAGTCAGTGCTGTTGGCACAGAATAATCTCCCAGTTCCAGCATAAAGGTGGAAAAAATCACCAGTTCGGAGCAGGTTCCATCGTTATAGCCCAAATATTGCACCTGCTCCTTCTGTTCATCTGTTGCTTCCAAAATTGGGATAATAAGCCGGTCATTCTGTGCCACATCCCAGTACATCAGTGTCATATGCTGCTTCAGATCCACCCTATCATCCAGGCCTTCATACAACCGGATATTTTCCTCAAATTTCTCCACCTGACGATCAAAAGAATCTGTCGATATTGGAAACTCCATCTCATAAACCTGCTGCACATCCGGGATTTTTATCTGTGCTTCCGAAAAGTCCAGATTTTTGTATTCTGATTCAAAATTTTCCGCCTGCTTGCGCGCTTCCTTTAATGTTACTAAATTGTCCTGTGAAACCGTCTCTGTTTTTTCCACTTCTTTTGTTTTTCCAGATTCACAGCCAGATAATACGGTTACCGCAAGCATGGTTCCAAGCATCATAACCCCAAGTAAATGTTTTTTATGTTTCATAACACTGCCCCTTTCCTTTATTATTTGTTATTACCTTCCCGCCTGATATTTCTTCGCTGCAAACATGCATCCAATCATCAATCCCACACAGCTTCCTGCCAGATACAGATAAGATCCCCAGATTGGAAATACCTGCGCCCGCAGATATTTTTCATATAATATACCGTCCCCGAAATCATATCGAC
>OBVY01000221.1_pt1 | contig 75670 bp, 71 predicted proteins | sample 1538051 | NCBI WGS metagenome assembly OBVY01 (sample SAMEA2580017, study PRJEB22360) | human gut metagenome | biome: human gut; feature: human-associated habitat; material: faeces | place: Denmark | collected 2008/2010 | reverse complement strand
CAGCTGGATAGAGCACTTGGCTACGGACCAAGGTGTCGGGGGTTCGAATCCTCTCGCGCACGTATGAAAAAAGGAGCAAGACGTAAGTCTTACTCCTTTTTTAGTATTCCAGCACGTAAAAGTTCAAATATAAAAGAAAATGACGGGAGAAGAATATGCTTACTTACAATCTGGAACAGAGAAATGATGAACCGAAATATTATTATATATATAAAATGATCCGACGGGATATTGAGCGTGGAAAACTGAAAAAAGGAGAAAAACTTCCATCCAAGAGAAGTCTGGCGGAACACCTCGGAATCAGTCTGATCACGGTAGAGAATGCGTATCAGATGTTAAAAGATGAAGGGTATATAGAACCGAGAGAACGCAGTGGATATTATGTATGTGAAATACATGTAATCGGAGAAATGAAAGAGCAGAATCAGCAACTGCATATGCTTCCCGAGATACCGGAAGAAATCGAAGATGGACGATTGCAGAATGCAGCCCTTTCCAGCTTTCCATATTCCCTGTATTTTAAGACCGTGCGAAGTGTTATTACAGAATATGGAGAAGAATTGCTGTATCGTTCACCAAATGAGGGCTGTGCGATTCTGCGAAACAGTATTGCATCCTATCTGCTGCGTTATCGTGGATTATTTGCACAGCCGGAACAGATTATTATCGGATCGGGAGCGGAACATCTGTATGGTACGGTTGTGCGTATTCTTGGAGCGGATAAGATTTATGGAATTGAAGATCCGTCCTATCATCAGATCCGGAAAGTCTATGAGGGAACGGGTGCGGTCTGTGAAATGCTGCCTATGGGGGAAGATGGAATCAGGAGTGATGTGCTGGCACAGACAAGGGCGGATGTGCTGCACGTGACACCGTTTCACAGTTTTCCGTCCGGGGTTACGGCAACCATAGGGAAGCGATACGAATATCTTGAATGGGCAAGAGAAAAACATCATTTTATTGTGGAAGATGATTTTGACAGTGAGTTCTTCATGCCTGGTAAGCCGGTAGAGACATTGTTTATGCTGGATGACAGCAGTTCGGTCATATATATCAATACATTTTCTAAAAGTCTGTCACCGTCCATTCGTATGGGATATATGATTTTGCCGGAGAGACTGATGGAACGTTACAAAAAAACTTCCGGCGGATTTTCCTGTACCGTACCGGTATTGGAACAGTATGCGCTGGCAGAATTTATTAATAAAGGATATTTTGAACAGCATCTGAGCCGGGTACGGAGAAAACAAAATCATAAAATGGAAGTATAGGGTTGACAGATTTATATGCAGATTGCCAATCAGTTTCGGACAGATATCCTGGCCGGTAAATATGCACAGGGAGAATATCTTCCATCCATCTTATATTTGGAGCCGGAATGCTTTTGGAAATCGGACTGCATTTTTTTATCCCAAAGGGATTCATTCATCCACTGGTGGCTATTGTGGCAGATATTGTACTGGTTCTGACCGGAGGAGTGATACAGTATGGACTTATGAAGCTGTTTTATAAGTTTCCACTGTCAAAAGTAGCCTTTGGTGCGGCTATCAAACGGGAAATGAATGCATAAATATAAATGAAAGCATATGAAGAAAGTAAAAGAGCCGGTCGTCTGACCGGCTCTTTTGAGGGGAGTATAAATAATTAATAAGAGGTATAACATTGAAAAGAAGAAAAAACTTCTTTTCAAAAGTTATTATAATGGATTGCGGTATGGATTGCAATCAAATAATGAATATTTTCTCGAAAAGTTGAGAAACTATTCCTGTACTAAATAATTGTATTCGTTGAACCATGCAGTTTTTGGGGAAACGTTAAAGGAGGAAAAAGTATGTCAAAAAACAGTACAGGAACAAACAGTGCAACAAATCGCAGCGGAAGTAATCGTGTCTCTGATTGTTATTCCAACAAGTCTGAAAACAGAACATCCAACAAATCTGTGAATAAGACATCAGACAAGACAGAAGACAGGGTATCAGATAAGGCAGGAGATGTGTCTGATTCCGCATCTGATAATATGCGCTAGGCAGAAACAAAATGCATAAAATTGCATAATATAATAAAAAACAGATTACACGAAGGACAGCGTGTAATCTGTTTTTTAATGAAAACGGCATATTCTGGAGGATATTGTGAAAGATTTTGAATTGATTTACGCATCGCAGCTGAGGGCAAAACAAAGGGAGAGCAGGGCACTGGTAATTGATATCCGTGACAGGAAAGAGTATGAGAGGGAACACTGGCCGGGGGCCGTCAGCTATCCGTATGATCAGCTGGAACAAAAAACTGCCCGTCTGCCGAAAAACCGCAAGCTGATTTTGTACTGCGACCATGGGGGAGGAAGCATGCAGATGGCGCGTATGCTTGGGGAACAGGGGTATCATGTGGCAAGTGTGGTTGGTGGTTATGAGGCGATGAAAAAAATTTCGAAAAACTATTTTAAAAATCGTGAGAATATGTAACAATAGAACTGCAGACCATGCAATACATTATAGTAGAAAAGAGAACATTTATGGATACATATGAATTGGTTGTACCGTGTCATTTTGGACTCGAGGCGGTAACAAAAAGAGAAATTTATGATTTAGGATATGAAATTACAAGAGTAGAAGATGGCAGAGTGACATTTGCGGGAGATGCGGAAGCCATATGCCGTGCAAATATATTCCTTCGCAGTGCAGAAAGAGTGCTGTTGCAGGTAGGACGTTTTAGGGCAACAACATTTGATGAACTGTTTGAGGGGATAAAAGCTCTGCCTTGGGAAGACTATATTCCAAAGGATGGAAAATTCTGGGTAAAAAAGGCATCTTCTATTAAAAGTAAACTGTTCAGTCCGTCGGATATTCAGTCAATTGCAAAAAAGGCGATGGTAGAGCGGCTGAAGAATGTCTACCGGCTGAACTGGTTTCCGGAGGATGGAGCACCTTATCCGGTACGCATTTTCCTGTTAAAGGATGAGGTAATGGTTACACTGGATACTTCCGGGGATTCCCTGCACAAGAGAGGCTATCGTCTGATGACCAGCAAGGCTCCGTTGACGGAGACGCTGGCAGCAGCACTGATTATGCTGACACCGTGGAAAAAGGACCGTATTCTGGTAGATCCGTTTTGCGGAAGTGGAACGTTCCCGATTGAGGCAGCCATGATTGCAGCAAATATTGCACCGGGAATGAACCGGCAGTTTACCGCAGAGCAATGGAAAAATCTGATTCCGAAACAGTTGTGGTATGACACGGTAGAAGAGGCACAGGATCTTATGGATGCAGATATCCAGGTAGATATTCAGGGATATGATATCGATGCGGAAGTGGTGAAAGCAGCCAGAGAGAATGCAAAGCGTGCGGGCGTGGATCATCTGATTCATTTTCAGCAGAGAGCGGTTGCGGATCTGCATCATCCGAAAAAATATGGGTTTGTCATTACAAATCCGCCGTATGGAGAGCGCCTCGAGGAGAAAGAGGATCTTCCGGAGCTGTATACGCAGATCGGACAGGCTTATGCAGGACTTGACAGCTGGTCACTGTATATGATTACCAGTTATGAGGATGCGGAGCGTTATATAGGAAGAAAGGCAGATAAAAACAGAAAGATTTATAATGGTATGATAAAAACCTATTTTTATCAGTTTATGGGACCAAAACCACCGAAACGCAGAGAAGCAGCAGAGAAAACGATCGAAAGGAAGGAACAGCAGTAATATATGAAATACTCGAAACGGTATATTGCGTTTACAATTGTGCTGGCGCTGGTTTTTATTTTAAAATTTCAGATTCTGGGCGTGGACAATGCACAGGTGGGACGGTTCCGCGGAGGAGAACTGGATACACAGGTATGGAATCCGATGGTGGCAAAGGAAGTCAACGGGCAGACCATTCATGCCGTAATCGATAACCAGACTTACAATAACAGTAAATCGAAATTTTACATGGACAAAAACCGCAATATTATGGTTCCTGTCAGCATGTTGCGGGATGCGCTGAATTGCAGTGCACATGTGTACGATAAAAAACGTCTTCTGGTGGAAAAACACAGTCAGTCCGTATCGATGGATGTGGGTCAGAAAAAGGCGTATTTAAATGGGGATGAAGTAGATATTTCATCCGCTTTAAAGGAAGTCAGAGGCCAGCTGGTTGTCAGTCTGGAAGATCTGTCCAACCTGTTAGGTTACAGTTGCAGTTTCGATATCGCAAGTAATACCATTACGGCATCCGATAAAGATACTTCTGCGATTGTTCCGGCTTCCTATGATTTAAGGGAGCGTGACCGGGTATCAACGATATACAATCAGGGTTCCTATGGTACGTGCTGGGCGTTTGCCGCAACCAGTGCCTTGGAGTCTTCCCTGCGACCGGAGGAAAAAGTTAATTTTTCCGTGGACCATATGAGTATGAGCAATTCTTTTCATGCCAATCAGTATGATGGCGGAGAATATACCATGGGAATGGCTTATCTGGCAGCATGGCAGGGACCGGTCTATGAGAAGGACGATCCGTATGGGGACGGGATGACGGATGATTCGCTGAAAGCAGTGCGTCATGTGCAGGAAATGCAGGTTATTGACGGTAAAGATTACGAAGGAATAAAAGAAGCGGTATTTAAATATGGCGGTGTGGAGTCTTCCCTTTACAGTACCATAAGAAGTTCACAGGGAAGTTCGGCGTATTATAATCAGAATACAAGTGCGTACTGTTATATTGGTACGGAAAAACCGAATCATGATGTAGTGATCATTGGATGGGATGACAATTATTCGAGATCCAATTTCAATACTCCGCTGGAGGGAGACGGTGCGTTTATCTGCCAGAACAGCTGGGGAGATGGATTTGGAGAAAACGGAATTTTCTATGTGTCCTACTACGATACGAATATTGGCACGCATAATGTGGCATATACGCGGGTAGATGATGTACATAATTATGATCACATCTATCAGAGTGATCTGTGCGGCTGGGTTGGAAAATTAGGATATGACAGTGACCAGATTTACGGGGCGAATGTGTTTGAGGCAAAAGGGAGCGAAACATTGTCTGCTGCTTCTTTTTATGCGACCGGTGCAAACACACAGTATGAAGTTTATGTGGTGCACGATTTTGAAAATGAGAAGTCTTTTGCGCAGAGAGAACAGCTTGCATCCGGAACGTTACAGAAAGCGGGATATTACACCGTTGATTTTGATACAAAGGTTTCTCTGAAAAAAGGGGAACGTTATGCCGTGCTGGTATACCTGAAAACACCCGGAACCAAACATCCGATGGCAATCGAATATGATACCGGAGAGAAAATTTTACAGGGGGTGGATCTGGATGACGGAGAGGGTTATATCAGTTTAAATGGAAAAAACTTTGTAAACGTAAAAGAGAAAAAGGATTGCAATCTTTGCATTAAAGCATTTACGAGGGATTAAGATGGACGAAATCGTTTTAAAGTGGGTGACAGTACTGTCGGGAATCCTGACGGTGATTGTCTGCGTGTCGGTTTTCTTTTTCCCGGATATACATGAACGGGCTGTTTTGGCAGCCGAGCAGCAAAAGGAAGTCGGCGGAGGAAATCTGATCGCTACAACGGCGAATCCGAAAGCGGTGGTGGAGCAGTCAAAGGATCTGAACGCGCAGCTTAAGATTACTCTACCGGAGGGAATTTCAAAAGCAGATGTAGAAATTGAAAATGATTATGTGACGCAGACCATTTATATCAAATTTGCGGGTGGTGTGGATGATTATTTCGAGCAGTATGCCATCAAGGGAAGCAGTGATCATATAGCATCCATGGCTTATTATAAGGATAAGGAAGAGGGCGTGATCGCACTTCAGCTGGATCAGGTGTATGAACTGAAAAACCGGTTCAAAAAGGGAAGCCTTTACCTTGATTTTATTGATCCGCACGATATCTATGATAAAGTCATTGTGGTGGATGCCGGACACGGAAGCCACGCAGCAGGTGCCGTAAAACTTGGAATTTCTGAAAAAAGCCTTAATCTGGCGATCGTACAGCAGTTGAAAAAACTGTTTGATGAGGATAAACGCAGGATCAGGGTGTACTATACACGTACATCGGATACGAATCCGACGCTGGATCAGAGGGTTCAGCTGGCAAATAAGGCAAATGCAGATCTGTTTATCAGCGTACATAACAATTCGGATGCAACCGGAAACTTTACCAAAGTGAAGGGAACCCAGGTAATGTACAGCGAATCGGATGACGCAAAGCTGTCGAGTAAGAAGCTGGCGGAGATTTGCCTGAAAAATGTCGTGGATACGACGGGCAGTGAGAACCGGGGGCTGCTAAAAGGAGACAGTATCTATATTATCCGCACAAGTAAGGTGCCGGTGGCACTGATTGAGGTAGGATTTATGACAAATTATAAGGAACTGGATCTGCTGAACAGTACAAGTTATCAGAAAAAGGCAGCTGAGGGTATTTATAACGCAATCAATGAAGCATTTCAGGAGGGATATTAAATTGACAGAGATTATTTTTGCAACGGGAAACAAGGATAAAATGCGTGAGATCCGTGAGATTATGGCGGATTGTGATGTACATATTGTATCCATGAAGGAAGCCGGCATCAGGGTGGATATTGTGGAAGATGGAACTACTTTCGAGGAAAATGCAAAGATCAAAGCACGGGCCGTGGCTGCACATACGGACGCGATTGTTCTGGCTGATGATTCCGGACTGGAAATCGATGCACTGAATAAAGAGCCGGGCGTATATTCTGCCCGTTATATGGGAGAGGATACTTCTTACGATGTGAAAAACAAAAATCTGATTGACCGTCTGGATGGCGTACCGAAAGAAAAACGTACCGCACGCTTTGTCTGTGCGATTGCGGCTGTCCTTCCGGATGGAAGGGAACTGGTGACCCGTCAGACGATGGAAGGATATATCGGCTGGGAACCGGAAGGGGAAAACGGCTTTGGGTATGATCCGATTTTTTATCTGGATGAATACGGATGCTCATCGGCAGCGATTTCTCCGGAACAGAAGAATGCGATCAGTCACAGAGGCAAGGCATTGCGTGCGATGAAAGAATTGCTGAAAAAAGCCGAGTTTCTGGGGCTTATTGAGGAAATTGAAAAAAATATTTGAAAAATTCAAAAAAGTTGTTGACTTTATTGCCAGGCTATACTATAATCTATCTTGCGTCACGGATGAGACACAAACAACACGGACGCAACAACATAGCCTTCGGGGTGTGGCTCAGCTTGGCTAGAGCGCCTGGTTTGGGACCAGGAGGTCGCAGGTTCGAATCCTGTCACCCCGACTACATGCGGGTGTAGTTCAATGGTAGAACACCAGCCTTCCAAGCTGGATACGTGGGTTCGATTCCCATCACCCGCTCTGATATTGCGAAAGCGATATTGATGAGTGTTCGTAGCTCAGCTGGATAGAGCAACGGCCTTCTAAGCCGTGGGTCGGGGGTTCGAATCCCTTCGAGCACATGCGCGTTCCTGCGAGCGATGTTAGCGCTCTAAATGGTACGATAACATCTCTATGGTGGGTATAGCGCAGTTGGTTAGCGCGCCAGATTGTGGCTCTGGAGGCCCAGGGTTCGAATCCCTGTATCCACCCTGTTGCGGTAGCAACTATCATTGTTGGGCTATCGCCAAGCGGTAAGGCACAGGATTTTGATTCCTGCATTCGTTGGTTCGAATCCAACTAGCCCAGCTTGCTTAAAAATTAAATTATGGGATACTAGCTCAGTTGGTAGAGCACTTGACTTTTAATCAAGTTGTCGGGGGTTCGAATCCCCCGTGTCTCACTAAGAACTTTTTATTATATGTTTTAATATAAATAAAAAGTAAGGACTTCCAGAAATGGAAGTCCTTTTTCGTTGTATCTCATTTTTTCTGCAGCAACCGGAACCAGGAAAAGAAATTGTAATACATTTCAAAATGTATCTCACAAATCAAAGCCGGTTTTCCTGATCAGCGCCGCAGCCATTTAATATTGAGATACATTATACATGAATCAAAGAAGCGCGAAGCGAACAATTGACCTTATAAAAAAGATTTGCTTCAAATTCTGACTTTGACCAGAAGTAGCAAAAACCATCCACAGGATCAACAACTACATATTCATCCAATGTTATAGTAAATTCTTTTATATCCATAATTCCTCCTTAATACCCAGCCTGAAAAAATACTGAATCTAATCTGTATATATCGCTGTGCAACATCTTAGCTTGTTGGGCGAGATGTAAATACATTTTAGTTGTTGCATAATCACTATGTCCCAACATCATGCGCAAAAATTCCAAATTGCCGCCACCAATAATAAAAGACGTTGCAAATGTGTGCCGAAGCAGATGCGGATGCAACCGATCTATACCGGATCGCTTTTTTAATCTGGCAAAAACCATTTTCACAGACGTTTCTGTTATTGGTTCAGTTGTTCCAACCTGAGCAAACACCGGAAAATCATCTTCCGGAGTGTAAGCCCGGTATTTGATCAAATAATGGTAAAGCATCCGTTTTAATTTAGGACAAAGAAACACTGTCCGGAACTTATCCCCTTTACCTTTAATTGTCAGGTAATTAAGTTTGAAATTGATTCCCTTAAATGTAAGAGACACCACATCACCGAGACGGAAACCAGCATCCAGCATCAAATGGATAATGCAAAGGTTACGAAGTCCGGATTCTGTTTTATCATTATAACAACCGTCAATTTCATCAACTTCCCATTGCGTAAGAGGAAGCACCGGAGCATTGTCTTTTTTCAGAAATTTTACTTTCCGCAAAACATCAGCAGAACAGTAGCCTTCATCAATGCAATAATTTAGAAAAACCTTTATAGCTCTGAAATAAGTATTGATAGAAGTATTCTTACAACCAGTTCCACGGAGCTGGGAGAGATATGCAAGCACCAACTCCCGAGAAATTACATCACACTCGATCAGATCGGATGCTGATCCAATCCGATCTGACAGAAAATCAACAAATTTCTGCACATTAAACCGATAATATACAATAGACTGTTCAGAGCAGTAGGACTCATGATCAACGAGAAACAAGTTAAAAGCCATCTGTACATTCATATAAAAACCCTCCTTATCAGGAGATATAACCACCACTTTGCAACATTCGCCTTTACATTTCGGCTTTTTCATGTTATAACAAAGCTAAGAGTTGAAAATTATATCTCCGGTATCTTTATCTATCAACATAAGGTTACTGGAACGCTTAACAGCATTTTCCATTGTGTCCGTCAGTTCATTCGCATTGAATTGGCGGACTTTTTTTGTCTTATAGTTATATGCATCATGTAGATCATTATCATTCAGCATACACAAAGCCTCAATGCAATCTGTTAAAGGATCATCAGCGTTAATACCACGGACATAAATTCCATAAGTAATAGCAGCTTTCACCGCCCGGGACTTAACCACTTCACTATTCAATTTTCTTGTATATGTCCTGACTAAAGATCTGTCCTCTTCCGGAATAAATGTATCTGTAAGTTTGCAGCTCCGAAGTGCTTTCCAGAATGCACACAAGTCGCGCCGAGATTTATTTGAATCGTTTTTTCCGGGTTCGTGAGGTTCAACCAGCCGAAAAACCTTGCTGGTAAGATAATCACAGATCAATTTCCGGTTATCCAGAAAATCATAAATACGTTTCCCGGTCAGCTTATCCGAGTTATCAAAAAAAGGAATAAGCTCATACGATTTCGTATGTTTCCGCATTACCTGATACTCAACATTCATAACAAGGTTTACAGCCGGAGTAAGCCGATCAGCCAGAGCACGGAGCGAATCCGGGGAAATCGTTTCTTCCTGCGACAGTATCCGGCGGCACTTCTCAACATAGTGTTTCTGTCTGCCATACTCCGCGTAAAACTGCAACCGGCCAAGATCTAACGATTTCCAGCTATGTTTCAAAAATGCATATTCATAACAGTACATGTCATAGCGATTAATTAACCCATTAAAAAGCCACACCTTGAAAAACCATGGTTTATAACCTTTTTCAACCACTTCCTTGCTTTTCAGGTAAATACGTATAAAAATCTTCTGTGAACGTTTTCCCATAGCAAGATAGTCAATCTCAAAATCTTCCGATCCCTTTTTACTGGTATGCAGAACAGCATCTTTAAAACGATCCACACGCATTTTATAAAAATTCTCCGGACTGAAAAACTTTTCCGGACATTTTAAGTAATTAGAGTGCCAGCAGAAGTCCACGCGATTTTCCTGAACGAAATCAACTTCCAGTCCGAAATAATCCGCTATAGCCTTCACATACTCATATGACTGCTCATAAGCAAGTTTAACACCATACATCCAAAGCATATAGCTGCGGATCTGTACGACACACTCACAAGTGTTAGACTCTCCATTATCAGCCGAGTGCGGAACCTTTGGAGCAAAAAAGATATCAAACAGTTCCGGACATTCCAGTTTTACATTGTAGAAAAAAGCATAACTAAACGGTGTATAGTTTAAAGCGTCAGGCATACCAGGAACAAAAAATGAAATGGAAGAGTTGAAAGCGTTCTGGTTATCCCATTCCCGGGAGAGCGCTTCAAACTTCCTACGGAAGTCCTTAACCTTCATATCCTTAGAATCTGCCGTGAAATCCTGTTTAAATTTAACCGCATAATAAAATGTATCAATGTTATGTAAGAACTTTTTTTGTTTAAAGTCGAACCAGTAAGTGTTTTCGACTTCATCGAACTCGTTGTATACATAGGTGTCTTTTATCAATCGTACATCGACCAAAATCACACATCCTTCCATAAAATATTTTTTCGCGAAAAGCTCGTTTCGCGAAACGACAAAATTGCCATTAAACACTGTAACCATCGGAGGTAAAAGAGAATTAGTTATGTAATTTGAGACCACGTATTACAGCCCCGTGGTCACACCCCGGGCAAGCCGCGCCGCGGGTCCCCCTCAATCCCCCGCGTCACAGCTTACCCGGGGCGTGCCGAACTTCATTTGTATCTCAAAAAATTTTCCTGGTACGTGAAGCTGCAGGAGAAATGAGATACACAAAATAAATCAAGACAACTGTTTCTGATCTGGTGCGGAGAAGAGAGCATAAGTATCATAGATTCCGCTATAGCGCTTCTTGAACATAAAAAATTCAGATCCGACCTTTTGCTTCATCGGATACCAGACCTTGACGGCAACAAAAAGTTTTCCGCCAAAGAGAAGAGAGAAGATCTTCCCAGCAATTCCAAAGTTAGAAACCTTCCTATGAATCCATTCGTATTCGATCAGGGAACGAATCTGACGATCAAGCATCCGGTCGAACTGCGCGACAAGGATAACTTCATAACCGAGTTTGCGGTGCTGGGTAAAGAATGCACACCAGGCAGCGCGGTTTTTCTGTCCCCAATCTCGGGCGTTGAACATGATCTGACACTCGTCTATGACCAGCAGGATTTCTCCTTCTTTCACCCTGCGTCCGACATACTCCGAGTAATTCTTAGAAAAATTAATAAGCCGCTCAACCGTAAGATCGGAGTTATCTATATACAGATAACTTCCTTTCGGGTTTTTGATGCAGCTAAAATCAGTCGAAAAATTCCCAATGATCGGCGCGTTTTTATAGCGCATCCAATTCAAAAGACGGGACGCAAGGTGCAGGGACTTGCCAGCACCCGGAGTCCCACTATAAAGAGATATCATAATCTTTCCCCTTTCTGTATCTCATTTTTCCTGCAGCAATCGAAGCCAGGAAAAGAAAGTGAGATACATCTAAGTAAATGGAATCCACTCGCCCAGGATCTTAACGCCAGCTATGGCAAACTGGGAGACAACCCAAGGCACAACAGCCAGCAGCCACGCAGAGCCGATCGTCACAAATGCGTCAACAGGCACAAAATAATTGATTGCTGATAAATAGTCATTTACCTCTTCGGCCTGGATAAATGCAAGAAACGGACTTTCCGGAAGAATCCCACACAGGAACGCTACCAGAACAAGAACGACCATACCCGCTACAGAAATAAAAAACGGTCGTAACATAGATGCGGTCATAGAATCACCCCCTAACTACCCATCTTGTAAACAAATGTAGTAAATTTCACTGTAAGGAAGAAAAGCCCGATGATAAAAAAGATTGTCATTCCCCAACGAAAGATCTTTATATACTTCCAGTAATCGGACATATCAATCCTAATTTTCCAAGTGTAATTGACAGCTTTAAAAGTGTACTCAAACTCAAAAACCGGAGCTTTCTTTTCAGCTTTCATGGACTTGATCAAGCTCATAATATCCCAGGGAATACAAAATGGAAAAAGCCGCTTCCAGTTACCTGCACGGTCAGCTATCGGCGGAATGTCACTTGGATCAGTTGCTTTTTCTGAATCGGACTCACTATCTTTTTCAGAGTCTTTCTGTGTAGAATCCGGTTTCTCGGATGATCCGGGCTTGGGTTTACCGCCTGGAACAACATCTTCTGTACCTTTTTCAGAGTCCTTTTCGCTGTCTTTCTCCGTAGAATCCGGTTTTTTGTTCGGGAAAATAATAGGAATTGCAACAGGTAATTTGTCTTTTTCGTTGTCTTTCTTCTTTTTTTCCTTATCGTCCTTGTTATCATTATCAAAGTTGTAACGAGAATTCCACGCTTCTTCCTCTGCGTCTGTTGTCACTCTGTCGTTAAGTATGTCTTTCAATATATCCCAGTTAGTTTTATAGCCAACACCCGGAACATATACCGTGTTATCATCAACCTTTTTTACTTTTGCATAATCATTTATAGATGTACCATCAGTAGATACAATAGAACCATTGCGGATAATCCAATTACAACCAGTATCGGGATAAGGACGAAAAAAAATCCCACCAGAATACGAACGTGCAGATAAATCAAACTGAATACTATATATACCGCCCCGCCCCCAATCCGCCTCAAGGACACAAAAACCACCATTCTTCAGAAAAGCATTTTCAAAATAAAAAGAATCTTCAAAAATATAATAAGAATTATCATACTCAACAATATTAAGAAGATAAGAACGAGATTCACCAGCATTTCCACCATAACCACTATTAGCACCAAAATGTCCATAATGAGGAACAGACGCTACAGCAGTTCCGCATATCCCTGCTATAACTTTAGCGTAATTTTCAAAGGAAGAATCATCAAAAAAGTTACCAGTATTAGAAGTTGCATCTGCGAAAGTCGGTAAGATCTTAGCAAGCAATTCTGATAACTGAGTAGACATCTTAGCACCGGCACTTGTAACCGTGTTAGGAAGATTCTTCAACTCATCAAACACCGTCTTGTTGACTACCTCAACCGGAAGCGCGGCAACCTTTGCTTTATTTTCCACCCACGTACAAAAATTATCCCATACCTGTTTACCAGACACACGGTCAGACTTTGTATAATAATCATCTTTCAGACCAAATTGCGAGCCAGTTTCCGCAAAAAGTCCACTCATAAGATCAAAATATGTATAGTAAAAATACTCCTCAAGCCCGGTAGCATAAGCGTTCTGGTAGCTGGCAAAAATAACAGATACCATAATACCAACCGCAACCAGTACAGGAAGGGTATGCATACGGCAGAACTTCCGGACACGCTGGAAGCGGTTTTTCATCCGGTTTATGAACTTATGAAGATCAAATTTTTTCCTTTTTTCGAATAAAGTCATGGATGTTCCCTTTCCATGTATCTCAAATCTTTCTGCAGATCATCCGGATCAGCGACGCAGCGTTAAACCTCTGAGATACAAAAGAGGGCAAGGGCTCGAACCCTTACCCTCTCATGAGTGACTATTTTAATTTGCAAACCAAAAAACACCGAGACCGAAAGCCTAAGCCTGAGCGGTCAGCTTCTTAAAGACTTTAATTCCGACCGTAACAGCCAGAACTGTACCGATGATAACCAACGCAAAAGGAACTGCAGCGGTAATCATATCAGATGCACCTGCCTGCACCTGTTTAAAAGCACTCGTCATTGCTGTCTGGATGCCAGAAAGATCCATAGTTGGTGCTGTTGCCAAAATTGTTGTCATAAGACACTCCTTTCTGATGGTCTATGCCATCTTAAAAAATTTAGTTAACGCGAAAATCACGTAGCCAATCGCCCATGCGATAAAGCCCAATGTAAAACCAAGTGCTATTCCAACCAAGAGAGAACCTACATAACTGCCGAAAAGATAATTTGAAAAAATCATACGCACCTCTCAATCCCACTTCCGGGAAAGAATCGAAAAGAACAAAAGTCCTGCGATTATCCCGAGAGCAAATAACACTACAAAACTATATGTCATATCCTGCGACTGTTCCGGCTGGGTATCGTCTACCACCTGTGTAGATTCTTCTACTTCCGGAGTATCTTCCGGGGCATCATCCGGAAAATGATCTTCCGGAAGTGCTGCTTCAGTCGAATCAACAGTTGCAAGGATATATTCAAACCCGTTATGACGGGCTATAACTAACATTACTTACCACCTTTCGGGTTTCCTGCATCCGGGGAATCCTTCATGGATATAAGTGCCGGAGCGACAAAATCAACGTCCGTCAGTTTAAGCACCGGCTTTCCGTCAGATCCAACCGTCATTTCAAAGGTTCCGTCATAGATCCCCGGCACGTAAGACACCTTATGCACCTTGTCAGCCTTAAGGAAAGACTTACCGCGTCTGGTACCGGAAACACCGTCCGCAGATACCACAGGTTCAACCTGTTCTCCATGTTCCCCATAGAAAAGAAACTCCATGGAAACACCTTCCACCGCGTCATGACCTTCACGCGCCTTAATATCAACTAATCCTGAGTAAAATAAAAAAATTCTGAATTTGTTCATTTTCAATCTCCTTTAAATTGCTTGTCCTTTTCTGCAGCTTTGTCAATGTCCTGTCTCAGATTCTCGATCTGATGATGAATATGTACAAAGTCACGGAAACTTGATTCTAAGTAGTTGTACTTCTCGAACAACAACGATTCTTTGCGCTGCTGCCTTTCGATCTGCTTATCCAGTCGCGCAAGTTCTTTCTTCCGGTCTGATTCTCCACGTTTCGCCTCAAGGATAATATTTTCAAATTTTTCATTAAATCCGTTTCCCGGCGCGCTGTCGATATAATCAAAGACCTCTTGTGTCAAGCGGACTGATTTCGCTATGCTTTTTTTAGTCAGCGTCATGAACCTCCTTCCTGATGAAAGTTATATATCAAAGCCATGCGCGAGCGCATCACTTTTGATCTGATCCAGAATCGTCACCATATGGTCGGTAAGATCTACGCGTAACTTACCGTTACTGTTTAAATACCAGGATGCCTGGATGATATCCCGGAGCCGGCGGCTCTCGTAGCCCGGCGCCCAGAGCGCGCGCGTGCTATGGCCACACCCTAAAACTTTATCTATAATCACCAATCTATACCGATTGGGGCAGATTTTCTCAAAACTCCAACACAGTGCCATGCGCTACTCCTTCCATATCGCCGTGCATAAGTGCAAAAGCGGCTAACCGCCTATGTATATCCTATGGATAAGCTGTTCACACTCTGGGGATAACGCACCCCAGCAAGTCCCCCGGGCAGGTGAACTTGCTGGTGTGCTGAGCGGTGCGTTACCCCCAGAGTGCAAACAAGCTTACCCACAAGGATATACACAAGGCTCAAAAACAGCCGCTTTTACACTTACACACCGCGACGACGATGATTACGGACATGTACCTTTGGTTGTCCCTTTTCGGCAATCAATCGGTATAGATTGGTTTGGAAAAGACGCGGCTAAAGGTCTACAAAGGAGACGCGCGCGCTCTGGGCGCCGGGCTACGAGAGCCGCCGCTTTTAAAAAAATCATCCCAAGCAGAGGACTGACAAGGAAACTCACTGTCGTAAATGTCCGGGACGAAAAAACACCGTCCATCCACACAGGACGGGCAAAGTTTACATTTTGCAGACATCACCGGGAAAATATCTGCCGGAGAGTCTTCCGGAGCATTTTCTGGAACATCAGCCGGAGCATCTTCCGGAGCATCTTCTGGAGCATTTTCTGGAACATTTTCTGGAACATCAGCCGGAGCATCTTCCGGAGCATTTTCTGGAACATCAGCCGAAGCGTTTTCCGGAACAGACTCAAAATATTTATAATCAGATAAAACACGACAAAGAACTACGGCATAATGATTCCGAATCTGTTTAGCTTCACTCATGCGTGCTTTAAGAGATTCCCAATCTTCATCATCAAGTACACCAGAAAGAGCAAAATCAGCAACCTGTTGATATAAAGAATTATACAAGGCATCAGCTTCACTAAATTTCTGTAAATATTCTGAAAAAACATTACTAACAACTTTCATAGCAGCACCTCCATGAAAAAACCTAATGTAAATTTTTTTTAGTTATGATATACTAGAGGTAAAAATAAAATGTATCTCAATTTTGTTAACCTCTAATAGTATAATAACAAAACCGAGATACATTGTCAAGAAAATTATCAAAATTTTGCTAAAAAGGAGAGAAATGTTTTACGAAAACCTAGACAAGATTTTAAAAAAGAAAAATCTAACACTAAACAAACTAGCAAAAGGCACCGGAATAGCCCAATCACAAACAACAAAATGGAAAAAAGGTTTTTTACCTGGAAGCGAAATATTAATAAAAGTATGCAAATACTTAGAGATATCCAGTGACTACCTATTAGATCTTAATCCAGAAGCACCGCCAACCCTAACCGATCAGGAACAAGAACTTCTGGAACACTTCCGACAATGCAGCCCGGGAGAACAGGACAGCATTTTACTACTGGCAAACGCCGGAGCGGCAAAAGCTAAACAGGAAAAAGAATCATCAATTTCAAAAAACGTAGGGTAAAAGATATCTAAATTAAAATAACATAGATTAGTAGAAATTATCGAATTTAATTTTGAAAACAATAACATATAACACAAAAGATTCTTTTATTATGGTGAAAAAGACAAAGATAACTTTTAATCAAGTTGTCGGGGGTTCGAATCCCCCGTGTCTCACTAGGAAGAACTTGCTACGATTTCGTAGTAAGTTTTTTGTTTATTTCTCCCTAAATTTATTGCATCGGAATTTTTACTGGATTTAAAGCAACAAGGTTAATTCGTTGACCTTGAAGAATTACGTATGGAAGATCATGGAAATACAAGTGATAATATGATTGACAAAATATATTTGTTGGAATATAATAAAATACGTAGAGAACAAATTTTTTACAGTCACGTAATTTGTTTAGACCTACTAAAACAAGGCTTTATGCCGAAATCAGAAGCACCGATGGGTGCTTCTTTTTTTACTTATGGGGGAAAATATGGCATTCAGGGTGGTATTGATTGAGAATGAAGTAACAATAAAAGTGAAATTAAATAATCTGATTGTTACAAAAGAAGGGGAGAATCTATGGATACCATTAGATGATATTTCCATGATCGTTATGGACAATCTTTCATCTATGCTTTCAGCAAGGCTTTTGTGCCAGTTGTCGGAGCAGGGAATCGGGTTAATGATATGCAATCAGAAGCATTTACCAACGGGCTATTATAGTTCTTATGATAATCATAGCAGAGCGTCAAAAGTAATCGGCTATCAGATAGAAAAAAGCAAAGAATATTATGAACAGTTGTGGAGAAATATTGTAACAGTGAAAATTCAAAATCAATCCAAAGCATATTTCAGATTGACAAATGATTTGGAAGGAACCAGGATGATTGAAGAATTTTCAACCGGAATCATGAATGGGGATAAAAGCAATAGAGAAGCACATGCAGCAAAAGTGTATTTTAATCTTTTGATGGGAACTTCTTTTTCAAGAGGCAATGAAGATATTTTATTGAACAGTGGGCTGGATTACGGATATGCCGTGTTGCGTGGATATATTGCAAGAGTATGTGTGGGATATGGATTAAACACGCAGATTGGTATTCATCATAAAAATGAATATAACCGATTTAATCTTGTGGATGATTTAATGGAACCTCTGCGTCCACTTATAGATATTGTTGCATATGAAGTTATGAAAAATGAACCGTATTTTACGGCAGAGCATAGACGACAGTTGGTAAATGTTTTGAATATGAAAATATTGTATAGAAATAAAAAGATGTTTGTATGTAATATGATAGAAAATTATGTGGAGCAATATGCTTCTTTCATCATGGAGCGATGTGAGAATATTGTGTTCCCGGATATAGATGAATTTGTTGGAGAAGAACTGGATGGATTATAAAATTATGAGAATGTTGTGTATGTTTGATTTACCGGTTGAAACAGAGGAAGAAAGAAGGGCATACCGTATATTTCGAAAAAATCTGATGCAAGAAGGATTTGTTATGATGCAGTATTCGGTATATGTGAGAGTGTGTCCAAGCAGGGAATATGCCAATCGGTTGGAGAATCGGATAAAGAAATTTATACCAAGGGAAGGAAATGTTAGATTGCTGTGTGTTACAGAAAAGCAATATTCAGATATGAAGTTGCTGGTTGGAAGCCCGTCAATAGCTGAGACAGTGCTTGGAACAGAGAGGCTGATTATATTATGAAAATTGATGTAACAGAATATGAAAAGAAATATACGTTTGAGTTGAAACCTATCACACAGTTATGCGGTCAGAACATTCCGAAGAAATCATATATTTTGGAATCCATAAGAAGATATTTTAGTGCATATAAGTATTCCGAAGAACGGAATAAGTGGAGAAACAATGTTAAAATAGATGATGAATTAGTTGGTAGAAAATTTTTTACGGTTTTATCAGTAAGCGGGGTAGTAGATCTATTGATGTGGATAAAATGGTCGAAGCAAAGTTTGATGGTGGAATATGTCAGGGGACTCATGCAGGAATTTGACTGGCAGTTGCATTTGCGCACCATTCATGGAGAATTGGAAGAAATGTTTCAGATGATAAATAAAGATTTGAATCATTTAGGAGATATTGAATTAATCTATGCGGAATCGGATGTATGGGAGATGGTTCAAAAATCGAGCGTTGTTGGAAATGAACAAACGTCGTTGGAGGATAAAAATAATTTTGATTTGTTGACAATTTTTTTGAATCTGGTTGAAAGTGTAATGGGATTAAATCCAAGAAAAATGTTGATCATAGTAGAGAATATTGACCATTTAATTTTGCCAAAAGAGTATGATGAGATTTTGGAGAGAATGATACAAATTGGCGAAAAATACGATATATATTTTGTTTTGTCAACAAGTCTGGAAGGATATGTGTGCTGTGACAGAAAATTGTGTTCGGGGATCACGGTACTGGGAGAAGTGGATTTTCAGATGCCGGAATTTGAGGATATAGAAACATACGTGGAGAATAATTATCCATGCAATAAGAAAATATCGGAAGAACAATTGCAGACTGATTTGCAGAAGATCATTCAAAAGATAGGACAGGGTGGATATTTATATACGGTGGAAGAAAACGTTATATGTAAGCTGATTAATCAAACATTGATGCTGAATGATAGGTGGAAAGATGAGGAAAAAATGCCTGAAATGGCTTTTTTAAAAGCTTGAAAAATGATATAATGAATCTGAAAATGATGGTATACAAAAGTAGGGAGTGCTAAATTTGATATTTTAGTACCTAAACAAATTACGTGACTGTAAAACTTAAGTTTTGCAAACAATGTTACTGTATACATTTTAGTACCTAAACAAATTACGTGACTGTAAAACTTGTTGATATTGACAAAATGAATGATCTTAATTTTAGTACCTAAACAAATTACGTGACTGTAAAACACCGTCAGCTTGTCAATATTGCCGACATTGATTTTAGTACCTAAACAAATTACGTGACTGTAAAACACGCAAGCATGTCGCTCGGAATTTACTTCGATTTTAGTACCTAAACAAATTACGTGACTGTAAAACTTGAGCAGGAATCTTATGATGATAACGGAGATTTTAGTACCTAAACAAATTACGTGACTGTAAAACTGGAGTTAATATGAATTGCCTGTAAAGCTATTTTAGTACCTAAACAAATTACGTGACTGTAAAACACAGTAGAGGAAATCTTCAACCGTTGGATTATTTTAGTACCTAAACAAATTACGTGACTGTAAAACCGGGATTGATGGGAATTCCAATGCCACAGGATTTTAGTACCTAAACAAATTACGTGACTGTAAAACACGTTCCGAGTAACGGACATACAACAACATATTTTAGTACCTAAACAAATTACGTGACTGTAAAATATGTTGTGGAAGATTAATTTTAGTACCTAATAAATTACGTGACTGTAGATTAAAACTAAAATTAGTTTGAAGATGAGATTTGTGAACTCTCAAAATTTTATAAGTAATGGAGCAAAAAATACCCCTGCATAAATTGTCAAATACAAGAATGCAGGGGTACTTTTTATAAAAATATATTTGAAACCATTTAGGAAGATTAGAATAAATAGTTGCAAAATAAAAAGAAAAAGTGTATTCTGAAATAGGAACAATAAATTTTTAATTTAGAAAAAGATATTATAACAAGGAGAAAAGTATGCAGTATATTGTAGCTTTGGATATAGGGGTTGCCTCAGTCGGTTTTGCTGTTATTGATAAAAAGACCGAAACCGTAATAGAAGCCGGGTCAAATATTTTCCCCGAGGCATCTGCAACAGATAATCAGATGAGAAGGGGGATGCGTCAGGCAAGAAGATTAAAGAGAAGAAAGAGAACACGGTTAGATGATTTTACGAAGCTGTGGGAGGAATATGCATTTGCAATTCCGCAGGTTCAGGAAACTGATATTGTTGGACTTAAAGTGAAAGCACTTCGCGAAAGCATTTCTTTGGATGAGTTGTATTTGATTTTGTATAGTTATCTGAAATATCGAGGGATCTCTTATTTAGAGGATGCGGAGGATACTTCTCTTAGCGGAACAAGTGCATATGCAAATGGATTAAAGCTGAATGCAAAAGAACTGGAAACAAATTATCCATGTGAAATTCAAAAGCAGAGACTGGAACAGGTTGGAAAATATCGAGGTCAGATACAGATAGAGGATGCGCAGGGGGAAAAATTGGATTTGAGTAATGTGTTTACCATTGGCGCATATACGAAAGAGATTCAGCAGGTCTTATGTACGCAGAAAAACTATCATTCCGAAATATCTGATGAATTCTGTGAAGACTATCTGGAAATTTTTACGAGAAAAAGAAAATATTATGAAGGACCAGGAAACGAAAAGTCGAGAACTGATTATGGAAGATTTACAACGAGATTAGATGAAAATGGGGACTATATTACTGAAAAAAATATTTTCGAGAAGCTGATTGGAAAATGCAGTGTATATAAAGAGGAATTACGCGCGGCATCAGCCTCTTATACTGCACAGGAATTTAATCTGTTAAATGACTTGAATAATCTGACTATAAACGGAAGAAAACTGGAAGAACATGAGAAACGCATAATTATCGATAAAGTAAAAACAAGCAACACTATAAATATGCGGAAAATTATCGCAGATGTTATGGGAGAAAAAATAGAAGAATTTTATGGTGCCCGAATTGACAAAAGCGAAAAAGAAATTTTCCATAAAATGGAAGTTTATAATAAGATGAGAAAAACTCTTGCAGAAATTCATGTAAATATAGAAGAATTTTCCAGAGAAAATTTAGATGAAATCGGATATATTCTGACCATTAACACGGACAAAGAGGCTATGATGGAGGCATTTGAACATGCAAACGTGAAATTGTCAGAAGAAATAAAAGATTGCCTGATTTCACTTAGAAAAACAAATGGAGCATTATTTAGTAAATGGCATTCATTCTCATTGAAAATAATGAAGGAGCTGATTCCGGAAATGTATCAGCAGCCCAAAGAACAAATGACTCTGTTGACAGAAATGGGTGTTATGAGAGGGCAGACGGATAAATTCGAAAAAAATAAATATATACCGGTAGATGCAGCAGATGAAGATATTTTTAATCCGGTTGTCCGCAGAGCGGTCAGAATTTCGTTTAAAATACTAAATGCGCTCATGAAAAAATATGGCACATTAGAGGAAGTAGTAATTGAAATGCCTCGGGATCGGAATTCAGAGGAACAAAAGAAATGGGAAAAAGAAAGGCAAAAGAAAAACGAAAAAGAGTTGGCTTATATTGAAAAGAAGCTGGCTGCAGAATATAATATATTGCTTTCACCGACTGATTTTTCCAATCAGAAGCAATTGGGGTTAAAGTTAAAATTGTGGAATGAACAGGACGGGAAATGCTTATATTCCGGTAAAACGATTGAGCCGGAGGATTTGATTAAACATTCGGAGCTATTTCAAATTGATCATATTATTCCAAGATCAATTTCTTTTGATGATTCCAGAAACAATAAAGTGCTTGTGTATGGTGAGGAAAATCAGAAGAAAGGAAATCAGACGCCATATTATTATTTAACACATGCCAATAACGAGTGGTCTTTTGATCGGTATAAAGCTATTGTTATGGATTTATCAAAGAAAAAAGAATATGGTATTTCCAAAAAGAAAGTACAGAATCTTTTGTATAGTGAAGATATTACAAAAGCAGAGGTGTTACGTGGATTTATCAATCGAAATATCAATGATACAGGTTATGCGGCAAGAGTAGTATTGAACACTGTACAAGGATATTTTCGTGCAAAAGAAATTAATACAAAGGTAAAAGTGATACGGGGAAGCTACACTTATCAGATGCGTGTGAATATGAAACTGGATAAGAACCGTGAAGAAAGTTATGCACACCATGCCGTGGATGCTATGCTGATTGCATTTTCACAATTGGGATATGAAGCGTATCGAAAATTACAGGGCGAATTTATTGATTTTGAGACAGGCGAAATTTTAAATGCGGAAAAATGGAACGCTCAAATGTCAGATGAAATATATGAACAATATCTTTATGGAAAAAAATGGAGCAATATTCGAACCCAGATTACAAAGGCGGAAAAGCAGGTAAAGTATTGGTATCATGTAGATCATAAGTCAAACCGTGGACTTTGCAACCAGACCATTCGCGGAACAAGAACATATGAAGGAAAAACCTATAAAATAAATAAGCTGGATATTCGGACAAAAGAGGGGGCTGCACTTTTTAAAAAGCTTGCATTTAGTGAAAAAGAGAGCGATAGAGAAAAGCTATTGGTTTATAAAAATGATAAAAAAACATATGAGAATCTCATTCAAATCGCTCAGGAGTATTCGGATTCGAACAATCCATTTGTGCAATATGAAAAAGAAACTGGAGATTGTGTGCGAAAATATGCCAAAAACCATAATGGACCGCGTATTGACAAATTAAAATATACAGATGGCGAAGTTGGATCATGCATTGATATTTCACACAAATATGGGTATGAGAAAGGCAGCCAGAAAGTGGTGCTTGAGAGTCTGGTGCCATACCGCATGGATGTTTATTATAAGAAAGAGGAACAGACTTACTATTTGGTCGGAATAAAACAGTCGGATGTAAAATGTGACAATGGGGAGTATGTTATTGACGAAGATGCATATGCAATAAATCTGGTGCGGGAGAAAATGATTCAACCAGGACAAAAGAGAGGCGATTTGGAAGCGCTTGGATTTGAATTTCAATTATCATTTTATAAAAATGATATTATTGAGTATGAGAAGGATGGAGAGATCGTTAGGGAAAGATTTTTATCCAGGACAATGCCTAAGGTGAAAAATTATATTGAGACAAAGCCGATAGACAGAGCAAAATATGAAAAACAAAAACTGGTGGGACTTAGTAAAACGAAAATGATTAGAAAGTACAGAATGGACATTTTGGGAAATTATTATATGTGCAGCAGGGAAAATTTTTCAAAATATTGTTAATAATAGTCGGTATTCGCATCTGTGTTGTGGTTTATATGACAGAAAATTAAGTAACATAGAATATAGAGCATAGAAAAAAGACGTTTCGAAATTCTGCTTCGAAACGTCTTTTTTATTATTCAACACAGACATCGGTCTTCTGTTGGAGTTCCTTTTTGGTACGGTGTTTCCACACCAGATAGGTGACAAGCAGCAGAATACCGGTTGTCAGCCAGGCAGCAGCATCTGCACTGCATACACCCACGTATCCAAAAGGCTTTGTGGCGATCAGGATAACCGCATAACGGCTGAACAGTTCAAGTACACCGCTGAGCATGGGAACCAGACCACGGTCTAAGCCCTGCAGACCATTACGGTATACAAAGATCCATGCCAGAGGCAGCATAAAAATACTTGCAATGTGCAGATACTGCATTGCTGCGTGCAGTGTCTGTTCAGATGGGTTGTGGATGAACCATCCGACCATCGTAGGTCCGGCAAGGCAGCAGAGCAGTGCGGCGGCTCCGGCTGCAAAGAAACATAAATAAAATGCATCTTTCATACCGCGGAAAATGCGGTCATGTTTTCCAGCACCGAGATTCTGTCCGCAGTAGGTGGCCATGGCTGTACCGAGTGTCGGCATGGTCTGGGTGGCGATGTTGCTGACTTTGGAAGCAGCAGTAAAAGCAGCTACCACGCTGGAACCAAACACGTTGACGGCACTTTGCAGGATCATGGTTCCGATTGCTGTGATGGAATAGTTTAAAGCCATCGGAATTCCCACAGACAGCATCCGGCGGATCTCATGAAAATCACAGTAATAATCTTCGCGTGTGGTCCGCAGGATGTCATATTTGCGGAACATGACAATGAAACATAAAACTGCGGAAACCGCCTGCGAGATAACGGTGGCATAAGCGGCACCGGCAGTGCCGAGTTTTACCACAACAATAAGGAAGATGTCCAGAAAAATATTGAGACCGCTGGACAGGATCAAAAAATAAAGTGGTGTCCGGCTGTCACCGATCCCACGTAAAATACCGGATGCTACGTTATATGCCATGGTAGCAAAGATACCGGCAAAGATGACCCGGATGTACCGGTTTGCCAGTGTGAGGATATTTTCCGGAGTATTCAGCCACAGAAGCAGCTGGCGGGAAAACGCAACCGTAGGAACGGTCAGAATCATGGAAATTACAACCGTTAAAAGCAGTGAAAGTGCTACGCAATGACGGAGAAGTTTCATGTCTTTGGCACCGAATGCATGGGATACCATGACACCGAATCCCTGAGCAATTCCGTTGGCGAAACCGAGAACCAGAAACATCAGGCAGCCCGTAGAACCAACGGCGGCCAGTGCATCCTCCCCAAGATACTGGCCTACGATCACGGTGTCTACCATGTTGTAGAACTGCTGGAACAGATTTCCAAGCAGAACCGGAAGGGAAAAAAGAAGAATGATCTTCATTGGATTTCCGATCGTCATGTCTTTTCTCATAGTAAAATCTCCTTTACATCTTATTCATTTGTAATTGTAGTCAAAGAAAGAGACTAACAGTAAGGATAGTCTCTTTTCGTGCGGGCAACAGGACTTGAACCTGCACGGTCTCCCACTAGAACCTAAATCTAGCGCGTCTGCCAATTCCGCCATGCCCGCAAGTTTATGTAGTTTTTGTATCTTTTATTATAGAAGATACTTTACTAACTATAACGACATTGTGTGCAGATGTCAATTACTTTTTGCTTAAAAAAATGACAAAATTATGGGAAAACTACTTGACGAATAGAAAAAAATATTGTACCATATATTACGTGTTTTGCACAAGGGCTTATAGCTCAGCCGGTTAGAGCGCACGCCTGATAAGCGTGAGGTCGGTGGTTCGAGTCCACTTAAGCCCATATCCTACAGGATGTCCGGTATGACCGGACATCTTTTTTGTTTTATTGACAAGAAGACAGTATTATAAATAGGGGTTACAGTTCACAGATTGCCCTGCAAACCGTAACAAATAAGGTACAAAGCATACAATACCCATTTTTTGTATATTGACAAAATATTTTATGAAGGTATAATACGAATTATCATTTGTATGATCCATTGAGGTAAATTGGTACGCAAATAATGTCAAAGGGGGCATGTTTACGTGCTTTTTTTTTGGAACACTTTAACGTGCTACAGAGCTAATGAGGCAATGAGATAATACGATGAAATTACTAAATACTCAATAAGAGGTAGGAGAGAAGAACATGAGTAAATATCTTGTAAAACGTGTATTGTTAGCGATATTATCAATACTCATTGTAAGTGCCATTACGTTTTTCGTAATGAACCTGATTCCTGGTGGACCGTTTAATAAGGAGAAAGCGACCAGCAAGGAAGCACAGCAGGTATTGGAGGAAAGGTACAATCTGGACAAGCCGGTTCCGGAACAGTATGTATTGTATATGAACAATCTGCTGCATGGCGACTGGGGAGTTTCACTTCACAGTGGAAGAAATATCGGAACAGAGATTTCCAGAAAGTTTGCAGTATCTGCAAAATTAGGTGGAGTTGCGGCAATTGTTGCCATTATCATCGGTGTGATACTGGGCAGTATCGCAGCACTTACAAGAAATAAACTGCCGGATCGTCTGATCGTATTTTTCACGACACTGGGTACGGCAATGCCGTCTTTTGTACTGGCAACGCTGCTTTTACTTGTATTTTGTTTAAAACTCGGATGGATTCCGGTATGGTCTTCGAGCAATCCGAATTATCTGCTCCCAATCATTGCACTGGCGGCATATCCGATGGCATATATTACGCGTCTGACAAAGACAAGTATGCTGGATGCGCTAAATCAGGATTATATCCGTACTGCAAGGGCAAAGGGTGTGCATCGGCTCAAAGTTATTTTTAAGCATGCGCTGAAAAATGCCCTGATTCCGGTTGTAACATATGTTGGTCCTATGGTTGCCTATATTCTGACAGGTTCCATGGTTGTGGAGAACATATTTACCATTGGTGGTCTTGGAACCGAATTCGTAACAAGCATTGTCAACCGTGATTACACTATGATTATGGCAATCACGATTTTCCTTGCGGTTCTGATGGTAGTTGCAAATCTTCTTACAGATATTGCATATAAACTGATTGATCCAAGAATCACATTTGAATAATGATGGAGGAAGGAACTTAGAATAATGCAGGGAAATGAAGAATTAAAAAAGCGGCAGATACTGTCCGCACAGATTGATTTAAGTAAATTTAATAAGGGCGATTTTATAAAGGCAACGGAAGAAGAGAAGAAGCAGCAGGATGTCATGGGCGAGTCAACGACATTTTTTAAAGATGGCATGAAACGTCTGAAAAAGAATCCGCTGGCAATGGGAAGTATTGTGATTCTGGTTCTGATTCTGGCACTGATCATTATTGCACCGTTTTTTGTACCATACAGCTATTCGGATATCATTACAGTGGACGGCAAGCGTGACAAGACCGCAGCCAATATGGCACCGTTTGAGTACTCGAAATTAGAGCAGCAGTACATGGATCGTACCGGTGAGAAACTGTTTCCGCATATTTTTGGAACTGATAACTTAAGCCGTGATTACTTTATCCGTGTTATTTACGGCACGAGAGTCAGCCTTTCGGTTGGTGTGATCGCTGCAATCATGGTACTTATCATTGGACTGGTTTATGGTTCGGTTGCGGGATATTTTGGTGGAAAAGTGGATCTGATCATGATGCGTATCGTGGATATTGTGTATTCCTTGCCGGATATGCTCATTATCATTCTGCTTTCGGTTGTGTTTCAGGAACGGTTAAAGCCATTGATTGAGGGAACCATGTTTGAAAAACTCGGAACCAATATGATCTCCATGTTTATTGTGTTTGGATTGCTTTACTGGGTAAGTATGGCGCGTCTGATCCGTGGACAGATTCTTACAATTAAAAATAATGAATATGTACTGGCAGCACGCTGTATCGGTACCAGAAACAGCCGCATCCTGACCCGTCATATTCTGCCAAACTGTTTATCTGTTATCATTATCACGACCGCATTGCAGGTGCCGAGTGCCATCTTTACCGAGAGCTACTTAAGTTTCCTTGGCCTTGGGGTAAGTGCACCGCTGACTTCCCTGGGAAGTCTGGCAAACGATGCGCGTTCAGCAATGCAGTCGTATCCGTACCGTCTGGTAATTCCGGCAGTGCTGATCTGTCTGATCGTACTTGCGCTGAACCTTCTGGGCGATGGATTGAGAGATGCATTTGATTCAAAACTGAATTAAGGAGATAAGCAAATGAGTGAAGAAAATAAATATATATTACAGGTAAAAGATCTTCATACCAGCTTTGCTACGGATGCTGGGGAAGTTCGTGCGGTAAATGGTGTCTCCTTTAATCTGGAACCGGGAAAGACACTGGGAATTGTAGGAGAGTCCGGTTCCGGTAAATCCGTTACTTCTTATTCGATCATGCAGATTCTTGCGGAAACCGGAAAAATTACCGGAGGAGAGGTACTTTATCGCGGCGAGGATATCTCCAAGTGGAACGAAAAGCAGATGCAGAAGTTCCGAGGGGAAAAGTGCTCGATCATTTTCCAGGATCCGATGACAAGCCTGAATCCGGTATTTACGATTGGAAATCAGTTGATGGAGGCAATTCTGCTCCACACAGACAAGGATAAAAAACAGGCGCGTGAGCGCGCCATTGAAATGTTAACACTGGTTGGTGTCAATGAGCCGGAAAGCCGTCTGAAACAGTATCCGCATGAGTTATCCGGTGGTATGCGCCAGCGTGTGATGATTGCCATGGCACTGGTCTGTGAACCGGATATTCTGATCGCAGATGAGCCGACTACGGCACTTGATGTGACCATTCAGGCACAGATCCTTGAACTGATGCAGGATCTGCAGAAGAAGCTCGGTATGGCGATCATCATGGTAACCCATGATCTGGGTGTTATTGCAAGTATGTGTGATGAGATTATTGTCATGTACGGTGGCCGTGTCTGTGAGCGGGGCACAGCGGATGCCATTTTCTATCATCCGGCGCATGAGTACACCAAAGGACTGCTCCGCTCCATCCCAAAGGCAGACAATATGAACGAAAAACTCATCCCAATCGGCGGAACTCCGATCAACCTGCTCCAGATGCCGGAGGGCTGTGCGTTTTGTCCGCGTTGTGAGTCGGCAATGAAGATCTGTTTAAAACAGCAGCCGGCGGAGTTTCGTGTGGGCGAAGACCATCTGGCGAGCTGCTGGATGAATGTAAAAGAAATCTATGAAGCACAGGAGGGCGGCAGCAATGAGCAGTGAAAAGAAAAACAATGATTATCTGCTGGAAGTAGAACATTTGAAGCAGTATTTTCCGGTGCATCAGGGTTTTAGCACCATTCCGCTGAAAGCAGTGGACGATATTTCCTTTGCCATCCGCCCGGGAGAAACACTTGGTCTGGTTGGCGAGTCCGGCTGTGGAAAGACAACAGTAGGCCGTACACTGCTTCGCCTGTATCAGCCGACGGCAGGTAAGATTACGTTTGACGGAAACGTTCTCTTTGACAGTGGAGAACAGTATGACGAAAACGGAAAAATGATCGTTGATGCAAACGGAAAGCCGGTTATGGGCAAAAAAGTAGATGTCAATATGATGCCGTATCGCAAGGAAATGCAGATGGTATTCCAAGACCCGTATTCATCATTAAATCCACGTATGACGGTGGAAGATATTATCGGGGAACCTTTAGATGTGCATAAACTCTACAGAAATAGAAAAGAGCGTCGTGAAAAGATTCTCGATCTGATGGAGCTGGTCGGTCTGAATGCAGAGCATGCCATGCGTTATGCGCATGAGTTTTCCGGTGGACAGCGCCAGCGTATCGGAATTGCCCGTGCACTTGCGGTAAATCCGAAATTTATTGTCTGTGATGAGGCGGTATCTGCACTGGATGTTTCCATTCAGGCGCAGGTTGTCAATATGTTTGAGGAATTACAGGAAAAACTTGGAGTTGCCTATCTGTTTATCGCACATGATCTGCTGGTTGTACATCATATTTCCGACCGGATTGCAGTTATGTATCTGGGAAAGATGATGGAAATTGCGGATGCAGATGAGTTAAATGCAAATCCGATACATCCATATACACTGAGTCTGCTGTCCGCAGTTCCGATTCCGGATCCGGAGACAGCAAGAAAAAGTCATAGAATCGTGCTGGAGGGGGATGTTCCGAGTCCGCTGAAAATGCCAACCGGATGTCCATTCCGTACAAGATGTAAGTATGCAACGGAAAAATGCGGTCAGGAGATGCCGCAGCTGACCGACAGGGGGAATGGTCATATGGTTGCATGCTGGAATAAATAAGGTTTTTTCCCGCAAGGGTGAAACATATAAATAATTTTCAGGAGGAACAATTATGAAGAAGAAACTTGTATCAATCATGCTGGTTGCTGCAATGGCTCTTAGCGTAGTTGCATGTGGTTCATCAAAAGGAAACTCTGCAAAGACGGACGGAACCGAAGCAATGGCTTCCAGTGTAAGTAAAACACCGGACAACCAGATAAGCATTAACCTTGCTTCCGAGCCACAATCCATCGATCCGGCACTGAACTCTGCCGTAGATGGTGGATGTATGATCGTGAATTCTTTCGCGGGTCTTTATACCTACGACAAGGACGGCAAGCTGATTCCGCAGCTGGCATCTGATATGCCGGAAGTATCCGATGATGAAACTGTTTATACGGTAAAGATGATAAAATCCCAGTGGAGCAACGGGGAAGAGGTAACAGCAAACGACTTCGTATACAGCTGGAACCGTGCTGCGGATGAAAAAACAGCAGCTGATTATGCGTATCTGTTTGATATTATTGCAAGAAATGATGACGGCTCACTTGCTGTAGAGGCAACTGATGATTATACGTTAAAAATTACACTGACCAATCCATGCCCGTATTTCAATGACCTGATGGCATTTCCTACTTATTTCCCGGTATACCAGAAGGATGTGGAAAAAGCGGATCCTGATGGAAAGAATCCGGGTAAGTGGTGTCAGGAGGCTGGCTTTGTATCAAACGGTGCTTATACATTAAAATCATGGAAGCACAACGAGAGCATGGTTTATGTAAAGAATCCGAAGTATTACGATGCAGACAATGTAACTATGGATGAGATCCACATCATGCTGAGTGCAGATGATACTGCAACCTATGCAGCATACAATAGTGGAGACCTTGACTTTGTAGATACCGTTCCAAACGATGAGATTTCAACATTAAATGGAAAGAACTCTGATTTCCATATCATTCCAAACCTTGGAACTTATTATGTTGGTTTTAACGTAAACGACCCGATTTTTGACGGAAAGACCGTAGAGCAGGCAGCATCTATGCGTAAAGCAATGAACCTGCTGATTGATCGTGAGTTTATCGTGGAGAATGTAGGACAGACCGGACAGATTGCTGCAGATTCTTTTGTACCGGCAGGTATGTCAGACGGTAACGGCGGAGTATTCAAGACCGATGATACAAGCTACTATGATGCAGACAAGACAGGTACAGACCAGGTAGAGGAAGCAAAGAAGCTGCTGGAAAGTGCCGGTTATACATTTACGGATAACGGAGATGGTTCATACAAGTGTGATCCGGCAATTTCCATGACGTTCCTGACCAACGATGACAGTACGCATATTGCAGTCGGGGAGTCCCTGCAGCAGGATTTCGCACTGCTGGGGATCAATATGGAGATTAAGTCGGAAGACTGGAATGTATTTATTGAAGACCGTAAGTCCGGCAACTTTACCATCGCCCGTGAGGGATGGCTGGCAGATTACAACGACCCGATCAATATGTTAGAACTCTTTACAACGGATTCTGGTAACAATGATATGCAGCTTGGAAAGGGTGACAAGCCTTCCGATTCTGCACCGGACTGGACGGATTATAACAAGCTGATCAAAGAGATCCGTACAACTGCTGATTTCTCCAAGCGTGTGGATCTGATGCATCAGGCAGAGGATATGCTGATGGATACCGGTGCCGTAATGCCGATTTACTACTACAATGATATTTATATGTTAAAGTCAAATATCAAGGGCATTTACTCTACCATCTATGGTATGAAGTACTTTATGTATGCAACAAAAGACAAATAAAATCATCCGGATACAACCGCGATGAGAAACATGAAAACTCCGGGAAAGGCTCCCGGAGTTTTTGTGTTTTGTTAATACAGATTTTTTTTCTCGTGTGACCATTTTTCCGGATGATCCTCATACTGTGCGTTAATCCAGTCAACGACCTGCTGCTTGCCTTCGTTTGTAAAGGGCGCAGTAAAATCCGTTTTGAGGGAATCATCCGTCAGGGAAAAGATAAGAGGACCGGGCCAGACCCATGCATGAAAAAAGGCGTCCCCTTCCTCGGGGGCTTCCCGTCTGATCAGAAAACGCATGCCGTTGATCCAGCCGGTATAGCTCGTTTTTTTGTAATAATTTAAGTTTAATACTTCGTCAGAGGTTAACATAGTATCTCCCAGTTTCATTATTTTGTAATAATTGTAACACATTTCCATTAATTTTGGTATAATGTCTGTTAGAGTGTTTGAACGAAGGTGAAAAAATATGTTTGGGAGAAATGATTTTGTTGAAAATGTAAAATCTGCACTGGCAGCAGTGGATTGTGATATGGGGGCATTTCGCAGCTGGCAGAAAATGTATGACAAGCTGAAAAAGAAAAAAAGTGAGCAGGAGGACCGCTACCGGCGATGCAGAGAGCAGACAAAGCGTGTGCAGGAAGATGCACAGTTGATGGAACATATGCTTACCACTGCGCAATCGGTAGATGGAAAGGAATTCGGCAGACTTTTAAAAGATCTTCGTCAGATGCAGAACAGTTTTGATCATGAATTTCTGGTCAGCAAAGAAGATCAGGAGTTTCATTCCACGTACGATACGATTCTGCGGCTGGGAACGAAAGCGTTGAATGCCCCGGATCAGAAACTTCTGCTGCAGAGTGAAATTGAAAATCTGCTCGCGCTTCTTAAGGAAAATCTGGAAAAAGAGGAACCGGAGATTGCGGCACTTACATTTTATTATCAGTTTGGATCGGATCAGGAACTCGCGCAGCTGCCGCCGGCGGAGAAGCTGTCGAAGATTACATATTTATATGAATGTGAGTTCCGGCGACCGATTCTGCGGCTTTTGGAATCTGGTATTTCTAGTGCCAGGCAGCAGAAACGTACATATGAAACTGCAACAGACCGTGGCAGCAGGAAAAAATATGAAACGCTGCAGGTCTTTTTGGACGGGCAGCCCGAACATATTTTAGAACAAATGATGGAAGAATAAAAAGACAGGAGGATACTATGGAACGCAGACCGTTGCCGGGAGAAAAATACCGGCATTTTAAAAATAAACTGTATCAGGTGATTACCATTGCAAAACATTCCGAAACGGGAGAGGAACTGGTGATTTATCAGGCGTTATATGGAAGTTTTGGCGTGTATGCAAGACCGCTTTCCATGTTTGTGAGTGAAGTGGATCATGTCAGGTATCCGGATGTACATCAGAAATACCGGTTTGAGCGTGTGGATGAGTCGATGGAAGAAACCGGGAAAAACGCAGAACCAAAGGCAGAGACGGCGCAGCCTGTTATGCAGAAAGCAACAGCGGAAAATGCCGTGACGCCGGACCAGACACAACCGGAGGTGGAACCGAAACTCATAGAGTTTCTGGAGGCAGACAGTTTTGATGAAAAATATAATATTCTGACGTCCATGAGGGATGTTATTACAGACAGTATGATCGATACGATGGCGGTTGTGATGGATACGGTGATTCCGGAGGGAGATCTGGATAAGAGATATGATGATTTAAGGTATGTGATCCGGACCAGACAACAGTATGAATTTGCCAACCGGCTGCGTTGATTAACGCAGTCCGTGCCGGCTTAAATAGCTGTTGTGATATTTTCCGGAATTTGTCACGTCTTCTCCAAACCAGTCCGGGGCGGTGAACTTATCAGCTTCTTCGACCGAATCAAATTCCACTTCCACCAGAGTCAGCGGAGCGAGGTCTTTTTCAAAGATATCGAGTTCTGCGGTCAGATGCTCGTTTAAAGGAATCAGATAGCGGGTTTTGGCAATTAAAAGCCCGTCAATTTTCGGAAGCAGATGCCCGTAGGACTCTTTGGTGAGAGGAAGATTGTATTCTTCCCGCACCATAAGCCCATCGCCCTTGTAGGTGAGATAATAATCGTCGTTGGAGCGGCGGATGCGTACGACCGGTTCAGTGCACAGGTAACCCTGTGCTATTTTTTTACTTTCATACTGATCCAGATGATCCGGTAATGTTTTTACAAGATATTTTCGTTCGATTTCCATATGATTTTCCTTTATTTAAAATAAGTCAGCAGTTTCTGTACGGCAATGCTCTGCGGTTTTCCACTGTCTTCCACAATGGTGATCTGGCGCTCCGGAATTTCTTCTTCGAGTTCGATCTCGAAAACCTCTTTGTGCTCAATGGCCGGTCTTGCAATGCCTTCCGGACAGAATCCGATGCCAAGATTACAGCGGACCATCGGAAGAATCTGGTCTGTGGTAGCAACTTCCATATCCGGAGAAAACCGAAGGTGGTTTTCGTAGAAAAACCGGACATACAGATCATTGGTTCCGGTGCCGGCAGAAAGGGAAACAAAGGAAAAATCCGCAAGTTCCTTTAAACTGCGTTTGCGGCTTGCAGTTGTTTTATAGGCACTTCCTCCGATCAGAATGTCGTGATAGCTGCGAAGTGCGGTTTTTCGCAGAGGCTTTCGGATTTCCAAAGGAGAGGTGACCATGGCGATATCAACAAGTCCTTTTTCTAAGGCATCAATGGCCTGCGGGGTGGAATGATTGGAAATTTTCAGACGGACATGTGGATAATCTTTATGAAATTCCTGCAGTTTGTCTAAAAGGTACAGACGCATGGCGGTTTCGCTGATGCCGATATTGATCTGCCCGCTTTCGAGGCTCTTGTTTTTGATAATTTCTTTTTCTCCATAGGTGAGCTGTTCAATTGCAATGGCAACGTGGCGGAACAGGTGCTCGCCCTCGGTTGTCAGCTGAATCCCTTTGTGAGAACGGATCAGCAGTTTGCAGTCAAGCTCATTTTCCAGAATATTCATACAGCGGGTGATGTTGGGCTGGTTACTTCCGAGCATTTCTGCCGCGTTGGAAAAGCTTTTATAACGGGCAACATAATAGAAAATGCGGTAATAATCTAAAGTCATGATATTCCCTCCTCATAAACTATCGAAAGTATAATACAAAAATGGCAGGTGAGTCAAATGGAAATCCTCCGATTGTGTGCTTGTCGTTTTTGTAAGAAATTGCTACAATAGATCATAGCAATTACCGAAAAGGAGAATGATAAATATGAGCAGAATTGGAATTTTTATTGCAGACGGATGTGAAGAAGTAGAAGCACTGACGGTTGTGGATATTGTGCGCCGTGCAAAACTTGAAATTGACATGATTTCCATCAACGGAACAAAGCAGGTGACCAGTTCCCGCAATGTGACATTTATGACAGACACGACAAAAGAGGAGGCTGACTTTTCCGCTTATGACGGGATCATTCTGCCGGGCGGTATGCCGGGAACGGTTCATCTGGGAGAAGATGATACGGTCAGTCAGGTGATCCGTGAGTTTGCAAAAGAAGGAAAACTTGTTGCGGCAATCTGCGCAGCACCGAGTGTGCTGGGACAGGCCGGAATTTTAAATGGGAAGAAAGCTGCGTGTCATCCGGGATTTGAAGAAAAACTGACCGGAGCAGAAGTATTCTTTTCCCCGGTAGTATGTGATGGAAATGTGATTACAAGCCGCGGCATGGGAACTGCCGTACCGTTTGGTCTTGCAGTTGCCCGTTATTTTACCGATGATGCAACTATAGAACATGTAAAAGCCGGACTTGTATACGCATAAACAGGTTCCAGAAATTGTCAGCTTTTTGTTCTCATAATTCCTCTGGTTCTGGTCACACTATACTCAGGCACATGAGAACAGCAAGTTGACCCCAAAAGCCGACCTGCCTTCTTGTGTGCAGGCCGGCTTTTTTATGCAGGCATATAAAATACAGGAGGTGAAGAACTATGGCAGGTAACAACAATTCATCAAGCGGTACAAACCGTATGGCAGTACCGGAGGCAAAGGACGCAATGAAGCGTTTTAAGGAAGAGGTTGCAAGCGAGCTTGGAGTACCTTTAAAAGATGGATACAATGGGGATCTGACTTCCAAACAGGCAGGTTCTATTGGTGGAGAAATGGTCAAGAAGATGATCATGAAGCAGGAAGAACAGATGAAATAAGGACTTTCTGCCGGAAAACAAAACAGCGTATGGCTTTTGACAGGCCATACGCTGTTTTTATTATAGGAAATAAAAAAACACTTGGCAAATATGTATTTCGTATGCTATAATGCTTAAATGACTGTGGTGGTCGTAGTATGCCTGTTTGTACCATCACGGAAAAATAGATCGTACATGGAATTGATATATATAAGGAGGAAACAATTAAGATGAGTGTACAGGTTGAAAATTTAGAGAAGAATATGGCGAAACTTACCATCGAGGTTTCAGCAGAGGATCTGGAGAAAGCACTTGAGTCAGCTTACCAGAAGCAGAAGAAGCAGATCAGTGTTCCGGGATTCCGTAAAGGAAAAGTTCCGAGAGCCATGATCGAGAAGATGTATGGAGTTGACGTATTCTATGAGGATGCAGCAAACGCTCTGATGCAGCAGAATTATGCAGCAGCTGTTGACGAAAGCGGAATTGATATTGTGTCACGTCCGACCGTTGACGTTGTACAGATTGAAAAGGGCAAGCCTTTTATTTTCACAGCTGAAGTTGCTGTAAAGCCTGAAGTTACACTTGGCAAATACATGGGAGTGACCGTTACAAAGATCGATACTTCTGTATCCGATGAAGAAGTAGACGAAGCTCTGGAAAAAGAACGCAATAACAATGCAAGAACCATCAATGTAACAGACAGACCGGTTGCACAGGGAGATACCGCTGTGATCGATTTTGAAGGATTTGTAGACGGTGTTGCATTTGAGGGCGGTAAGGGAGAAAATCATTCATTAGAGATCGGTTCCCACACCTTTATTGATACATTTGAGGATCAGCTGGTTGGAAAGAATGTTGGCGATGAAGTAGATGTAAATGTTACTTTCCCGGAGCAGTATCAGGCTGCTGATCTGGCAGGAAAGCCGGCTACATTCAAGGTTAAGATCAACGAGATCAAAGCAAAGGAACTTCCGGAGCTTGATGATGAGTTCGCAAAGGATGTATCTGAGTTTGATACATTAGCTGAGTACAAGGAAAGCTTAAAGAAAGACTTGGAGAAGAAGAAACAGGATGAAGCAAAGCGTACAAAAGAAGACGAAGCCATCCAGAAGATCATTGACAAGTCAAAGATGGAGATTCCGGAGGCAATGATCGATACACAGTGTGAGACAATGATCGAGGAATTCGCTCAGAGAATCGCACAGAGCGGTCTTTCCATGGATCAGTACTTACAGTTCTCCGGTCTTACCGTAGACGGATTAAAGGAGCAGGTTCGTCCGGAAGCTCTTACCCGTATCCAGAGCAGTCTCGTATTAGAGCAGATCGCTAAGGAAGAAAACATCGAAGTATCTGATGCAGATGTAGATGCAGAGATCGAGAAGATGGCAAAGAATTACGGTATGGAAGCTGATAAGCTCAAAGAGTACATGGGCGAAGGCGAGAAAGAATCCATGAAGAGAGAACTTGCCATCACAAAGGCAGTTGAACTGATCATGGACAACATCAAAGAAAGAGCAAAGGCTAAGACAAAGAAAGAAAAAGAAGCTGAGGCAGAAGCAGAGGCTTAATATTGAAAACTACGACAGAGAAGGACTGGTCTGGGAGAATACCAGACCGGTCTTTTGTTCATTGAGGTGCATCGCAGGATGCATGTAATAAATACAGGAGGCGATTTTTCTATGAGTTTAGTACCTTATGTCATTGAACAGACCAGCAGGGGCGAGAGAAATTATGATATTTATTCCCGTCTGTTAAAAGACAGAATTATCTTTTTAGGGGAAGAAGTAAATGAGACAACCGCAAGTCTTGTTGTTGCACAGCTTCTGTTTCTGGAATCGGAAGATCCGAACAAGGATATTCAGTTATATATCAATTCTCCGGGTGGAATGGTTACTGCCGGTATGGCAATTTATGACACCATGCAGTATATCAAATGTGATGTATCAACCATCTGTATCGGACTGGCAGCCAGCATGGGTGCGTTTCTTCTGGCTGGTGGTACAAAGGGAAAACGTTTTGCACTCCCTAATTCAGAAATCATGATTCATCAGCCTTCCGGTGGTGCAAAAGGACAGGCAACAGAGATTCAGATTGCGGCAGAGAATATTTTAAAGACAAAGAAACGTTTGAATGAAATTCTTGCTGCAAACACCGGTAAGCCATATGAGACAATTGCAGCAGATACGGAACGTGACAATTATATGTCCGCGCAGGAAGCTGCAGATTACGGCTTGATCGATGGAGTGATCACGAATAGATAGTTATGTGGAAACCTCCGGTCATTGCCGGAGGTATTTTTCATTTATAGGAGTAAATAAATTATGGCAGGAAAGAATGATGGCAAAATCCGCTGCTCTTTTTGCGGAAAAACACAGGATCAGGTCGGAAGAATGATTTCAGGTCCAAATGGTGCATTTATCTGTGATGAGTGTGTAGATATCTGCGCAGAGATCATCGAGGAAGAGAATCTGGAAGAAAAAGCTCCGGCTTCTGCAAAGGAAGAAATCAATCTGATTAAACCGGAAGAAATGAAAGCGTTTCTGGACGATTATGTAATCGGGCAGGATCAGGCAAAAAAGGTACTTTCGGTTGCGGTATACAATCATTATAAGAGAGTGCTTGCAGATCAGGAAAATGATGTGGAACTTCAGAAAAGCAATATTCTGATGCTGGGACCGACCGGTTCCGGAAAGACGCTTCTGGCGCAGACACTTGCCCGTGTACTTAATGTACCGTTTGCAATTGCAGATGCCACGACACTGACAGAGGCCGGTTATGTGGGAGAGGATGTAGAGAACATTCTTTTGAAGCTGATTCAGGCTGCAGATTATGATGTGGAGCGTGCACAGCACGGCATTATCTATATTGACGAGATCGATAAGATCACAAAGAAATCGGAGAATGTATCCATCACGAGAGACGTATCCGGAGAGGGTGTTCAGCAGGCATTACTTAAGATTCTGGAAGGAACGGTTGCATCGGTTCCGCCACAGGGAGGACGTAAACATCCGCAGCAGGAACTGATTCCGATTGATACGACAAATATTCTGTTTATTTGCGGCGGAGCATTTGATGGTCTGGAGAAAATTGTAGAGGCACGTATGGACGCTTCTGCGATCGGATTTAATGCAGAGGTGAAGTCAAAGTCTGACATCAATGTGGGGGATGCATTTAAGCGTGCACTGCCACAGGATTTTGTGAAGTTTGGACTGATTCCGGAGTTTATCGGACGTGTGCCGATTACCGTATCTTTAGATTCGCTGGATCGCGACGCATTGATCCGTATTTTAAAAGAGCCAAAGAATTCTCTGATCAAACAGTATACCAGACTTCTGGAACTGGATGGGGTAGGACTGGAATTTGAGGACAGCGCAATCGAAGCAATTGCAGATAAGGCATTAGAGCGCAAAACCGGAGCGCGTGGACTGCGTGCCATCATGGAAGCGGTAATGCTGGATCTGATGTATCGTGTCCCATCGGATGATTCCATCAGCAAGTGTGTGGTAGATAAAAAGATGGTGGAAAACAATCTTGCTTTAGATGGAGAAGAGATTCTTGGAATTGAGCAGGACCCGAAGAAAGAAGTAAAAGAAGAACTTGCTTCATAAAAAGACCGGATGCGTCTGGAAATATAGGAGCAGATACAAGTGGAAGATAAAATATTGACAATTCCGGCAGTGGCACTGCGGGGAATGACGATTTTGCCGGGCATGGTGGCTCATTTTGATATCAGCAGGGACAAATCCCTGCGTGCTGTCGAGGAAGCCATGAAAGGAGACCAGAAGCTTTTTATCGTCACACAAAAAGATACAGAGAAAGAAGATCCTCAGGGAGAAGATCTGTATGAAGTGGGGCTTCTGGCTGTGGTTCGTCAGGTCGTAAAATTACAGAAAAATATTATGCGTGTACTGATCGAAGGAATCGGGCGCGCAGAGATATATGAATATACACAGACAGCCGATTATATGCAAGCGCGTGTCATCGTGTATGATCAGGAAGACGATGAACAGCTTCCGGAGCAGGCAAAGTCTGCAATGCTTTTGAGTGTGCAGGAAACGTTTGCAAAATATGCAAGAGTACATGGCAAAATCGGGCAGGATGTGATGCGCCAGGTTCAGGAAGAGACGGATCTTTTAAAACTTCTTGATTATGTGGGAAACAGCCTTGTAATCAGTTATAAAAAGAAACAGAAACTGTTAGAGGCTGTCACGCTGACAGCACGTTATGAGGCGGTGCTTTCTTCTTTGCTGCAGGAGACAGAGATTCTGGCTTTAAAGCGTGATTTCCAGAAAAAAGTGCAGGAACATGTGGATAAAAACCAGAAAGATTACCTGCTTCGGGAGCAGATGCAGGTAATCCGGGAAGAGCTGGGAGAATCCAATACAGAAACCGATGCACAGGAGTATGAAAAGAAACTGCAGGAACTTCAGGCTTCCGGGGAAGTGAAAGCAAGAATTCATAAGGAGATTGAGCGTTTTCAGGGAATTTCAGGAAATTCATCCGAGAGTACGGTAAGCCGTGGTTATATCGAAACCTTACTGGAACTTCCGTGGGATGCAGTATCGGAGGATAACAAAGACTTAAAGCATGCGCAGAAGATTCTGGATGAGGATCATTACGGTCTCGAAAAGGTAAAGGAACGTATTCTGGAATTTCTTGCAGTCCGTAATCTGACCGGAAAGGGAGAGAGCCCGATTATTTGTCTGGTGGGGCCTCCGGGAACCGGAAAAACCAGCATTGCGCGTTCGATTGCCCGTGCGCTGGATAAAAAATATGTTCGTATTTCACTCGGAGGTGTGCGGGATGAAGCGGAGATCCGCGGACACCGCAGAACCTATGTGGGAGCAATGCCGGGAAGAATCGTCAATGGACTGCGGATGGCGGGAGTCAAAAATCCACTGATGCTGCTGGATGAAATTGACAAGATGAGCAGCGATTATAAGGGAGATACAGCTTCTGCCATGCTGGAAGTGCTTGACTCGGAACAGAATCATAAATTCCGGGATCACTATGTAGAGCTTCCGGTGGATCTGTCCGAGGTACTGTTTATTGCAAGTGCCAATTCCATGCAGGATATTCCGGGACCGCTTCTGGATCGTATGGAAATTATAGAAGTCAGCAGTTATACGGAAAACGAAAAGTTCCATATTGCAAAGGATCATCTGCTGGCGAAACAGTTTGAAAAAAACGGAGTTGCAGATGGCAAACTAAAGATTACGGACAAAGCGCTGCGAATGGTGATTTCTTCTTATACCAGAGAAGCAGGTGTACGTTCTCTCGAACGGCAGATCGGAGAAATCTGCCGCAAAGCAGCCCGCAGAATCTACGAGGGCGATGAGAAAATGATTCGTGTAACCGGCACAAATCTGGAAGATTTTCTCGGAAAACTGAAATATCGTCCGGAGAAGAAAAACAAAAAGAATGAAGTAGGCATTGTGCGCGGTCTGGCATGGACCAGTGTGGGTGGTGTAACTTTAGAGATTGAGGTGAATCTGATGCCGGGCAAGGGCAGTGTGGTGTTGACGGGAAAACTCGGAGACGTCATGAAAGAGTCTGCACAGACCGGAATCAGTTATATTCGGTCCATCAGTGAAGATTACCATATTGATCCGGAATTTTTCCAGAAACATGACATCCATATCCATGTTCCGGAAGGTGCGGTTCCAAAAGACGGACCGTCTGCCGGAATTACCATGGCAACCGCAATTCTTTCTGCGGTCACCGGGAAGCCGGTACGGGCAGATGTTGCCATGACAGGGGAAATTACACTGCGCGGACGTGTACTTCCGATTGGCGGATTAAAAGAGAAATTGCTTGCGGCAAAGAATGCCGGAATGAAGACGGTTTGTATTCCAAAAGAGAATGAACAGGATCTTGCCGAAATTTCGGAAGAGATCGTTGGAGATATGGAGATCATACCGGTAGAACATATGGATCAGGTAATTAAGGCTGCATTTGTATAATGCAGCCCAAATTCTTTTTGCAGGAGAATAAATATGATTATCAAAAATGTGAATTTGGAGACAGTTTGTGGAATTACAAGTGCGATTCCGGACAACCTATTGGATGAAGTGGCTTTTGCCGGAAAATCCAATGTGGGAAAGTCATCGCTGATCAATGCGCTGATGAACCGGAAATCGCTTGCGCGTACTTCTTCCCAGCCGGGAAAAACGCAGACCATAAATTTTTACAATGTCAATGAGGCAATGTATCTGGTGGACTTGCCGGGATACGGATACGCAAATGCAAATATTGAGATTAAGGCGAAATGGGGACAGATGATCGAAAATTATCTGCATACATCCAAACGGCTGAAAGCAGTTTTTCTTCTGATTGATATCCGTCATGAACCGTCGGAAAATGATCAGATGATGTATGAGTGGATGGTTCATCAGGGATTTGCGCCAATCATCATTGCAACAAAATCGGACAAATTAAAAAAGATGCAAATCCTGCAACATGTGCAAATGATAAAGGATATCCTGCAAGTAGAGCCGGGAACGATCGTTATTCCGTTTTCTGCGGAGTCAAAACAGGGCCGGGAAGAAATCTGGCAGATTGTAGAATCCGTTATTGAACTTCCGCAAGGGTACATCGAGGCGGAAAATGCCAAAAGAGAGGCAAAACAAAAGCAGCCGGCACCGCAGGAACCGAAGAAAAAAGAACGCTGGAAAAAGACAGACCGCCCGGTAGCCAAAAAGACACTTCGAAAAGAACAGAAAAAGAAAGTGAAAAAAAAGTAGAATGAAGAAAAAGTATTTGTATACTGCAATCATGCTTTTTGCCATTCTGGTGGCAGGAATGGGACTGACCGGATGGTACGTCAGCCAGACACAGGAACAGACGGATGGACAGGAACTGACGGTTGTGACTTCCTTTTATCCAATGTATATTGCGGCTGAGAATGTAATCGGGGATGCAGACGGAGTGCGTCTGGAAAATTTAAGTGAGCCGCAAACCGGCTGCCTGCATGATTTCCAGCTGACACCGGAAGATATGAAGTTACTCAGTACGGCGGATGTGTTTATCATCAATGGTGGTGGAATTGAAAGCTTTATGAAGGAAGTTGCAGAGGCTTACCCGAATCTGAAAATTATAGAAGCTTGTGAGAATATTTCTTTGCTCTCCGGGGAGGAGGACGATACACATCATCATGAGGGGGAAACAGAAGAAGAACATGCCCATGGGGATGTCAATGCCCACGCATGGATGAGCGTTTCTGCTTATGAGACACAGGTACAGACGATTGCCGATGGATTATCTGGAGCAGATCCGGAAAGAAGCAGTGCCTATCAGAATGGGGCAAAGGCATATCTGGAAAAACTGGACGGACTGAAAAAACGTCAGGAGAAATTAAAACAGGAAATTTCCGGTCAGTCGGTGATTCTGTTTCATGAAGCATATGCCTATGTCGCTGTGGACTATGGACTGCAGGTAAACTATCTGCTGGATCTCGATGAGGAACGGCAGGTCAGCGCAGGAGAAGTATCGGATGTGCTTTCTGCTGTCCGCAAGGGGCATGTAAAATACATTCTTGCAGAAGAACTGTATGGAAAGAGTATGGGAGATACGATCCGGAAAGAGTCCGATGCAAAGGTATTATATCTGGACCCGCTGAATCGCGGAACTTACGAAAAAGACAGTTATATTAACGGTATGAAAAAAAACATGGAGATACTTGAGGAGGCATTTTATGCGAAAGATCATTAGTCCGTGTGGATTTCACTGCATCAAGGTGAATCATCTGGGGGTGTGGTTCAGTGAGCAGGAAATCTTAAAAGATGTGAATCTTCATATGCACTGTGGATCGCTGAATGCGATTATCGGAAAAAACGGTGCCGGAAAATCGACATTGATCCGTGCCATGCTGGGGGACATCCCGCATACGGGAGATATTGAGTTTCGGGATACCAAAGACGGACGGATGCAGAATTTAAAAATCGGATATGTCCCGCAATCGATTAACATCGAAAAAAATACACCGGTCAGTGTCTATGACCTGCTGGCAAGCTATGAGTCGAGATATCCGGTGTTTCTGCCGAAAAAACGGAAATTATATGAAAAGATCAAAAAACATCTGCGCATTTTTGAGGCAGAAGAACTGATCGACAAACAGGTTTGTAATCTGTCCGGAGGACAGCTGCAGAGAGTGCTTCTTGCACTGGCGGTGATGGATGAGCCGAATCTGCTGCTTTTGGATGAGCCGGTATCCGGAATTGACCAGAATGGCATGGAACTTTTTTTTAAAACGATGGATTATCTGAAAAAACATTATGACCTTGCGATTATTCTGATCTCACATGATCTGGATTACGTGGCAAGATATGCGGATCATGTAGTGCTTCTGGACAAGACGGTCCTCAGGCAGGGAACGGTAAAAGAAGTATACGAAAGTTCCGAATTTGAACGGATTTTTTCTGCGGGAAAAGAAGAGACATGGATAAAGGAGGATGAGACAAATGATTGATTGGACCTCCTGGATGGATTATGGTTTTATGAAGATGGCATTGGCCGCAATACTGATCATTACACCACTGTTTGGGCTGATGGGAACCATGATTGTCAATAAAAAAATGGCATATTTTTCGGATGCCCTGGGGCATTCCGCACTGACGGGAATTGCTGTAGGAGTGGTATGCGGAATTCCGGATACGAATATTTCCATGGTGATTTTTGCAGTTGTATTCGCGCTGCTGTTAAACAAAATCGGAAGCAGAAGTACCGTATCAACCGATACGATTATTTCGGTTTTTTCCTCCTGTTCGGTTGCGATTGGTCTGGCAATTCTGTCAAAAGGCGGAAATTTCAGTAAATATTCAAGTCTTTTAGTCGGGGATGTTCTGAGCATTACAAAAAAGGAAATCGGGTATCTTGTTATTATTTTTATCGTTACGATTTTGTTCTGGATCACCTGTTTTAACTGGCTGAATGCCATCTGTATTCACCGGGCACTGGCAAAGAGCAAGCGGATTCCGGTACAACTGATGGATTATGTTTTTGCGGTACTTGTAGCACTGATTGTCATGCTTTCCATCAAGTGGGTAGGTATTCTGATCATCAATGCATTGCTGATCCTTCCGGCGGCATCGAGCAGAAATCTGTCGGTAAATATGCGGGAATACCATGTCTTTTCGATAATTTTTTCCGTTTTCTCTGGCGTCATGGGGCTGATTCTGTCTTATTATACAAACGTTGCAACCGGCCCAATGATTGTAATTATCGCATCTGTGATCTATTTTGTGACTTATTTTTTCGGAAGAAAGTGGAAAGAATAACAGGGAGAATAGAATTTGACCGATTGTATTTTTTGTAGTACAATCGGTGTATACAAAATACTGAGGAAATACAAATGGATGAAATAACACTCAAAGCACTTGCAAAAATAAATCTGGGACTGGATGTGGTCCGGCGCAGGGAAGATGGATATCATGAAGTGCGCATGATCATGCAGACCATTCATCTGTACGATCTTCTGGAGATTCAAAAGATCCGGGAGCCGGGGATACAGATTGTTTCCAACCTCTCTTTTTTGCCGGTAAATGAAAATAATCTGGTCTATAAAGCGGCACGGCTGTTACAGGAAGAGTTTGCGCTTACAGATGGAATTTCCGTAAAACTGACAAAGAGAATTCCGGTAGCGGCGGGGATGGCAGGAGGAAGCACGGATGCTGCCGCCATGCTGTATGCGATGAATCAGTTGTATGATCTGGGATTGTCCCGCAGGGAACTGATGAAGCGTGGGGTACAGATCGGGGCAGATGTTCCTTACTGTCTTATGCGTGGAACGGCACTGGCAGAAGGAATCGGGGAAAAACTGACACAGCTTCCGCCGATGATCAAATGTCCGGTGCTGATTGCAAAACCATCCATTTCGGTATCGACCAGATTTGTATATCAGAACCTGAAGCTGGATGAACAGACGAACCATCCGGATATTGATGCACTGATGAAAGATATCCGGGAGAAAGATTTTGACGGTGTCTGTGCACATATGGGAAATGTACTGGAATCGGTTACGATACCAAACTATCCGGTAATTGCAGAGATCAAACAGCAGATGATGCGTTCGGGTGCAAAAGCTTCCATGATGAGCGGAAGCGGTCCTACCGTATTCGGTCTTTTTGAAGATGGAGAAACGGCAAAGCGTGCGCTGCGGGAAATGAAACGCTCCGGTCTTGCAAAACAGGTATATCTGACCACGATCTACAACAACAGGAGAAAGTAATAATTCACACAAACAGAAATGGAGACGATAACATGACAGATGATCTGACGCTCAATATGGACGCATATCTGCCACTGAGAGATGTTGTATTTAATACGTTAAGAGAGGCAATTTTAAAAGGAGATCTCAAACCGGGAGAGCGGCTTATGGAGTTACAGCTGGCAGCAAAGCTTGGGGTGAGCCGTACACCGATCCGTGAAGCCATCCGTATGCTCGAGCAGGAGGGACTTGCTGTAACCATGCCACGCAAAGGGGCAGAGGTTGCAAAGATGACGCTCAAAGATATGGAAGACGTTCTGGAAATCCGGGAGGCACTGGATGAACTTGCCGTAAAGATTGCATGTGATAAGATTTCGGAGAAAGAGCTGCAAAAACTTTTAGAAGTCAAAGATCAGTTTGAAAACAGTACAAAGACCGGAGATGTGAAAATGATTGCCGAGATGGATGTAAAATTCCACGATGTTATTTTTGAATCAACGGGAAATCCGAAACTCGTGACGTTATTGAACAATCTGCGGGAGCAGATCTACCGATACCGTGTGGAATATATCAAAAATCCGGACAATTATCCGGTATTGATCGCAGAACATAATGCGATTGCGGAGGGACTGAAAAACAGGGATAAAGAAGCGGCAACGCTTGCCATGCACAAGCATGTAAAAAACCAGGCAGTGGCGGTAAAGAGCGTAATCCAGTGTCAGGATGAAACAGAAAGTGAATAGTTTATGTAACAGATGGAAATAGTAAGGACAGATACCTTTTGGTGTCTGTTCTTTTTTCATATAAAGAGAGACAGGAATGTAAAAATGGGGCATACAAAAATTTCAACAGATATTGAACAAAACATCAGACAGTTCCAGCAGCTGTTCGCAGACAGTGCAGATATTAAAATGAAGGAAATGCGTCTGGGAAAAGGAAAAAGAAGACGCTGTTTTCTGGCATATATTGAGGTGGCAGTCAGCAATATGCTGCTGGAAACGACGGCTTTGGGGAGACTGCTGGCGGCATTATCGGAGCTGCCGGACAGAGACTTAAATCAGGTACTCAATGAGAATGCGATGGGGATTTCAGATGTGACACCGTACGATACCATAGAGGATGCAGCACAGGGGATGCTCACGGGGGATGCCATCCTTTTTGTGGATGGATACGGACATGCATTAAAGATTGCCGACAAAGGATATCCCGGCATGGGGGTGCAGGAACCGGATTCGGAAAAGGTGATCCGTGGTTCGAAGGAGGGGTTTACCGATTCCATCAAAACGAATACGGCACTTATCCGTAAGCGTGTGCGATCAACACGGGTTAAAGTAGAAGAAGTACAGGAGGGGGTGCGTTCGCATACGGCAATTGATCTGGTGTATATGGCAGATCTGAAATATGAATCCGTGCTGCGTCAGATCCGGGAAAAAATTACAGAATATGAGATTGACGGGGTCATGGACAGTGGAACTTTGGAACAGTTGGCGGAAAAGAAATGGTATTCACCGTTTCCACAGTTTCAGACGACGCAGAGGCCGGACCGGGCAGCACTTGCGGTGCTGGAGGGGAGAATCGTATTGTTATGCGACAATTCTCCGGTCGCTCTCATTCTGCCGACAGATCTGAACTCCTTTCTGAAGACGAGTGATGACTATTATAATCGCTTTGGTGTGGCAACGTTTGCACGGATTTTGCGTTACATGGCAGCCTTTTTTGCCATGACGCTTCCCGGACTGTATCTGGCGGTGACAAATTTTCACACACAGATTCTGCCGACACCGCTTTTGTTATCCTTCTGGGAGGCACGGATCGGTGTGCCTTTTCCGGCGGCACTGGAGGTCATTCTCATGGAGATTTCTTTTGAACTGTTGCGGGAGGCGGGGGTCCGGCTGCCGGGGGCAATGGGAAATACGATCGGAATTGTCGGAGGTCTGATTATCGGGCAGGCAGCTGTGGATGCCAACCTTGTCAGTCCGATTGTGGTGATCGTGGTTGCGTTTACCGCGCTTTGTTCCTTTTCCATTCCGAATGAAGAATTTGCTTTTTCATTCCGGATATTGAAATTTTATGTGATTGTCCTGTCCGCATGGCTTGGATTTTTCGGATTTTTGATTGCACTGCTTACGGTGTTCATCCATCTGTCGCGGCTGGAAAGCTTTGGGATTCCGTATCTCATGCCGTTTGTGGGGGCAGATGTCAATGATTATCATGATGAACGCGACAGTATCTGGCGTGCACCACTGAAAAAAATGGTGCGAAGACCCATTTATGCAAAACGTGGGGAGCGGATACGTCTGCGGAAAAAATAGGCTGAGTAAACAGTAACGGAGGAACGATATGTTTTCAAATAATAACCGGATATCAACGCGGCAGGTGTTCCGGCTGTTTGTGTTCGATTTTGTAGGGGAAAGTACGCTGATTCTGCCCTCACAGCTGGCGGCATTTGCGGGAAATGACGGTCTGGCATCCATTGTGCTGGGCGGCATTATGGGAAGCCTGTATCTGTGGTATCTTGCATATGTTTTAAAAAAGATGGAAACGGATCTGGTCACTTATATGGAACGGATTCTGCCGGCATGGATGAAAAAAATTTTTCTGGTGTTACTGCTGGTCTATTTTACCGGGATGGCAGGATACGGGGCATATATCTTTTCGGACGTGATACAAAAGGGGCTGATTGCAGGGGAGTCGTTTCCCCTGATTCTGATTCTGGTATTGCTGACGGCAGGGTATGCTGTGTGTGGCGGGATTGAAAGCCGTGCACGGGTGTATGAGATTTTGTTTGTCGTTTTGTTTGTACTTCTTGCAGGAATGCTTTTGATTGCGGCGGGGGATCTGGAGATGGAATATCTGTATGGCTTTTTTCAGGCAGATACCGGGTCGGTGATGAAAGGAAGTCTGGCAGTCTTTTTTTGTCTGATGCCATTGTTTCTGCTTGCATTTTTTCCCTCCTATGTGCAGAAAGCAAAATGGGGGAAGCTGGTGCATGCCGTGCATGCGGCAATGTGGTTTGCCATAGGTGTTCTTGCAGTTTTGTATGTGATCCTGCTGGGCAGTTTTGGAAGCCGTTCCCTGACGACCATGAAATATCCGGCAATTACGCTGATGAGCAGTATCCATCTGAGGGGAAGTTTTTTGAAGCGGCTGGATGCCTTTATGATCGCCATCTGGTTTTTTACGCTGTTTGCACTTGTGACTGTGTTTTTGTTTTATGCACAGGAACTGGTACAGAAACTGCGGAAAAAAGATACGCATAAAAAATGGTATCTCTGTGGGGTGATGGCTGCCGTTTTCGGGGTGGCAGAAATGCTCCACCAAAGCAGCCATGGGGAATGGTTCCGGGATTATCTGTTGTATATCGGAATCCCGTTGTTTTTGTTCCTGCCATTGTTTGTACTTTTGTGGGGAAAGGGGAAAAAACGGCATGAAGGGTAAAATAAAAAAATATGTTGCACTGGTATTGTCTGTGCAGCAGCTGCTTTGCGGATGCAGTGCCACAGAACTCGAAGACCGCTGTTTTCCAATGATGGCGGTTGTGGACGAAAAGGATGGACAGATTTCTTTTGGTTATGGATTTCCCAAGCTGAGCCAGAAGGATAATACAGATCTGGAAGAGGCGCGTGTGAATATCGCGCCTGTCACGGGAAAGACGATGGAAAGCTGTGTGCAGACCTATGATAGCCGGCTGGAAAAACTGGCAGACTGCAATCATATGAAAGTGCTTGTCTTCGGGGAAAATCTGATGGAGGATACCGGACGGTATGCGGATGTTCTTTCTTATCTGAAACAAACCGGACTTTTCCCAAGAAACATCTATGTATGTGTGGCGGAAGATCCATTGGCATTGTTTGAGACAGAAGAAGATCTGCCACAGGATCTGGGAAGTTATCTGGAACAGTATCTGCAGAATCAGGAATCCGCGGGATCAGGAAAACTGTTTAAGCTTGGCAGGCTGCTGGACGAGAAGGAAAACCATATCCTGCAGATTATGCTGCCATATCTGGAAACAGAAGACCATATCATCTTCTGGAAAACCATGTACCGCGTACCGGATGACAGGTTTTTGTATAAACAGGAAAAATAATGGAAATGCTCTTACTATCAGAGGAAAGAGAGTGTGGGAAAATGAAAAAGAAAAAAAGCATGTTTATCATTTTATGTATGTTAACGGTTCTTGCTGCGGGAACTGCGCACGCAACAGAAAAGGAAAGGGTGGACCCACTGCAGCCGGCAATTGCAGAAAAAATACTGCGGTTTCATGTACTGGCAAACAGTGATGCCAAGGACGACCAGAATGTGAAACTAAAGGTCCGGGATGCGGTGGGGCATATGCTTGGGCAAAAACTAAAAAAGGTAACAGACCGGGCGCAAACCGAAAAAATTGTGCAGGACCACATGGACGAAATTATAGAAACAGCGGAAAAAACGCTGCACAAAAACGGCTATACATACGGTGCCAGCGCAAGGCTTGCCAATGTGGATTTCCCTGTGAAAACGTATGGGGATTATACGTTTCCTGCAGGCAAATACCGTGCATTGCAGATTACACTGGGAAAAGGAGAAGGACATAACTGGTGGTGTGTGCTGTATCCGAATATGTGTTTTCAGGGATCGGTATATGAGGTTATGGATGAATCTTCCGGTGAGGAGCTGCGTGAAGTTTTGACACAGGAAGAATATGCAGATGTGTTTGATTCTGGAAAAATGCAGATCCGGTGGAAATTCCTTGATTATTTCCGTTAAACTGGTTATGATAATGAAGCACGCCAATGTGCGTTAAGATATCAAGGAAAAGAAGGAACTGGCTATGACAAAAGACGTATTATTGTCCATCAAGGGATTGCAGATCGGGGAAAACGAACAGAATGACACGATAGAAGTGATCTCCCCGGGAGATTATTATTTTCGGAATGGCAAGCATTTTTTTATGTACGAGGAGGTCATGGAAGGTCAGAAAGAATCGACCAGGAACATGATTAAAGTGCGTGATAATTATATGGAACTGACGAAAAAGGGTGCTGTCAACGTTCATATGATTTTTGAAAAAAATAAAAAAAATATTACATATTATAATACCCCATACGGCAGTCTGCTGGTGGGAATTGATGCCTACCGTGTGGATGTGCAGGAGAAAGAGGAAGAGATTACGGTTGAGGTGGAATATGCGCTGGAGATAAACAATGAGCATCTGGCGGACTGCCATATCCGGATTCTGGCAAATCCGAAACAGGACCCGGCATTCAAACTTGTCAGATAAACAGACGTAAGTAATGAATATGCACGAAAACAAACGAAAATGAACGAAAAAATTGTTAAATATTGTGAAAAAATGCTGAGTTGTGGTATAATGTAAAAAATGATAACAGAGGGGGAAATCATTATGAATACGGAACACAGGCAGCAGAAAATTTCTTTCTGGCATTCTATGAAAACGCAGTTTATTGCGGTAGTGATTCTTGTGGCGGCAGTGATTGTAATATTGTATACACTCATGATTATGCCTGGGGTAAAAAGCAATATCCGCAGTATCTATTCCGACTATCTGCTGGATCTTTCCATTTCGTATGGAAGGGAGATGGAAAGTGCCATGCAGGTAAATATTGATCTTTTAGATAATCCGGAAGCTGCACAGGACATTTTACAGCAGCTAGATATCGCAGGAGCCAAGACAGCTTATGCCTATCTGGTCGGATTTGACGGAACGATGCTGTATCATCCTACCGCTGAGAAAATCGGGCAGCCGGTAGAAAACGATGCTGTCAAAAAGATGCTCAAAGAGATACAGGGGGGAAGTATCCCAAAACCGGAGACTGTGCAGTATGTATTTCAGGGGGAGAAAAAATTTGCCGCATGTTATACCAGCAAAAAACAGTTTATCCTTGTAGTCACGGCGGATGATGCAGAGCTTCTTGCACCGGCATTAATGCTGGAGCAAAGGGGAATCCTGATTTCCGGTGTGCTGCTGTTGCTCGGGGCTTTGGCAGCGTTTGTTTTTGCAACACGGATTACACGTCCGTTATCAAAGATTACAGATTCCGTGAACCGGATTGCACAGCTGGATCTGCGAAACGATCAGGTACTGGAACAATGTGCCGCACATCGTGGGGAAGTCGGAAGCATTGCAAATGCCGTGCTTCGGATGAAAGAGGCTCTGACGGAAATTGTACAGAAGATACGGCAGCAGAGTGGACAGTTGTTTGATGCGTCGGAAACGTTAAACAATAACGCGGTAAAGACAGCAGGAAACGTAAATAATGTGGAGACCGCAGTAAATGAGATCGCAACCAGTGCAACCAGTCAGGCACAGGAGACACAGGGGGCAACCGAGTCCATTATTTCCATGGGTACGATGATTGAGGATTCTACAAGCCAGGTAAAATCCATGAACGAGACGGCAGATGTGATGAATGAGTCCGGACAGATAGCCAAAAAGGCACTGGAAGAACTGGGAGAAATCAATGAGAGGGCAACCGAGTCCATCAATGTGATTTATGAACAGACCAATACAACGAATGATTCTGCCTTGAAGATCAAGGATGCAACATCGCTGATTGCTTCCATTGCAGATGAAACCAATCTGCTGTCACTCAATGCTTCCATTGAGGCTGCCAGGGCAGGAGAGGCAGGAAAAGGTTTTGCGGTGGTGGCAGCACAGATCCAGAAGCTGGCAGAACAGTCCAACGAATCTGCCAAGCGGATTGAGGATATTATCCGTGAACTGCTGAAAGATTCCGAAACTGCAGTACATACGATGGAAGATGTGAAGAAAATCATGCAGGAGCAGAACGAAAAAGTGAAAAAGACGGCAGAAGTTTTTGAACAAATGCATGAAGGTGTCAATTTGTCCATCCATGGAATGGTATCCATAGAAGAACAGACACAAAAGATTGAGGATGCAAGAAATAAGATCGTAGATACGGTACAGAGTCTGTCGGCAATCGCAGAGGAAAATGCGGCAAGCACACAGGAGACCTCAGCTTCCATGATGGAAATTGGTTCGGTTATCAATGATATCAGTCAGAATGCAGAGAACCTTAAAAATATTGCAGAGGTTCTGGAAAGAAATATGCAGCTGTTTCAGATGGAAGAATCATGATTTGTGGAACAACGGTATAGAATCTGCATGAAAAGAAAAGGCTTATCTTCCCGGTGGGGAAGATAAGCCTTTTCCTGTTTTTTCCTGTAAACACATTATTTCTTTTTGCTGCTGGAACCGGATTTGGATTCTTTCAACTTGGCATTGGCTTCATTGTACTTTTCCTGAAGCTTTGCACGGAATCCTTTTTTCTTTTTGACCGGTTTTTCCAGCGGTCCACGGAGTCCGCGTACGCCTGTGATATAAAGACCACTGACGGTTGCCTTGACTTCTTTCTTGACCGGAATCTCATCGTAGATCTGCTCGTCTGCGATCAGTGTCATGACTCTTGGTCCGACTTTGGCTTTTACGATTGGAAGTTTGGCGCGCTGCATGAGTTTGTTTGCCTGTTCCATTACCTGTGAAGGAAGGCCGGCATCTTTCATTTTCATTCGTTTTTTGTCGATGATCAGCATCGTCACTGTCTGCGCAGCGGCTTTCATCTGCTCATCCTGTTCTTCTTTTTTCTTCTGTGCTTTCTTTCCGAGAAAGTACAGGACAATCATAGCGGCTACCAGAATAATGGCAATCACTAATAATACGATTCCTATTGGTTTCATCGTGGATTTCCTCCTCTATATACTAAAATTTATTGTAGCAAAGATTTCTGTAAAAATCAACGTTTACTGTTTGTATTTTCTATGGATTTATGGTATGTTTAATTAGTTGTAAAAGGAAAGAAAGAAGGATTTGGGACATTATGAAGAAAAGAGTGGTTATACTTTTTTTGTGCATGACGATGGTATTATCCATGGGGGCATGTGGTACAGACAGTGATAAAAAAGCAAGTACCCAGCAGGGAACACAGGAGACGGCAAGTGAAGTGTTTGACGGACCGCACAGCGCACAGATGAAGCTGGATCTGTCAAAACTTGTGACGAAACTTGCAGATTATAAAGGGATTGATGTTACAATCTCCGGAAATTATGATGTGACAGATGATCAGGTGGAGCAGAATCTGATGTCACTGCTTTCATATTACGGAATCACCGGAGTTGAGGTAAAAGACCGTGATACGGTTCAAAAGAATGATTATGTCAAGGTGGATTATACCGGATATCTCGACGGGGATGCATTTGATGGCGGTTCTGCGACAGACACAATGATTGATGTGGCGAACAACTGTGATGCCACACAGAAGACAAATTACATTGATGGATTCAGTGATGGGCTTGTCGGCGCAAAAGTCGGGGAAGAAGTAAGTTCGGATGTGACATTCCCGGAGAATTACCAGTCTTCGGATCTGGCGGGAAAGAAAACAACGTTTAAATTCAAAATCAAGGGAATTTATAAGCCGGTTACCATGGACACGCTGACCGATGACATGGTAGCAGATGCATTTACCGAGCAGAAGATCACCACGAAAAAGGATCTGGTTGCATATGTACGGCAGGTACTCGAAAAGCAGGCCGCAAATTCCAAGTCTCAGGCAAGTATCAGCGCAGTTGAAGATGATCTGCTGGATAAATGTAAAGTGACAATTCCGGATGAGTATCTGGATGCGCGTCTGCAGGAATATCAGCATGAATTTGAAGCAGACAACTGCAATGATACACAGACTCTGGAACAGTATGCCAAGAATAACAATACTACCGTGGATGATATGAAAAAACAGTGGAAAGAACTGATGATCAAGCAGATCAAAATTGAATTTATCTTTGGACGGATTGCGGAAAAAGAAAATATTACAATCAGTGATGATGATTTTAAGTCATTTGTAGATTATCTGGTAAGTTCAGGCAACAGCCAGATGGCAGATGAAAATGCGGTATATAAATATTATGGTGGTGGAAATAAAGAGGATGGAAAGAAAACACTTCGTCAGCTGTATGTGGTCAATCAGGCGATTTCGTATGTTGTGGAGAAAGCCAATATTACCGTAAAACCGGATACACAGACGACAGAGTCATCGGAAAACTAAAGGGTTCAATAAAAACAACTAAGGGATAGATTAGATTTTTAACGGAGGGACAGTATGGAATTAGTAAATGTCAGAGAGATTTTCAAAAATACGATCAGATATGAAAATCAGCAGGTAACGATCGGCGGATGGGTAAGAAGTAACCGTAATTCCAAAAATTTTGGATTCATTGTAGTGAATGACGGTACCTTTTTTGAGCCGATTCAGGTTGTATATGGAGATGGTCTGGAGAATTATGAGGAAGTCTGCAAGATTAATGTCGGAGCAGCAGTCATTGTAAAAGGACAGCTGGTGCCTACGCCGGAAGCAAAACAGCCGTTTGAGATCCAGGCAGCAGAGGTAACCGTGGAAGGTGCTTCCACACCGGATTATCCGCTGCAGAAGAAGCGTCACACGTTTGAATATCTGCGTACCATTTCACATTTGCGTCCGAGAACCAATACGTTTGAGGCGGTGTTCCGTGTACGTTCCCTGTGTGCATATGCGATTCACAAATTTTTCCAGGAGCGCGATTTCGTTTATGTGCATACTCCGCTCATCACAGGAAGTGACTGCGAGGGTGCAGGGGAAATGTTCCAGGTAACAACGCTTGATTTAAAAGATGTGCCGAAAAAACAGGATAAAACCGTGGATTATACTAAGGATTTCTTTGGAAAACCTACCAATCTTACCGTATCCGGTCAGTTAAACGGAGAAACCTATGCGATGGCATTTAAAAATATTTATACGTTTGGACCGACTTTCCGTGCGGAAAATTCAAACACAACCAGACATGCGGCTGAGTTCTGGATGATTGAGCCGGAGATCGCATTCGCAGATCTCGAAGATGATATGATGCTTGCGGAAAGCATGTTAAAGTATGTGATCAATTATGTGATTGAACATGCACCGGAAGAAATGGCATTTTTCAATAATTTTGTGGACAAAGGTCTGCTGGATCGTCTGGAGAACGTAGTAAACAATGATTTTGCACGGGTGACCTACACAGAAGCAATTAAGATATTGTCAAAACACAATGACAAGTTTGATTATAAGGTATCCTGGGGCTGTGATCTGCAGACCGAGCATGAGCGTTACCTGACCGAACAGATTTATAAGAGACCGGTATTTGTAACCGATTATCCGAAGGAAATCAAGGCATTTTACATGAAACTCAATGAAGACGGAAAGACAGTTGCAGCAGTAGACTGCCTTGTTCCGGGAATCGGAGAGATCATCGGCGGAAGCCAGAGAGAGGACGATTATGATAAACTTCTGGCACGTATTCAGGACATGGGGCTGAAAGAGGAAGATTACAAGTTTTATCTGGATCTGCGCAAATACGGATCAGCCAGACATGCCGGATTCGGTCTTGGATTTGAGCGCTGCGTGATGTATCTGACGGGTATGGCAAATATCCGCGATGTCATTCCGTTCCCTAGAACCGTAAATAACTGCGAACTGTAAAATGGAATAAAAGAGCCGTATTTCCCATAAACTCTAAGGAGGACAATTTCCGGAGAAGTATGTGTGGAGAATGGGCAGGAACAAATAAATAATAAAACAGGAAGAAACGTCGCAAAGTTTGCAGGCTGCTTTATAGGCACATGTCTGCTCTCCGCGGCGCTTTTTCTGTTATGGTGCGGGATTTCCTATTCCATGAGATTGTCGGTGGAACTGATCCGGGTGGGAATTACGGCATGGTATGCGCTTTCCGGTCTCATCGGTGGAAAAATCCTGCGCGCATGTAAATGTGGTGCCATACCTTTTTGCGCAGTTATGCTGGGAGGCCTTTTTTTCGGGATTCTGTATGTCTGTTCCTGCATACGGGAACAGCACTGGATTGCGCTGGAGGGAGAAAACCTGACGATTCTGATTTTGTGTACGGCAGCGGCACTGCTGGGAAGCGTGCGGTGGAAAAAGAAGTAAGGGCTGTGTGACTGTAAAAAAAGACTTTCCTTATGGTGACCACTGTGCTATAATAATACAGATAGACGGGAAATCCAAAAAAACAGACAAAGGAGAGATTCTCATGAAGCATGTAAAGACATTAAATACAAGAAAGTTACAGAACACAATCAAGACAGGTGGATGTGGCGAGTGCCAGACATCATGCCAGTCTGCATGTAAGACATCCTGTACAGTAGGAAACCAGACCTGCGAGAAGTGTAAGTAATCACGGAGTGATTACTTACACAGCCCGAACGCTAAGGTAAGAAAAATAAGGCATAATAAAGCCGCGTGCGTAGCGCGCGGTTTTATTATGTTTAGGAAAGAGAGGAAATATTATAGTGGTTCATCAGTTTAAGAACAATGGCTATGATATTGTATTAGACGTAAACTCCGGTGCCATTCATGTGGTGGATGATGTGACTTATGACGTGATCGCATTATTTGAAGATCACTCTAGGGAAGAGATCATTGCCCAGTTACAATCCCGGTATCCGGAACAGGAGATTGCAGAAGCAATCGAAGAAACAGAGCAGTTAAAGGAGCAGGGAGACCTGTTTACGGAAGATGCTTACGAACAGAAGATTTTTGATTTTAAGAAGCGCCCGACGGTAGTAAAGGCATTGTGTTTACATATTGCACATGACTGCAATCTGGCATGCCGCTATTGCTTTGCGGAAGAGGGCGAATATCATGGAAGAAGAGCCCTGATGTCTTATGAGACAGGAAAACAGGCACTTGATTTCCTGATTGCAAACTCCGGAAACCGGAAAAATCTTGAAGTGGATTTCTTCGGAGGAGAGCCACTCATGAATTTTGATGTGGTAAAACAGTTGGTTGCCTATGGACGGGAACAGGAAAAGCTGCATGACAAGCATTTCCGTTTTACGCTGACAACGAACGGGGTGTTGCTAAATGACGATATCATGGAATTTGCAAATAAGGAAATGGACAATGTCGTTTTAAGTATTGATGGAAGAAAAGAAGTGAATGACCGTATGCGTCCGTTCCGGAAGGGGGCGGGAAGCTATGACCTGATCGTTCCGAAGTTCCAGAAACTTGCAGAAAGCCGGAATCAGGAGCGTTATTATGTTCGCGGTACCTATACCCATTTCAACACCGATTTTTCCAAGGATGTACTGCATCTGGCCGATCTGGGATTCAAGCAGATTTCTGTGGAGCCGGTTGTCGCACAGCCGACCGATGAATATGCACTGCAGGAAGAGGATCTTCCGGTTCTCTTTGAAGAATATGATAAACTGGCAGCGGAGATGGTCCGCCGTAACAGAGAAGGAAATTCTTTCAACTTCTTCCATTTCATGATTGATCTGGAAGGTGGACCTTGTGTGTACAAGCGTCTGTCCGGATGTGGTTCCGGAACGGAATACCTTGCAGTCACACCGTGGGGAGATCTGTATCCGTGCCACCAGTTCGTCGGAAATGAAGATTTTCTGATTGGAAATGTCTGGGATGGCGTGAAAAACACGAATCTGCAGGACGAGTTTAAATGCTGCAATGTCTATGCAAAAGAAAAGTGCCGTAAATGCTTTGCCAGATTTTACTGTAGTGGGGGATGTGCTGCAAATTCGTACAATTTCCACGGAACCATCACAGATGCTTATGATCTGGGATGTGAACTCCAGAAGAAACGTATTGAATGCGCAATCATGATAAAAGCTGCGGAAGCGGAAAATTAAAGGAATAGGAAGGAAGCAAACATGAAAAAAAGCAAGGGCGTCGCTATAATCGCGATTATCCTGGCCTGTCTGATCGGACTGGGATATTACACGAGCACGATTATGTCTGCGACAAGCACAAGTCAGAAAAAAACTGACAACAAGACGGAAGCCGAAGGTATTAAACTTGGTCTTGATCTTTCCGGTGGTGTGTCCATTACTTACCGGATCAAGGATAAGAATCCATCCAAGAAAGATATCAATGATACGGTAGCAAAGCTTGAAGAGCGTGCCGAGAGTTACAGTACCGAGTATGCGGTATATCCGGTCGGCGATGACCGTATTACGGTAGAAATTCCTGGTGTCTATGATGCAAATGCCGTACTTGAGGATCTGGGAAGCCCGGGATCGCTGTATTTTATCGTACAGAAAGATTCGGACGGTAATGAAAACTACAGTTATGACAGTTCCACAGGGGAATACAAACTGAATTATGACATTCAGAATCTGGTTGACAATGGTTCTGTAATCATGGACGGTAATGATGTAAAGTCTGCCAATGCAGCGTATAACCAGACTTCCTCTACCAGTACCAAGGAGCCGGTTGTTCAGCTGACATTAAAGAAAAAAGCAGCAGATGTGTTTGGAGAGGCAACCACAAAGGCAGCTTCTTCCGGAGAATCTATCGGTATTTACTATGATGATCATTTCATCAGTGTACCGAAAGTAGAGAGCGCAATCAAAGACGGAAGCTGTGTCATCAACGGTATGTCTGATTATGATGAAGCGGAACAGCTTGCAACATTTATCCGTGTAGGTGCGATCAACTTAAAGCTCGAAGAGATGGAATCTTCCGTAGCAGGGGCACAGCTGGGTGGAAAAGCACTTTCTTCCAGTGTCAAGGCAGCCATCATCGGTCTGATCCTTGTGATGCTTTTCATGATCTTAAATTACAGCTTATCTGGTGTGGTTGCATCCATTGGTCTTGCCATTTATACAACCGTAACGGTAGCTCTGATTTATCTGTTTGAAATTACGCTGACACTTCCGGGTATCGCGGGTGTTATCCTCGGTATCGGTATGGCGGTGGATGCGAACGTTATTATTATCTCACGTATCCGTGAAGAGATTGCAGCAGGAAAGTCCGTACTGACATCCATCAAAACAGGTTACAAAAAGGCCATGTCTGCCATCATTGACGGTAACGTGACCACCTTTATTGCGGCACTGGTGCTGATGTGGCTTGGTTCCGGAACCGTTAAGGGATTTGCATATACACTGATTATCTCCCTGATTGTTTCCATGTTCACTGCACTTGTCATTTCAAGACTGTTAAATCTGGCATTTTATGCGGTTGGATGCAGAAACGAGAAATTATACGGACGTGCAAAAGAACATAAGACCATCGATTTTATGAAGCATCGCTGGGTATGTTTTATCCTTTCCCTCGTTGTGATCGTAGCCGGATTTGTTGGAATGATCGGTTACGGAGCAGCTGGAAAGGGATCTTTGAATTTCAGTCTGGAATTTAAGGGTGGTACATCCATCTCCGCAGATTTTGGTAAGGATTATACCGTTGAACAGGTAGAGGACAAGATTGTACCGGAAGTCGCAAAGGTTATTAATGATAATGCGATCCAGGCAAGTACCGTATCCGGCAGCAATGTTGTGACAATCAAGACAAAGACACTGAGCTTGAGCGAACGTGAAGAAGTAAATCAGATGCTTGTGGACAAGTTTGGTGTGGATGAATCCACAATCGAGAGCCAGAGTATTGGTTCTACCATCAGTAATGAGATGCGTTCCAATGCGGTCAAGGCACTGATCGTTGCATGTATTTTCATGCTGTTTTATATCTGGTTCCGTTTCAAGGACATCCGTTTCGCCGGAAGTGCGATTATTGCACTGGTACACGATGTACTTGTTATGTTAACCGGTTATGCATTGATCCGTATTTCTGTAGGTAATACATTTATTGCCTGCATACTTACAATTGTCGGATATTCCATCAATGATACCATTGTTATCTTTGACCGTATCCGTGAGAACATGCAGGGAATGAAGAAACAGACACCGGAAACACTGGCAGAGGTGGCAAACCGGTCTCTGACACAGACACTTTCCCGTTCACTGAATACCTCCATTACAACCATCATCATGGTATTGCTGCTGTTTATCCTCGGAGTATCTTCCATCCGTGAGTTTGCATTACCGCTTATGATTGGACTGATCAGTGGTACGTATTCTTCCATCTTTATTGCAGCTGCATTATGGTATGTCATGAAACTGCATCTTGGCAAGGACAAATTGTTAAAACCAGCAGTAGCAAAGACAAAAAAGAAATAAATATTAAAAAACAGGGGAGCTGCACGGCAGCTCCCGTTTGTTTTCTAAGGAGTGGAATGGTTGCATTGCACCGAAGAATTCGGTATAATGGGGAAAAAGAGTTGAAAAGGAGAATATTATGTACACACTGGAAGATATACAGGCAGTAGATCCTGAAATTGCAGCAGCGATCACTGCAGAGTTTGACAGACAAAACAGCCACATTGAGCTGATCGCATCGGAAAACTGGGTGAGCCCGGCGGTTATGTCTGCAATGGGAAGTATTCTGACCAACAAATATGCAGAAGGTTATCCGGGAAAGCGTTATTACGGTGGATGTGAGTGCGTGGATGTAGTTGAGGAACTGGCAAGAGAACGCGCAAAGAAACTGTTTGGCTGTGAGTACGTCAATGTACAGCCGCATTCCGGTGCACAGGCAAACATGGCAGTACAGTTTGCTATTTTAAAGCCGGGTGATACCATTATGGGAATGAATCTCGATCACGGCGGACATCTGACACACGGTTCACCGGTGAATTTTTCCGGTACGTATTTCCATGTAGTACCTTATGGAGTCAACGATGAGGGATTTATTGACTATGATAAAGTAAGAGAGATTGCACTTGAGTGTAAGCCAAAGATGATCATTGCAGGTGCATCTGCATATGCACGTACTATTGACTTTAAGAAATTCCGTGAGATCGCAGACGAAGTGAATGCGGTGCTTATGGTAGATATGGCGCACATCGCAGGACTGGTAGCCGCAGGGCTGCATCCAAGCCCGATTCCATACGCAGATGTGGTAACCACTACAACACACAAGACACTGCGCGGACCTCGTGGAGGAATGATCCTCTGCAGTGATGAGGTAAACAAAAAGTATAATTTCAATAAAGCTATCTTCCCGGGAACACAGGGAGGACCGCTGATGCATGTGATCGCAGCCAAAGCGGTATGTTTCGAGGAAGCGTTAAAGCCTGAGTTTAAAGAATATCAGACACAGATCGTTAAGAATGCGCAGGCACTCTGCAAGGGATTACAGGCGCGTGATATTAAGATCGTATCCGGTGGAACAGACAATCATCTGATGCTGGTTGACCTGACTCCATATGAGCTGACCGGAAAAGTTGTGGAGAAACTTCTTGACAGTGCGCATATCACTGCCAATAAGAATACGATTCCAAACGATCCACAGAAACCATTCGTGACAAGTGGAATCCGTCTGGGAACACCGGCAGCTACATCCAGAGGATTAAAAGAGGACGATTTTGATCAGGTAGCTGAGGCAATTGCCATGCTCATCAAAGAGGGCGAGCCGGCAGTTGAGAAAGCACAGGCAATCATCAAAACATTGACAGATAAATACCCACTTCAGCCAATGCACTAAAATAAAAATAATATCAATAGGAGGACATTATGATTGATTTAAAATTTTTACGAGAGAACCCTGAAGTGGTAAAAGAGAACATTAAGAAGAAATTCCAGGATCACAAGCTTCCACTTGTTGATGAAGTGATTGAACTGGACGCAAAGGCGCGTGCCGCACAGGCAGAAGCAGATGAGCTTCGTGCCAATAAAAACAAGATTTCCAAGCAGATTGGTGCACTGATGGCACAGGGAAAGAAGGAAGAAGCAGAGGAAGTAAAGGCAGAAGTAGCCAAGAATGCAGCTCGTCTGACCGAACTTGAGGCACAGGAGAAGGAGCTTTCCGAGAAAGTCACCAAGATCATGATGACCATTCCAAACATCATTGATCCATCCGTACCGATCGGAAAAGACGATAGCTGCAACGTAGAAATCGAGAAGTTTGGCGAGCCGGTTGTTCCGGATTTCGAGATTCCATATCATACAGATATTATGGAACGTTTTGATGGAATTGATCTCGATGCTGCAGGAAAAGTTGCAGGAAACGGTTTCTATTATCTGATGGGAGACATCGCAAGAATTCATTCTGCAGTAATCTCCTATGCAAGAGATTTCATGATCAACCGTGGATTTACTTACTGTGTTCCGCCATTTATGATCCGTTCAAATGTAGTGACCGGTGTTATGAGTTTTGACGAGATGGATGCCATGATGTACAAGATCGAGGGGGAGGATCTCTATCTGATCGGCACATCCGAACATTCCATGATCGGTAAATTCATTGATACCATCAACGATGAGGAGAAGCTTCCATATACACTGACCAGTTATTCCCCATGTTTCCGTAAGGAAAAGGGAGCACATGGTATTGAGGAGCGTGGTGTTTACCGTATCCACCAGTTCGAAAAGCAGGAGATGATTGTGGTATGTAAGCCGGAAGAATCCAAAGCATGGTATGACAAGCTCTGGAAGAATACGGTAGATCTGTTCCGCAGTCTGGATATTCCGGTTCGTACCCTGGAGTGCTGTTCCGGTGATCTGGCAGATCTGAAAGTGAAATCCTGTGATGTCGAGGCATGGTCTCCGCGTCAGAAGAAATACTTTGAGGTAGGAAGCTGCTCCAATCTGGGAGATGCTCAGGCAAGACGTCTGAAGATCCGCATAAAGGGAAAAGATGGCAGGAAGTATTTTGCACATACCTTAAACAATACCGTTGTTGCTCCGCCACGTATGCTGATCGCATTTCTGGAGAATAATCTGAACGAAGACGGAAGCGTAAACATTCCGAAAGCATTACAGCCATATATGGGAGGAATTGAGAAAATCGTTCCAAAACATGAATAGGAGGCAGTCCTATGGGAGATATAAATAAGATGGAAGAAGAATGTACCCATAATTGCATGACCTGTGGGCATGGCTGTGCAGAAGGCAGTGATGGTGTGGGAAAATTCGAAAAAGCCCTGAATAAACTTAGTGATATTGATGCCGGGGAGCTGTTGAAAGGATTACAGTCGCTGGGAGAATCAGACAATCAATAATTGAAAACGATAAAAAAAGCACCGTATGAAATTACCTAAAAAGTCTTTTTGTACGGTGCTTTTTTGTTGAAATTGTACATTTTCGTTGCTTTTCGTCAGAAAGAGAGCGATAATAAAAGAAAAAAACAAGAAGAATCAATTTGGGTAGGAGAGGGTATGAAAGAAGTATTAAAAAGAGGAATGCTGAAATTTGAGAACAGCTTTTTTTCCCATGTCGTCCGATGTGCATTGGGAATGATAATCCCACTTGTTTTGACAGGGGGGATTTCCTGTGCTGTCCGTGATTTTCCGGTCGCCCCGTACCAGATGTTTCTGACGCAGGGGGGGTGGGAGATGGTTTTATGATTTCCTTACAATGGTTTATGAGGGAACATACGGTATTTTTTCTGTAGCATTGGTGATTACCATTGCGTACAGTTATGCAATGGAGAAAAATGAATCGCTGGAAAATGTCGTTATGTATGTGGTTGTGGCACTTGCCGCATTCAGCGCACAGCTGAATCTGGGAACAGAAGATTTTGATGTGGCAGGACTGGGAACGACCGGATGTTTTGCGGCAATGTTTATCGGTTATTTGTCCTGCATGGCATTTTCAAAGCTGCGCAGATGCCATAAACTGATGCTGGAACAGTATACCGCGGGGATGGGGGGAGGCTGTGTCTTGGCAATCCGTACACTGATTCCACTCGGTATTGTTGCAGCCGGTTCGGGAGGCTTGAATCTGCTTATTGGCAGAATTACCGGAATCTATGGATGTTATCAGTGGTTTAACCATATTTTCTATGCAGCATGTCAGAATATTGCAGATTACAGTAATTTCCTTTCCGGACTGCTCTATACGTTCGCGGTAAATCTGATGTGGTTTTTCGGTTTGCATGGAAGCCATATTCTGGAGGCAGTGGCAGTCCATAATTTTGGTGTCACAGGAAATGTTGTTTTTTCAAAGGCATTTTACGATGTGTATGTGGCAATGGGAGGCTGTGGCACAACGGTCAGTGTCCTGATCGCATTGCTTTTGTTCTTCCGCAAAGAACGTACCGGAAAGCTGGCAGGGCTGGCATCATTTACGGTAGTCTTTAATTTAAATGAAATGCTTACATTTGGTATTCCGATCATATTAAATCCGATTCTGCTGGTTCCGTTTGTCCTGACACCGGTGGTGTGCTATTGCCTGGCATATGCAGCAACGGTATGCGGTTTCCTGCCGGTTCTTACCCATGAAGTAGTATGGTCGACACCGGTTGGTATCGGTGGCTATCTTGCCAGCGGTTCCTGGAAGGGAATTGCCGTGCAGGCAGTGGGAATTCTGGCAGGGATATTGTTTTACCTTCCGTTCCTGAAAATAAATCAGAGGATGGAGGTATATAAAGCCAAGCGTCATGTTCAGGTTCTGATACACGAATTACAGGAAAAGGAAGAACAGATTGACCAGCCGGTGTTTTTGACGCGCGGAGACCATATCGGAATGATTTCCCGTATGCTCCTGCTTGATTTAAAGCATGCGATCAAGAATAAAGAACTGTATATGCTTTATCAGCCACAGGTATACAGCGATGGTATCTGTATTGGTGCTGAGGCACTGCTGCGCTGGAACCATCCAGTATATGGTATGATATATCCACCACTTATTATTTATCTTGCAGAGGCGGGAAAGGTATTGCCGGAACTGGAACAGTTTATCATTGATGAGGTTACGGATGGGATTGTGCAGACGCGTGCACAATATGATTCGGATTTTAAAATTTCCGTAAACATTACCGCGCACTCCCTGTTGTGGGACATTGAGGGATATATCCGGCAGACAATGGAACAAAAAGAGATAGATGCCCATATGCTCTGGATTGAAATTACAGAACAGGATATCCTTCTGCAGACGGATGTGGTTGTCCGGAAACTTGAAGAACTCAAAAAGCAGGGACATAAGCTTTTGATTGATGATTTCGGCATGGGACATACTTCCCTGCTGTACCTGCAGTCAGAGTATTTTGATGTAGTCAAGCTGGACGGTTCACTGACCCGCCCACTTTTAAAAAGCCATACGAATCAGAAAATTGTGCGTTCGATTATTGAACTGGGACAGGAACTTGGGGTAAATGTAATTGCAGAGTTTGTGGAAAACAGGGAGCAGAGAGATCTACTGGATACGCTGGGCTGTCATTGCTATCAGGGATACCTGTATGCAAAACCACTGGAACTGGAGGAGTTTATTACTTATATGAAACAGATGAACGAGAAGTAGCGGGCTGTTTTTTCAAAAATTTCCAATGATATTTACAAAAATTTCTCTTGTTTTTTTGAAGCCCTGGATATATGATGATGACAGGAAAATTGTTACAGCACAAAAGCCATTTCAGAAAGGATGGACGGAAAACATGAGAAAGAAGTCACATATTTCACTGGCACGTTATATTGTAGCAAATACAGAGGACGAAGGGCTGAAAAAACACTGGCTGTCGTTTTATATTGGAAGCGTCCTGCCGGATTGTAAGCCATCTTTTATCTATAAACGGCATGAGATTACCGGTACATTTCCAAAACTCAGGAAGGATATAGATGCATTGATCCATGGAAAAGAGAACCGTTTTTCCAAACGGAAACGGATGTATTACATGAATCTGGGGGAGATCACGCATTACGTAGCAGATTATTTTACCTTTCCGCACAATAAGATTTATCCGGGAGGATTTAAAGAACACTGTGCTTATGAAGAACATCTCAAACATGAACTCCGCGCTTTTTTAAAGACGGGGGCACCGAAGGTGTTGAATGAATGCGGGCATCGGCAGTTTGCCAGCCAGGAGGCACTGTTTGATTATATTCAGAAAATGCATGATAAGTATTTAAGCAGTAAGATTGATACGGCAAAAGACATTGAGAATATTGTGCTGGTCAATAAACAGGTGGTAGATGGCATCGATTATCTGTTTTTAAAGAATCATATGCAGCACAGGGTTGCATAGAGGGAAAGCAGCCGGAAATCCGGCTGTTTTTCTGCGCTTACGGACACTTATAGGATTGACAAATTTTTGACAAAGTGTTACGATTATTCCATATGAAACTGTCGATGATTCGTGACAATCAGGTACATATACCGTTACGAAAGACATTTAGGATTAGGAGGATTTATACAATGAGTGAGTTCAAGAATTTAACTCTGGAAGTAGCTGACGGAATCGCTGTATTAGCAATCTCCAGACCAGCAGCATTAAATGCATTAAACAGTGAGACTCTGGATGAGTTAAACGTATGCTTAAGCGAGATTGAAGCAAACGATGATATTAAAGCTGTCATCTTAACCGGCGGTCCGGATAAGAAGGGCAACGAGTTCAAGTCATTCGTAGCTGGTGCAGATATTGCTGAGATGGTAAACTTCACAGCTCCGGAAGCACGTGCATTCGGAATCAAGGCTTCTGAGCCATTCTTCAAACTGATGAACATGCGTCAGGTTACTATCGCTGCAGTAAACGGATTTGCATTAGGCGGAGGATGTGAGATCTCTATGGCATGTGATATTCGTATCGCAAGTGAGAATGCAATCTTCGGACAGCCAGAGTGTGGTCTTGGAATCATTCCTGGATTCGGTGGTACACAAAGACTTGCCCGTCTGGTAGGCATGGGACGTGCAAAAGAAATGATCTTCACCTGCGACAACGTAGATGCAAACGAAGCATACCGCATCGGTCTTGTAAATAAGGTAGTTGCAAAAGAAGAGCTTATGCCAACAGCAAAAGCTATGGCTGCAAAGATCATCTCCAAGGGAAGCTATGCCGTATCTGTTGCAAAGGCTGCAATCAACAATGGTTATGACATGGACATCAAGAATGCCGTTGAGATGGAAGCAAACCTGTTTGGTGTTGTCAATGATACACACGACAAGAAAGAGGGAATGGGAGCTTTCTTAGAGAAGAGAGCTGCTACATTAACTGATTTCTAAAAGAAAACATATTATGAGGCGATGGCGAGAGGCTGTCGCCTTTTTTATATTTATAAAAAATTATATACTTGACTTAAAGTATAGGTTGCGTTTTATAATAAGAAAAGATGATCAGGAGAGAAAGGAACGTCCATCATGAAGAAAGTCATTAGCATTGGAAAACAGGATTTTGCATATATAAGAGAAAATGACTGCTTTTATGTAGATAAAACCAGTCTGATTAAAGAGTGGTGGGAGGGCAAAGATGATGTAACACTGATTACCCGTCCGCGGCGCTTTGGAAAGACACTGAATATGAGCATGTTGAACTGCTTTTTCTCAAATCAATATCAAAACCGAGGGGATTTGTTTGAAGGACTTTTTATATGGGAGGATGAGACCTATCGTAAATTGCAGGGAACATATCCGGTAATTTTTCTGAGTTTTGCAGATGTCAAACAGACGAATGGTGCAGATGCCATTAAACAGGTGAAGCGGATTATTTCCGATGTATATGAATCCTGTCAATACCTTGTCAAATGGGAGAATCTGGGGGAAAGGCAGCGCAGACAGTTTCTCGAAATATGTCCGCAGATGGATGATGTAACCGCACAGAATGCGTTAAAAGATTTGACAAAGTATCTGGCAAAGTATTATGGAAAAAATGTTATTATTCTTCTGGATGAATATGACACCCCAATGCAGGAAGCGTATGTGCACGGATATTGGGATGTGTTTACAGAATTCATGCGTAGTCTTTTCAATTCTACATTTAAGACTAATCCGTATTTGGAACGGGCAATGATGACAGGAATTACAAGGGTATCCAAAGAGTCTGTTTTTTCAGACTTAAATAATATGACAGTCATTACAACCACATCAAATCGCTATGCAGATTGTTTTGGTTTTACAGAACAAGAAGTATTTTCCGGATTGGATGCTTATGGACTGGCCGCGGAAAAAGAAGAAGTGAAACTCTGGTATGATGGGTTTACGTTCGGAGAATACCGGGATATATATAATCCGTGGTCAATTACAAATTTTTTGCAGGAGCGGCAGCTGCGTCCTTATTGGGCTTCGACAAGTTCCAATGGACTGGTAAATCAATTGATTCGGACAGCCCCAGCACAGACGAAAGAACAAATGGAAATTTTGCTTCAGGAAAAGACGATTGTTGTAAGTTTTGATGAACAGATGGTGTTTCAGCAATTGGGACAGGATGACAATGCCATCTGGAGTCTGTTGCTGGCAAGTGGGTATTTAAGAGTGGAAAAAGTAGAATATCGTGGATTGACAAGAGAACCATGGTATCATCTGTGTATCACAAATCTGGAAACCTACAGTATGTTTGCCGGTATGTGTAAGGGATGGTTTGGCAGGGTATCTGCAAATTATCAGGGATTTATTAAGGCACTTTTAGATGGAAATTTAAAAGAAATGAACGTCTATATGAATGAAGTTGCACTGACGACGTTTAGTAGTTTTGACACGGGCACACATCCATCGGCAAATGCACAGCCAGAGAGGTTTTATCATGGATTTGTATTAGGAATGCTGGTAGATCTGCGGGATGATTATGATCTGCGCTCCAATCGTGAAAGTGGTTATGGCCGGTATGATGTGATGCTGATTCCGCACGAGAAGCACGAAAAGGCAATTGTGATGGAATTTAAAGTGCATGATGCACAGGCGGAAAAGACAATGGAAGATACGGTGGAGGCTGCAAAGCGGCAGATACGGGAAAAGAAATATGATACAGAACTGATAGAACAGGGAGTGAAAAGAGAAAATATCCGGCATTATGGTTTTGCATTTGCAGGAAAAAAAGTATTGATTGGATGAGTATAGTTTTGTCCGTTGTGGAAGAAAAGGAATGTCTAAGAGAAAGACATTCCTTTTTTATGCTGTGCACATGATATCCAGAATCCATGGGAGAGTATTGGATTTACAAGTTGAGATTTAATGCTTCCCGGAAAAAGTGGAACCAGTATTGTTGAGGAAATAAAACCACACATAGATACACCTATCATTGTTGTCTCGGCAAAGGATGCGTTAGACACAAAGGTAAATCTGCTTCTTTCCGGGGCAGATGATTATATGACAAAACCGTTTGAAATTGATGAACTTGTAGCGCGAGTTGCCGTTCAGATTAGAAAACACAGCACAGATAAGTCAGAAACTGTCTATCATTATAAAGATATGGTTTTGAACATTACAGAACATAGCATCTCGGTTTCGGGATATCTCATTTCTTTTACCCGATTTACAGGGGAGACTTATACACTCCGTGAGGAATTTGCGCCTTACGGCTATCTGAAAGCGGAGGAAATCCAGTTTACAGTGGAAGATACCGCTGAAATTCAGAGCGTAGTGATGAAAGATGAAGTTCCGACAGGCGCAATCATCATCAATAAGGACGGCGAATTTGTAACGGACACCACCCTTATGAAGGGATATGTGAAGTCCGACAAGGTATTCGATGTGGATGCGTCATATCAGGGCGATGATAAGGAAGTAATCGAATTTGAGGCAGCAATCACCTATACCGTAGTGGAAGTGGAGGCTCCGAAAGGGTATCTTCTTGATTCCACACCGAAGAAAGTGAAGTTTGAATACAAGGACGGAAAAACGAGAGTGGTTGAATACACACTTGAAGTGGTCAATAAGCCTACGGAGCCGAAACTCCCGCAGACCGGGGACAACATGAACCCGTGGGTATTTGCAGTGTTCGGGCTTGCGGTTGTCGCTGCAGGACTTGGCATCATCTTCTGAAAAAAGAAAAAGGAAGGCGCAGAAGCATAAGGAAGGAATAACCATACAGGAACCCGGTGGGGCATGTAAGCCAGAGCAGCTTATGTGCCCCGCCTTTTTGCAGAATGGAAAGGAGGAACAGATTTTATGCAGATATGACTATTATATTCACGTACCTAAAAAGTTCTTCATCTGACAAATGGGGAATTAAAAATACTGCATCTTATGGGATTGCAGTATATCGCAAAAGAGGGAATGTTTGAAGGGGATCGTGGGGGTTATATGATAAAATTTGGGAGACTCCGTTATGATTCCATTGAAAAACTGATCCGTAAATATTATAAACGGACAGAGAAACAAGAGTCTATGGCAGCAATGGTCTATGGGAAAATTAACAATCTGCCACGGATCAGTGAGATGTTACGGACAGAATCTGTTTTGTATCTATATGATATTACAGCAAATCCAGAACTTCAGTTAAAGACGGACTATCTGCTTGTAAACCAGCAGCAGGATGCGGTTTTACAGTTAGGCATTATAAAAGAGGTTAAATCGAAAGAGCAGATATGCCATTGCAATTCTTTTATGGTGGATTATAAGAATAATGAGGATTATGATCTGCATTACAGGGATCTTACACACTGTTATGAGATTAACAAGATTGTCCGTGAAGAAAAAGAAACAAAACGGGCGGAGGTCATATACCAAAGCATGGAGGCGGAGCAGAGAGAAAAATCCGGTATAGAGAAAATGCTTGCAGCGGCAGGCATATACGCAGATAAAAAACTCTTAAATCTTATCTTCCAGTTGAATAAGAAATTTGGTATATACCATACAGTGGATATACTGAATGACAATGAGGCTCTGCTTGGAAAGTGTACAGATAAAAGGGAGAAGAAGCTTGTATCAGATTTTCTGGCATTATGGGAGAAAAAAGAAGATGGCATATAAGCAGGAATTGTGGGATGAGGCGAAGAAAAGATGCCATATCGGGGACGAAGAAATCCGCATGGCAAAAGAAATGGGGTTGAATCCCAAAAGCCTTATAAAAAATATCCCCAACAAGAGTGAGCAGTGGAAAGCCCCCGTGAAAGACTGGATACACGATATGTATGATAAGAGACAGAGAAAATCACGGCAGAAGGAAAAACGGAGGGCAGAACAACTGAATAAGGACAACAATCACAGCATCTAAGCCAAATGGTTTAGGTGTTATTTTTTGCCCTGAAACGGAAGCGGTGCAGAAAAAAGTGTTTCGGAGGTGCAGTTTCGTTTTGTAACCAACACATCAAGCGGCATGGGACTTATGAAGTGCGGAAATGTGGTAAGGATAATTTTGTTGTGGATTACAAGAACCGCAATGATGAGCGCAGGAAAGATGCCGTAACCTACGAGCAGCTTTATTCGGTCATGGAATATCTGATAAAAGCGCAGATGTTCACCGGGGAGATAAGAATGTCGGCATACCTGCGTGATCATGCGAGGCTGCCGTATGAAAAAATGTCTGCACTGGAAAAGCAGTTTGACGACAAAATGACCAGCCTGCGGAACAAGCAGCACAAAGGTAACTTCCACTTTGAAGAGGCTGAACTGCCAGAAGGAAGCCTTCCAAAGAAGGCTGGGCAGAAAACAAGATATCAGTGGAACGTGGAGGCAATCCGGCTGTTAAAGCAGATTGAGCATGAGGGCAGGACTGCCACACCGGAAGAACAGAAGGTGCTTGCCCGGTATGTGGGATGGGGCGGCATAGCGCAGGCTTTTGACGAAAGGAATGAGGGCTGGCAGAAAGAGTTTGGGGACTACAAGTTCTATGACGCAAAATATGCAAAGCACAATTTCCGTATCCACGATTACTTTTTCGCAAAGGCACTGGATAAGGTCAGACCGGGCGGCATTGTGGCATTCATCACAAGCAACTGCTCCGTGAGAATAATATGCAGGAAGCCGCCAACAATATCTTTGAAATGGCAGCGTATGTCGATGTCATGGAGAAAAAGATGGATTCCGTTTTACAGGAGCTTGTGACAGTCAAGGATCAGTTTCGTAAGATAGAAGAGCAGGAGGCGGAGAAAGGGCTGAAACAGTCACTCAAAAGGGCGGTAAACAAGCTGGAACAGGACTGCAAAGCCATGAAAGAAAAACTGTTTGAGGTCAAGACACAGAGATCAAGGCAAAGGCAGGGGAAATTGTAACAGCGGTAAAGCAGAAAGGGAAAGCTGCCTTAAATAAAGTGGCGGATTTTCTTGGGGTTAAGAAGAAATTAGAAAATATTCGCCAGAACGTGCAGGAGTCCATAGCAGATGTGGATAAGAGTATTGGGAAAATAGACGCTTTGGGCACAGGCATGAGGGAAGCAAGACAGAAGATTGCAAACACAATCCGTGCTTTTGCGGATAAACCGGAAAAGGAGTATGGGGAGAAGAAGTTTTCAAAGACAGAACTGATAAAGAAGCCTTTTCAGGCTAAGAGAAAGCTGATGTCCGGCATCTTAAACTGTGCGGATGCCACCATAGAAAAGACATAGCAGCTTGCCGCAGACGTGAAACAGTATCAGACGGATAAGGCAGAACGGGAAAAGGGCAGCGTTGACAGCATGGATCCTGTTAATCCGATTGAACTTGCAGTAGTGGCAGAGCCGGAGTTCCAGTATGGGGCAGAGGTTTTCGAGGCACATCAGCAGGAAACAGTAAAAGCGATGACAACGGATAAAGCGACGAAGAATGTGCCTGTAAAGAGCGGAAAAAGCCGATAGGGAAAAGTCCTCTTGAATTGAACTAAGGTTTGATTCAAGGGGATTTTTTGTTTGGATGGTCATTTTCTGCAAAAATGGGACACTTTCTGCAAAGCCACTTGTTTAAGATATTGAATGTGTCTACACTACAAAGTAGGAGGTAAAAATAAAATTAGGAAGATTAAAAAAGTTTTTAGTAGAGTTAAAAAAATTGATCGCTTCAAATAGGGTGATTAAAAATCCGTAAGGGTGTTTTTTCATTTTGTTGTATCAGCAATTATTGAAAAAAGCAAATATTTTAAAGGAGGCATATAATATGGCTATGGAAATTAATGAAATTCGTCCTGATTATCCTAGACAGTATCCAGTTGTAAACAAAACAGAAAAGAGCGAAAATGATACACCAGTCAATAAAATCCCGCAGGATGAGTATATAAGTAGTGAAAAGGCAGCAAACAAACCGAGCGGCTTGTATGGATTGGCACAGGATGAAAACGGCAATCGTAAAATTGTTTATGATGATCCACATAAAAAGGAGCGTGCTACTTCTGATGGGGTAAAATCGGCAGATAGAGATGATAAGTCGGAAAAATGTACAACAAATACAGATTCTGTTGATAGAGAGATAGAGAAGCTGAAAGAGGAAGAAAAGCAAATACAACAGCAGATTCGTAGTGCTAATGTAAATGAAGAAAAGAAAAAAGAACTGGAGCGTAAGTTGGCACAAATTGAAAACGAGTTGTCTCAGAAAGATACTGATGCATACAGGCGCCAAAACGCAGTAACAAATAATGCAGGTTAAAATGGCTGAATGCTTATAAGTGGTCAATCTATACAATGAATGTTTGAGATTGGCGTGACTTATAAATATAGAAGGGAAGGAGGTATGCATCATGAAAAAGCAGCTTAAGAAAAAGGTTACAGTCGCATCAAAGCAGCATGTAATGGCACACTGCTCATGCACATGTAGTTGCAGCTTGAACAACAACTACAATGCATCTTGGGGAAAAGTAAATTATCATTATATTTAATAAGTGATGGCTTGTGAAAATATAGTGAACAATTTATTTTGTTGCCAAGTATGTGGGGGCTGATCATAAGGTCGGCTCCCTATTTACTAATATTTAATGTCATTGGAATTTTGTTAATTGAGGTGACGTGAATAATGGATGAAATAAAGGTAGCATTTCTTGATGACGGATTAAACATGAGTTTGCTTTCTGAAATGGAAAAAGTGGATTTATATGCAGTAGAAGATGGCGAGGTAATATTATGCTCAAATATAAATAGAGGTCATGAAATAACTCATGGAACAATATGTGTAAAAATTTTTAAGCAATTTGTAAAAATAAAAGCCAACATTATTAGTATAGAAATACTTGATTATAATAAGAGATGTAGCTCAGATAAGTTAGTAGTTGCATTGAACTGGATTGAGCAAATGGGTATCAAAATAGTAAATTTAAGTTTGGGTACATCTTTTTTTGGGGATGAAATGTGTTTAAAACGATGTGTTAATAAACTAGCTGATAGTGGTCACATAATTGTGGCGGCACAGAATAATAATTCGTTTATTACATATCCAGCAACTTTTACAAATGTAATAGGAGTTAGTGCTAGCCATGAAAATCAAGATATTTTGCTAAATACAGAATATGTTTTTTCTGGAATTGATTTGTTGGGAAAATCGGAACATGAAATTGATATGCAGGGAAATAAAATTGTAACACAACACGCAAGTAGTTTTGCTACACCATACATAACAGCGATGGTTGCTAATTTATATAAGCCTGGGGACGATGTGCTAGATATGAAACACAAATTGTGTTCAACATTTTGCGATGGTTTTCTTGAATTGAAAAAGTATGACTGGTGTAATAAGGCTATTATTGTACAATCACGAAATTGTAATTTTGAAAAAGACTATGTATGCTTTGAAGTGATTAAAAGATATTATTTCGATGAAATCGAATTTAAAATAGAAGAAATTAAAATATTATATAAACAGAATATAATAAAAACTTTAATAATAATTGGAAATGGAGAGAACATTATACATTTGCTAAAAGGCGAAAAAGTTAGGTTCCCTTACCTATTAATGATAAATACTAACAACGAAATTTTATTATCTAAAATGAACAATTTAGAGAGGAC